>Ga0210401_10000095_pt1 | contig 99673 bp, 93 predicted proteins | sample IncBWH32MmetaG_FD_150866 | JGI IMG/M metagenome (GOLD analysis project Ga0210401, IMG submission 150866) | Forest soil microbial communities from Barre Woods Harvard Forest LTER site, Petersham, Massachusetts, United States - Inc-BW-H-32-M | ecosystem: Environmental > Terrestrial > Soil >...
AGGTGAATATTGTTTTTTTCATTTTAACTATTCTTTAAAGATAGAATTAGAATGCAAGGTATATTATTTTTCGGCAAAATGCAAATTTAACATTTCACCCAAAAGCCTCATAAATTACTCTACTGTTACCGATTTTGCCAAATTACGGGGCTGGTCTACATTGCAACCACGCATTACCGCTATATGATAGGATAATAATTGCAAGGGAACCACCGAAACAAGCGGTACTAATGATTCATCGGTTTCTGGAATTTCTATCGTATAATCGGCTGCCTTTTTAACCTCTTTATCACCTTCGTTTACTACGGCAATTATTTTGCCTTTACGGGCTTTTATTTCCTGTATAGTGCTAACTACTTTTTCGTAATTAGGGCCTTTAGTAGCAATTACAACTACAGGCATTTCCTCATCTATCAAAGCAATTGGACCATGTTTCATTTCCGCTGCAGGATACCCTTCGGCATGTATGTATGATATTTCTTTCAGTTTTAAAGCACCTTCTAAAGCTACCGGAAAAGAATAGCCTCTGCCTAAGTATAAGAAATTGCGGGCATCTTTATAAATATCAGCAATGTGTTTTATTTTATCGTCAAGTTTAAGAACACGTTCAACTTTTTCAGGGATAGTGTCTAGCTCATACAACAATTGTCTGTAACGACTTTCAACAATAGTGCCTTTTTTGTATGCAATATGTAAAGCCATTAAAGTAAGTACGGTTACCTGCGCCGTAAATGCTTTGGTAGACGCTACACCAATTTCAGGTCCGGCATGTGTATATGAACCCGCATGTGTAGCACGAGCAATAGAAGAGCCAACTACATTACAAACACCAATAATGGTTGCCCCTTTAGATTTTGCTAACTCAATAGCTGCAAGTGTATCAGCTGTTTCGCCTGATTGAGAAATGGCAATAACAATATCATCTTCATAAATTACCGGGTTACGGTAACGGAATTCACTTGCGTACTCAACTTCTACAGGTATACGGGCATATTCTTCAAATAAATATTCGGCTACTAAACCTGCGTGCCATGATGTGCCGCAAGCAATAATAATAATACGCTTTGCTTTTAAAAATTTTGGCTCATAATCAACAATGCCGCCTAACTGAACAATGGCTTTATCGGCATTTAACCTACCACGCATACTGTCTCTAATAGAACGGGGTTGCTCGTAAATTTCTTTCAGCATAAAATGCTCATAGCCACCTTTTTCAATGGCTTCAAGTTCCATTTCAAGCTCTTGTACGTAAGGCGTAACATCTTTATCTTTTAGATTACGTATTTTTAATTCTTCATTACGTTTAATAATGCCTACTTGTTCATCATCTAAGTATACTACATTTTTGGTATACTCAATAATAGGTGAAGCATCTGATGCAACAAAAAATTCGCCGTCACCAACACCAATAACCAATGGGCTACCTTTTTTTGCAACAATTAATTCGTTAGGGTTGTTTTTATCTAACACCACAATAGCATAAGCTCCAACCACTTGTTTTAATGCGGCAATTACAGCATGCCCTAATTTTAAATTGTCTTTTTCCTTAATTTCTTCTATTAAATGAACAAGCACCTCAGTATCAGTTTGACTTTTAAATGTGTGCCCGCGTTTTAATAAGTTTTCTTTTATAGATGCGTAGTTTTCAATAATGCCATTGTGTAATAAAACAATGTCTCCGCTTTGCGAATAATGCGGATGCGCGTTTACATCATTGGGCTCGCCGTGTGTGGCCCAACGTGTGTGCCCAATGCCTATGTTACCCGATTTATCTTTTCCTTCGGCAAATTTTTCTAAATCCGATACTTTGCCTTTGCATTTATAAACATTTAGTTTTTTATCAGTTGCAATCATGGCAACGCCGGCACTATCATAGCCTCTATATTCTAAACGATGCAAACCTTTAATTAAAATGGGATACGCTTGGCGTTCTCCTATGTATCCTACAATTCCACACATAAAAAATCTAATTTTAGACTACTAAATTAAGCTTTTTTTTAATTGCTTTTTATGAGTTGTTTGTCTACTTTCAGTAGCTTTGTATTAAATTTAACAGTCATGCCTATATATCATAAACTTGGCAGTTTTCCACAAAAACGCCACACCCAATTCAAATCGCCCAAAGGCAATCATTATTACGAGCAGTTGTTTGGTACCGAGGGTTTTCATGGGTTTTCGTCTTTGCTTTATCATACACATCGCCCTACCCAGGTTAAAGAAATTTTAAAGAGTTATGATGCTACGCCTAAAGCGGCAGTAGATAAAAATATTAAAGCCATGCTACTAAAGGGTTTTGAAATTAAACCCGAAAACGATTTTTTAGATAGCCGCAAAGTATTGCTTTTTAATAGTGATGTTTGGTTTGGCTTAGCGGCACCTAAAAAAAGCTTACGCACGTATTTTTATAAAAATGCCGATGCCGACGAAATGCTTTTTATACACAAAGGCAAAGGCACTTTGCGCACTTTTATGGGGAACATTCCCTTTGAATATGGAGACTATTTAATTATTCCGCGTGGAATGATTTACCAAATTGATTTTGAAACCGAAGATAACCGCTTGCTTTTTTTAGAGAGTTTTCATCCAATATATACACCTAAACGCTATAAAAATTCGGCTGGACAAATGCTTGAACATTCACCTTTTTGCGAACGCGATTATAAAATGCCACAAGATTTAGAAACGCATGATGAAAAAGGGGATTTCTTAATCAAGATAAAAAAGGAGGGCATGATACACGAAGTTGTTTATGCTACACACCCTTTTGATGTGGTTGGTTGGGATGGCTATAATTTTCCTTGGGCATTTTCAATACACAATTTTGAGCCTATAACCGGGCGTGTACACCAACCACCTCCGGTGCACCAAACTTTTGAAACACCTGCATATGTGGTTTGTTCATTCTGTCCACGTTTGTATGATTATCATCCGCTTTCTATCCCTGCGCCATACAACCATAGCAATATAGATAGCGATGAGGTTTTGTATTATGTTGATGGCGATTTTATGAGTCGTAATAACATTAAACAAGGTGATATAACATTGCACCCAAAAGGCATTCCTCACGGACCGGCACCAGGGGCAATGGAGCGCAGCATAGGGCAAAAAGAAACCCAAGAACTTGCCGTAATGGTTGATACATTTAGACCCCTAAAAGTTAGTGATGCGGCCATGCAAATTGATGATGGCAAGTATTATAAAAGCTGGGTAGAATAATTTGCTGCTAACTTTTATCTGTTGATAATTGTAGTTTTTCTTTTGGATTGAATTTTATTTTTTCTTAACTTTAACTAACAAGTTAAAGCAGATTAGAGATGGAAGTAAAATTAATTGTAATCCCACTATCAGTTTTAGTATTTATGATTTATATCATATACAAAATGGTAAGCAGTGGAAGAGTGCATAGAAAAGGCGCAAAAAAACTTCGAAAAAAATTACTGCCTATGTTTTATGGCAAAACAAGCATTTTTGCTAAAATGAAAGAAAACACTAACGTATAAAAAAAGCCGTTTCATTTGAAACGGCTTTTTACTTTTTATAAAATTAGTTTACTCAGCTAAAACAACTACTTTGTTTTTAAGTACTTCAATTACTCCACCTTTTATGTCAAAGTTTTTTGTTTCAGAAGCAGTAATTACTTTTACTTTTCCTTTTTTCAAAGAGGCAATCATAGGTGCGTGATTGTTTAATACACCTAAAGAGCCTTCAGAACCTGGAACAGTAAGCGATTTAGCTTCGCCTTCAAATAATTTTTTATCGGGAGTGATGATTTCTAAATGCATTTTATTTTGTTTCAGCCATTAATTTTTTACCTTTTTCAATAGCATCTTCAATAGTACCTACTAAGTTAAAGGCAGCTTCAGGATACTCATCAACTTTACCATCCATAATCATGTTAAAGCCTTTAATAGTATCTTCAATTGGCACTAAAACTCCTTTTAAACCAGTAAATTGTTCTGCTACGTGGAAAGGTTGAGATAAGAAACGTTGTACACGACGAGCGCGGTGTACCACTAATTTATCTTCTTCGCTTAACTCGTCCATTCCAAGAATGGCAATGATATCTTGTAACTCTTTATAACGTTGTAAAATGTTTTTTACACGTTGAGCACAGCTGTAATGCGCTTCGCCAATAATTTTAGCATCAAGAATACGAGAAGTAGAATCTAAAGGATCTACCGCAGGATAAATTCCTAACTCCGATATTTTACGATTTAATACAGTTGTAGCATCTAAGTGGGCAAATGTTGTTGCCGGAGCCGGATCGGTTAAGTCATCAGCAGGCACGTAAACCGCTTGAACTGATGTAATTGAACCACGTTTTGTAGATGTAATGCGTTCTTGCATTAAACCCATCTCGGTAGATAGTGTTGGTTGGTAACCCACTGCGCTTGGCATACGACCTAATAGTGCAGACACCTCAGCACCCGCTTGTGTAAAGCGGAAAATGTTATCTACGAAAAATAAAATATCTTTTCCTTGTCCGGTACCATCTCCATCGCGGAAATATTCAGCCATTGTTAAACCTGATAAAGCCACACGAGCACGTGCTCCAGGAGGCTCATTCATTTGTCCGAAAACAAGTGTTGCTTTTGATTCTTCTAAGGCTTTAGTATCTACTTTAGATAAATCCCATCCACCTTTTTCCATCGAGTGTTTAAACTCATCACCATATTTAATAACGTCAGATTCGATAAACTCACGTAATAAATCATTTCCTTCACGCGTACGCTCACCAACACCGGCAAATACAGATAAACCTGCATAAGCTTTAGCAATGTTGTTTACCAACTCCATAATAAGTACCGTTTTACCCACACCTGCACCACCAAACAACCCAATTTTACCACCTTTTGCGTATGGCTCAATTAAGTCAATTACCTTAATACCGGTAAATAACACCTCCGTAGCTGTAGAAAGCTCTTCGTATTTAGGAGCAGAACGGTGTATGCTGTTTCCACCATCTTTAGATACCGTGTTGATTCCATCAATGGCTTCACCAACTACGTTAAATAAACGTCCTTTTACTTTATCACCTATTGGCATGGTTATACCAACACCTGTAGAAGCAACTTCCATGCCGCGGCAAAGGCCATCGGTACTATCCATTGCAATGGTGCGCACGGTGTCTTCACCAATATGTTGTTGAACTTCAAGAATAAGTTTTTGTCCATTTCCACGAACAATTTCAAGAGCATCTAGAATATTAGGTAGTTTTCCTCCTTCTAAATCAAAGCGTACATCCACTACAGGACCGATTACTTGGGCAATTTTACCAGATTGTTTTGACATGATAAAAACAGGTTTTTTAAATTTGGGTGCAAAGATAATATATGTTACGTGACTGAAAAATATAATTATTTTTTTTGCGGTATAAAAAAACCGTTATATTTGCGCCCTCGTTCTAAAAATGGGAGCTTAGCTCAGCTGGTTCAGAGCACCTGCCTTACAAGCAGGGGGTCACTGGTTCGAACCCAGTAGTTCCCACATCAACAAATACAAGCCTTTCAAGAAATTGAGAGGCTTTTTTGTTTCTGTGGGTGTAAACATAGTGTAAACATCGGATGAACGAATTTTTATTAGTCGGAGCAGTAACAACTAATAATTAGTACAGACATAAAAAAAGCTTTCGAGTATATCGAAAGCCTTTTTATTTTATTCGGGTACAACATAGGTACAACACATTTATCTTTATTTATTAAGTAGGATTTAACTGCTTTGTTGTCTTATCATTTTCTTTCTCTTTAAATTTCATTAATAGAGTTAGCAGCACTAAAAGAAGAAGCGCGGTAAAAATGATTGTTATTAAATAGGACTTGCCATTTACTTGTTGCTGAAATGGAAACTGTGTTTGTTGTATCATGGTTTGTTTATTTTAAATGAGTTTATAAGTATCGTGTAAACATCGGTTAATTCATTAATTTTTAGCTCGACTGTTTTGCCCTCGCTGTTTATGTAATTTACTACTTCGTCTTTGTGTGCATTATATAAATCATAAAGAAGATTGTTTTCATAAAAAGCTAATCGTTGTTTTAGTTGCTCGATGGTTTTTTGATACTGTAATATTTCATCATTAGTTGTTATGCTTTCAGTTTTATTTACTGCCTGCCGATTAAGGACTATACTTTCTGTATATTCACTAAGCGATATATCGAGTTGTTTAGCTTCTTTTAAAAGAGCTGTTTTTAATTCAGGATGGCATTTAAAACCGACTGTAACCTTGTTTGGGTTTTGACTGGTATGCTCGCTTACTGTTTCTGTGTTGTTTTCTGTTTCCATTTTTTAGCTGTTTTATGTGTTTGTGTTATTTTTATAAAATCTTGTTTTGTACCTACTACACTTACTACTTACTACAAAAATTGCTGCAAGCCCTATATAGTATGTGTAGTAACTTGTAGTAGGTTCTTTTTTTAATAGTTACTACACTTACTACATTAGTATTTACAGGGCTTTCAGTCATTTGTAGTAAGTGTAGTAGGATAAAAACGTAAAAAATATACTTTGGCAGGTATTTTGTTATTTCCCACTCTTTCTGATGTTTGTTTATAGCCTGCCATCTTTAATGCCTTACCCATACTTGTTACATTCAGGTTCATAGAGGTTAGATTAGTTTCTCTTAAACGGTTTATAATGCCTGTAGCGTTCATAGCTTCGGCTAAAGGTTGTCCCTTTGCTGATGGCTCAAAATAAGCTGTTAGATATTCTAATTCGGGACTTCTTAACTGATGCTTTGAATTGGCATTTTCGTTTTCTTCAATTTCTTTGGCGGTTAACTCATATTTAAAACCTGAATTAAAAAGAAACAAGGCTTGCGCCCAAATCAAATCTATATTTAAGTCCTTTTTATAATCCCAATTGATTCTTAAAACCTCAAAACAAAGCCATCTAACCGAACCCGTTTCATCATTTAAAAATTCATCTTTGTTTGTAGAGCCAAAAAAACTTGCTCTGCGTTTATGTACGGTCGCTTTTCTATCATAAGGTAATCGCACTTTTACATAGTCCCTGCTTAACATACTCTTTAATCCGTTTAAATCCATCTTGCTTAATGCCGCCAACTCATCTAAATTGATAATGAAGTTTTGGCAAAGGCTCGTTAAATTGTCTTTATTATCTGCACTTAAATTTTCGGTATAGTAGGGTTTTAAAATATCGGGACAAAGCCATCTGCAAAGACTTGTTTTACCGCTGCTTTGCCCGCCCATTAATATAAAGGCGTGTTTATTAAAAGCAACTCCAAAACCACAAGCGATACAGCGCACTAACATTTTTTTTAATTGCGTGTTAAACCTATTTTGGTCTTTGGCTGTAATGTAGCTACATAGCTTGGCGATATGGTCGGTTGTTTCATCCCACTTAGGTAAGTTAGTAAAGTAGTCTTTAAAAGGATTAAAAACGGGTAGTCTGCCGGAACGAAGTAAAGCGGCTAAATCGGATTGCGAGATACTTATATTGTTTCTGCGCAAATCAATGTAAATTTTATTTTCATTTATTGGTTCGTAGTTATTATTGTTTTCATTTTTGCATTCTATATCTACGGCAATTTCATTATACCGTAAATCATACTGCTGTTTTAAATATTCTTCTACGATATAAATTTTAGAGGTTTCATTTACAGGCTGTTCAATTGCATGGTTATTGTTTACAGCAGGTAAACCCAAGTTTACGCTTTGTTTTACGTTTAACTTTACGCTTTGATTTACACTTTGTTTGTTTTTTAAACTTGTTGAACCTGTTAAACCCGCTTCTTTAGCTAAATGAAAAAATGTTTTAATCGTTACGCCTTCACCGGAACTGGTTAAACAATTATCATATTGTTTATCACAAGTATTGCTTTCGTATTTTACATTAAGCCTGCTTACTCTATGAAAATACGCCCGACCTGCTTCGCCAAATTGCCCAGCAAAGGCAAAACCAATCTTTAACCAGTTATCATAATTGGCTGTAATGTCGGTTTGTGTGGTTTCGATTTGGTTTATCACCTGTTCAACATTATTTTTTATTACATCAAATACCATAGCGTTTTCATTTATATAAAGGTTTTCATCATAACTCAGATACATTAAACGCCCTACATCTTTACATTTTGCATCCATAGTTGCACCGTATTTTACGGTATAGTATTTTGCAAGGGCTTCAAAACTTTCTAAGTGAAACTCAGGAACTATTTTTACGATTGCTTTTAATCCCGTTCCCGATGGACTTATAAAACAGGCATAGGTATAAATGTCCCCATAGATTTTTTCTTTTAAATCTTCCATATTTAAAACGGAATCAAAATCAATTTGTATTAAACCGCTATGTTCTTTTAAACCTTTTGCAGCATGTCCGTTTTTAAAGATGCCCGATACTGTTATGCAGGGTAATTGCTTTTTTAAAAGCTCCTTTTCAGGCTTAGCGCGGGTATACCGTAGTTTCTCAATCTTTAATTTTAAAGATTCGCCTTTAATCTGATTTAAAACGTCCAACATCGGCAGGTTTACCGAAGTTTTATCCATAACGGATTTAAAAAGGGAAACCAAATGTTTTTTAATTTTTAAATCACCCGAATTGTCGGGTAAACCTGTGTTTTTGCTAAGGTTCATCATGGTTTACCTCCTTCTATCTCTTTTTTAATTTCCGCAACAGACTTACGTTTACCTTCGTTAATCCAGTTTTCCAACTCGGATTTTTTGAAATAAAGTTTTTTACCCCTTTTTAAAAAAGGGATTTCATTTTTAGAAGTTAAACCGTAAATGGTTTGATTAGCCAAGTTTAAATATTTGGCGGCTTCTTTTAAATTTAAAAACTCGGTCTTGGTCGTTTCCGGTTTATCGGATTGCTCATTTAAGGCTTTGCGGACGGAGTTTTGAATTAGGTTTTCTAATTCGTCTTGGGTGGTTACTATTACTTTTGTCATGTGGCTTGTTTTATATTCAGCCACAAAAAAACGTAGGAAAAAAGGGGTTTAAATCAAACTTGGATACAACTTGTATTAGTTTTTTCTATTCTTATTTAGGTAATCTTGGTATGCTGTTTTCATCTTATCAAAAACGGAGGTCTGGTCATAATCTGCATTTTGGTCGTTCTTGCTTTTAGAAAAGTTTGATTGCCAACTTTTACTAAGTTCAACACCAAAAGCAGTAGCCGCCTGCTCAACAATTTTTGTTATTTCCCCTTCGCCGTTATTTATCAGTTTAGCTCCATGTAAGGCATAAATAATCTTTACAAAATCATTTTTGTTGGTGCTGTTTGTCCATTTTATAGGAGAGAGGCTGTTGCTTTTTTCTTTTTGGACGTTCTTAATTTCTTCGTTTTGTGTGTCGCTCAATTTTTCCATAATGTATTTATTGGTAATTACATCCGTTTTACCATTGACTAAAAACTCCTTATATTTTATCAGTATGAGTTCTAAAAATTCTTTGTACTCGTTTTTATTTTTATTAAAATTTTCCTCTAACTGATATTCAAGAAAGTTTTTTATTTCCATTTCATCGGTTAGAGAAAGCTTTAGTGCAAAAAACTTAACAAAACTATCGTCGTCTTTAGGTACAATACAATTTTCATTATAACTAACAATGCTTGGGTAATCACTATCTGTTTCGTAGAACCTTAAAAAGAAATCAGGTATAGGAAAATTATTTTCATTTTCCGCTTCTTTCTGAGCCCTAGGATACCTTATATCCCGATAATTAATAATATAATTTTCGTTTTCTCCTTTACGGTAATGCGCCGTAACAATATCGTTTTCCATCAAAAGGTTATGTATAGTCATTTCAAGTTCTTGTATGAAATTTCTATCATATCTTTTCCATTCATATTTTAAGTTCTGAAAAATATCTCCGGTGTTTATAGTATACATGCTGTTTGAATTTGTATTTTGATTTAGCATCAAAGCTAATTTTTCTTTCTGCTCGCTTGTTTTTTTTAAGTAGGACTGGTAGTACGGCGATAAATCCTCTAAAAACCGGGATTCCATTTTTTCGATAGTGTTTAATAACGAATCATTTATAATGATAGCCATCTTTATTTCTTTTTTCTGAATAAAAAACTCAACCATTATGTAGTTTATTTTAAAAGTTAACTTAGAAAACTCAACTACTAGAGCATAACGTTCTGAATCACTCTCAATGTTAATAGTCTGCGCCCTTTGCATAATTTTAGATTGAGGCATCTTTAAAACATCTACCTCTATGGAATCATTCATTTCCGTAAACAAATCCAAACCCTCTACAAACACTTCCTTAAAAGAGGCCTGTAATAGCGCAAGTATTTTGTTTAAAACATCCTTTTCATTATCTAATAATGATGAATACAGGAAGTTTTCATAATCCGCTTGAAATTCTAAGTCGTTTTTTATTTTATTTTTTATTAAACTCATTCCAATTAGTTTGGTATGTATTATAATTAAGGTATAATATTATGATGAAAATAGTAAATCGAAAAATTGTTTTTGCAATTAAATAATAATCAAGAACAATCTCTATTATATACAAAAGCAATACTAGACAAGAAAACGTTCTTTATTAGAAATGGAATACAGCCTTTAACACTAAAGCCCCATTTATATAACAAATTTCTATTATATTTGAAAACAAATTGAAACTAAAAGCCTTGGAATAGGCATCTAAATGGTGCAATTTAATTTACAATCCTATCAGTTTGTTAAACTATAATGAAAAAAACTTTTCCTTCGTTTCTATTTGTTATACTCCTTATAATTATTTCTTTTTTTTATAAATATCAAGAAATAGTCTTTAAAAAACCTCAATCTATCCATAAATGGAGGCAATCAGATTGCGCTTCAATCGCCTTAAATTATTATCAGGATGGGATGCACTTTTTTCATCCTGAAACAAATAACCTTACTTCTGATGGCGGCACTACTGGAAAATGCTGCACAAGTGAGATTCCTATTTTATATTATTCAGTAGCTTGTTTATATAAAATATTTGGGCATCATGATTATATATACAGGATTTTTAATACACTCATATTTTTTACCGGACTGTTTTTTCTATACAGGCTTTTACAGTATGTTTTGAAAGATACCTTTTGGGCAATTTCTATCACACTTTTATTTTTTACATCGCCTGTACTCGTTTTTTATGGAAATAATTTTCTTACAAATTCATCTGCCCTAGCCTTTTCAATAATAGCTTGGTATTTTTTTATTAGATTTCTTTTTGAAAGTATCCCAAAGTGGTTTTACATATCTATAGTTTGTTTTTTTCTTGCGGCAGCATTTAAAGTAACAGCATTGTTTAGTCTTATAGCTATAACCTGTATATGCTTGTTAGAATTGTTTAATCTCAATGAATTTAAAGAAAATACAAAATTATTTAAACAACCTGTTCGTTTTATTACCCCCATTCTATTAATATTTATTGTAATTGGGCTCTGGTTAAAATACGCAAATTATTATAACCACAAACACGACTGTTCTTATTTTTCAACTACTATATTTCCAATTTGGGATTTAACTAAAGAAGAAATAAAAGAAATCGCAACGCATATTAAAGATGCGTGGTTAGACCAATATTTTCATAAATCGGTTTTATTATTTATAATATGCAGTTTTATATTCGTTATTTTCTCTTTTAAAAAGAACAATAAATTTCTGCTTTTTGGCATACTTTTTATTTTTATTGAAGCCATTGTATACATCCTTTTTCAATTTTGGACATTTTCAGACCATGATTATTACACCATTGAAATGTACATTTTACCTGTGCTTATTATTATTAGCGCATTTGACGTATTAAAAAGACACTATTTCAAATTTTTTAATTCCCTTATTTCTAAAATAGTTTTCTTGTTTTTTTTACTTTTTAATATTTATTATGCACAAGCAAAAATGAACGAGCGATATAATAGTTGGATGAATGATTATCCACAGAACAAAGACTTATATTCTATTACACCTTATTTAAGACAAATAGGTTTAACTCCCAACGATACAATTATATCTATTCCCGATGGCAGTCACGCTTCTTTATATTTAATGAACCAAAAAGGGTGGACGGAATATATAGATGCTCATTTTAACAAAGGTACTCCAACACCTTATAATCACGATAGTATAGGCATTCAAGCTTCAATAAATAAAGGAGCAAAATATTTAGTTATAAATGGCATTGGGGAGTTATATAAAAAACCTTATCTACAATATTATTGCAAAAATTTAATCGGGCGTTATAATAATGTATTGATTTTTCAGCTAAAAACCAATGTGGCTAATTTTAATGCACATCAAAATAAAATAAAAGATAAGTTTACTTGTAACGCAGAATCTGTAACAAAAGATAAGCAATATTTTATTAATGAAGCTGAAAACACCTTGTTTGAATTTGGAGTAACACAAAGTGATGAATATGCGCATTCAGGAAAATATTCTTGCAAGTTAGATGCAGCTAAGCAATATGGAATGACAATTCGGTGTAAAGATTTAAAATATGGGGAAAGTTTTTCTATTTGTGTTTGGAGAAAGGCAGGCAATAAAGCAAAAGGAGGATTAATTGCTTCGGCAAAGGACTACTATAATAATGAATATAAAGTTATTGAAACTGATTCCAACGGATGGGAAAGGATTTGTAAAAAACTTTTTATATCATCTGAATTAGTTAATATGGAATTGACAATATACCTTTATAATCCTGAAAAAGAACCTGTTTATTTTGATGATTTAGAAATTATTAGATACGAAGGGGTAAGTATAAATAACAAAGACGATAGGTAACCAAGTTTTAGGTTGTAGTGAAACTAATAGATGTTTTCCTGATTCTTTTAATTATTTTAAAGATGATAAATATCTAATTGGGTAAAAGATTTTGTAAAATCAACCATTCGCATTTATCATGATAGTAAAACTTACTTGTCTTTTATAATTTTTTGAGTATAAACCTTATCATCGGAAATGATTTTCAGATAATATGTTCCACTGGCAAGATTGATTAGAGGAACAGAAAATTCGTGTTGGATAGGAACAAACTCTAATAATTTTTCGCCTAAAACATTATATAGTTCTACACTTCTAGGGAAATTGGCAAAATTATTTATTTCAACATTTACTACATCGTTAGCCGGATTAGGATAAATCACAAGCGATTGAAAGCTTCTTAAATAGGCATATTCGTCCATTACTTTATTATTTGTAGATAGAATATGATAATCAGGATCAAAATTAATACTATCTGCTCTAAAATTTAAATTCACATTAAAAACCTGCCCTGATGATGTGTTGTTAAAAATAATAATAGTATCCTTTCCTTGTCCTTTAAACTCTATAGGTACAGGCATTTCGAAAAAAGGAACCGAGTTGTCAGATGTAGTTTGATTGATGGTTAATTTTAATTGGTTATTTGTATCTTGATTGTATAAAACTAAATAAGATGGGTAACCTTGGCCATTATACCATTCTTGAAAAAATTTGGTAAGTGCCAGGCCGGATACATTTTCTAAATGTTGTTGTAACATACTTGTTTTAGCAAACGAGAATGCAAGCGAAGGGTCGTTTAAATAATTTCTAAGGCCTTGAAAAAACAAACTATCGCCAAGCATACAATGTAACATATGTAATAAATAAGCTCCTTTGTTATAAGTAAGTCTATTATCAAATACTCGGGCTACACTTGTTGTATCATCTATATATACAGACCCATTTGGTATAGATGTTATATTGCTGCTAGTTGAAATTCTCCAATAAGTATAATATGTTTGTCCATATAGCTGACTTAAACTAAGAGCTGTGCAATAAACTGCAAAACCTTCGTTTAGCCATATATCACGCCATGTGCCACAGGTAATTCTGTCACCAAACCACTGATGGGCTAACTCATGTGCCAACAATTCAATAGAAAAACCACCTACAAAACTCATGGTTTGATGTTCCATGCCGCCACCCCAGCCAAATTCGGCGTGACCATATTTTTCATCAGCAAAAGAGTAGGGGATAAACAAGCTATCATAATAATGAATTACTTTAACTAATTGCTTATCTGAAGTTCTTGAATCAGCAGTATCTTCAGGATATACATAATACAATACAGGCATTTTTCCGCTTCTCAATTGAGCTGTATCAGTATAAGATGTGTAATTAGTTACGGCTTGTGCAATTAAATAGGTTGCAATAGGATGCCTATGCTTCCAATGATAAGTAAAGTTCACGCCTTGAGGAATGATTTCTTTTAATAAACCGTTACTGGCAGCCTTATTACCCGGTGGAATTGTAATATAGGTATCAATTGAATCTGCTTTATCTGTTAGTGTCATTTTGCATGGCCACCAATCTCTTGCCCCATATGGCTCTGATAAAGTCCATATAACCGGGTCATGATTTGGGCCATGTGTTTTTTGCATAAATGAACCGAAACCTGATGATGATGGAATGCCATGATAAAAAACCGTAATGGAATCTAGTACATTAATGGTACTAGGAAAATATATTTGAAGTACATCACCGGTTAGTTGAGCAAAAACAATTTTTGAGTTATGATACAAAACACTATCAATGGTTAAAGAGATAGAGGCATCCATTTGTAAACTATCTATAGGCGATTGAGGCATAAAATAAGTAGTAATGTTACCTGAAATAAAGTTTATGGCCGGGTTTGTATTCCAATAGCACCGATAGTATTTTACATCGTAATTATCACTTATAGCACAACTGGAAGCATTTTGAGAGGATGAAAAAGTTTTTTTTTCATTTTCAAAAAGAGATGGAAAAGACGATTGAGCCCAAAAATAATGAGCAAATGAAATAAGGAGAGTAAAAAATAGTTTTCTCATATTTATTCCAATAAAGGTAGTAAATATTGAGAAAACTTATGGAGAGAAAACCGGATTTAACTTTTATAGGGTTTTTGAAAAGAATTACGATTTTCTAAAAGTTAAGAATATTTAGGCACTTTCTGATTTTAAGATTATTTACACTCCCAAATAGATAAGAAACAAAATATTTACTCAGTTAAAATCATTTTTTTAGTATCAATCTCTTGCCCGTCAATTAACAAAGTATAATAATACATACCGGGCACTAATTGGCTGGCATTTATAGTAGTGTTAACAGTTCCTTTCTCGTTAATACTAAATGTTTTCTTTAAACTACCATTCATATCAAAAACCAAAAGGCTTGCCGTTTTACTTGCATCGGGTACAAAACATTTTACAATAGTAGTTTGACTAAAAGGGTTAGGTGTGTTTTGGTATAAAATTGCACCATTTGTACTTGCAACCTGTTGGTTTATACCTATTGTCTGTTCAATACTTCCTGTGTTACGGTTACCTGAACGACTGTTACAGCAAGCAGCAAGAGCTTGTTTTAAACTATCAAGTTGTTTTTGTTGTTCTTTTACAGCTTCAATAACCAATGCTACTAAATTACCATAAGCTATACCTTTTAATCCTTTATCATTTGTTGCAACAGCTTCCGGTATTATTTTTTCCGCATCTTGTGCTATTAAGCCAATTTCTTTTTTAGGGACATCCATCCCAGTTCTTGAAGTTTTAAAATTATAAGTTACTCCTTGAAGAAGTTTTATTTTAGCTAATGCCCCTCTCAAAGTATCAATATTTTCTTTTAAACTTTTATCACTACTGCTATAAGAGCCATTACACCAAACATTACCATTACCCCAAACAATAAATTCATCTGTGCCACTTAATTGTACCACCAATGCTTTAGTTAAGCCTCTATTCGTATTATTTATCTGATGATAATTATAATCAGTGCTGAAATTAGTAGTCGAATAAATTGCCTGATTTCCTGATGGCGCAGCAATATCTAACTTAACATTTCCAGGATCGGTTGTTAAACCTAATAATAAAGCGTTAGAAGTTAAACGCATGCCCTCACTACCATTTATACTAAAGCCAATGATTGCTGATGTAGGGTGAAACAACCCAGTTTGGTCATTTCCGTACCAAGTAAAATCGGGCGTAGTAGCTGTAGAATATGCATTTAATCCTCTAATCATTCCAGCTGAAGTAATAGAACTTTGGGTTGCCGAGAATACAGAGTTGCCAGCAACTTGTAATTCAAATGGCCAAGGTAGCGCAGATGTTCCACCAATTGAAACGTTACCATTTTGAAACACCTTTAATTGCGCAAAAGATGTAAAGGATGTAAAAATTAAAGCTAATAATAAGCCTTTTGTAATTCTTGTGTTCATGTCAAATAAATTAGTTGCTTTCATTTTTATATTGTTTTTAAGTTTTTTAATTGCAAGCAGTTGGTAGTAATGCTAATGTGGCACCTGATGGTACCGTAAAATCGCCCAAAACTGTTATGCTGTTTACCGCTCTAAATATTTTTGTATCCGTACTTCCTAACGAAATTGAACTTGAACCTGTACCAATTGTAATATTTGATTTTACAGCGGGAGGGCCGGGAGAAGTTGGTGTAACAATATTAAAATAATTAGTAAAATCAGTGCTGTTACTAATTGTAGTGTTTGTACTGCAATCTAAATTCAATTTATAATATCTCAAATAATCTAAACTCATAGATGAATTTGCAGATGAAGAAAAAGGAAAGCCAGAATAAAAATTAACACTACTAGATAATTGAAGATCTATTACTAAAAACATTGATACCATACTAATTGCACTATTATAAAGTTCACTAACCGACATATCATCAAAGTAAAAAACAACTTTGCCCGCATTCCATTCTACGGCATATTTATGATAGTTTGTTGTGCTAGTTTGATTATTATAACACAAAATATTAGTGTGTTGGTAAAGCATCCAATTAGAAGGAAGTAGTACATTAGTAGTACAGTGACCATTAGGATAGGCGGCTCCATTACAACCTCCAGTCCATATATTAACCCCAGTTCCTGTAGACTTTGCATCACTGTAATAATTACAGCATTGATCCATCATATCTATTTCATTATGGTAAGTGTCGCAATGATCACTATTAGGATTATTACAGGTACCACTATCATATGTATCATAAGAAGTCCAAAATGCCGGCCAAAATTTATCGGCATGGGCAACTCCACTACCGTCAACAAAACCTGGCAATTGTGCATACATTTCTAAATAACCATAAGAGTAACTTGTTGATTGGGATTGCACTCCTCCGGTATTATATTGATTAACACCAGTACAGTTTTGGGGGCAGTTACACGTAGGGCAAATATTGCCGTCTACTTTAAAATTCAAATACCCACCTGATTCGGTAGTATAAGAAGGGTTCATGCCCGTGGCTTGACCCCATGAACAGTAGGGATCTGTGGTGCAATCAAAAACGTGCCATTTTGTTGTGTTTACAGAAGAACCACTAAATTCATCACTTAAATCTGTAGTGCTATGTGTACCATCTTGCAATATCCATGTCGGGTCAGTAGCAGGAGTTTGCCCATACGAATAGAAAAAACTAACAAAACAAAATAGCCCCAATAAAAGAAATTTATTTTTCGCCTTATGCATATTTAAAATTATTATGGTTTATATGAATTTCAGGGCAATACTAAATTATTTTATTCATATGTGCGAAATCAATTTTTTGAAAAATCTTACATTATGTAAGATTTTGTTATTTTTTGTATTTATAACTTAAATCAAATTGTAGATATAGCAATACATACGGTTATTTATGTCAAAATATTTTTGATTAAAAAAGTTATCAACATGTAAGATTTAAAAGCCTTATTCGGTTTAACGATTACGACAAATTTTTAAAAATGAGAAATAACCTTGCGGAATTTTGTGGACAGTAAGAAAAAGTAGTTATATAATTATGAATAAAAAACCGGATAATTTTTGACATCGAAATTTATCTGCATCCATCAACCACCAGTTTAAAAAATTATAGTAGGCCAACAGCAGTAGTCAATTCCGAATTTTCAAAACTATCTAAATAAACTTGTGTAATTTCTTCAGTTTCGTGGCCTAATAAATCTTTAATCTTAGAAGTGGAAATCCCTTCACGTTTTAGAATAGTTGCTGCACTATGCCTCGCCACATAAGTAGTGAGTGCTTCGGAAATTTTACACTTTTCGGCAATCGTTTTTAAATCTTTATTTACTTTTTGTAGCACTTTATGTAATCGATTTGCTTTCTGTTGAGCCGTTACATGAGCACTTTCCGAATAAATAGGGAAAATGTATTTGTCAGTTTGTACTTTGATATAGTAATTTAATATCTCTTTCGCTTTGGGATGCAAAGGTGTGTTATAAAGTTTATGGGTTTTGGTTCGGGTATATTGTAATTGGTCTTTAGCAATATTTTCTTTTGTGAGATTTGCCATATCTACAAAATTTGTTCCCATACTATAGTAGCTAAATAAAAATATATTTTTTGCGTGCCAAATCGCACTATTAACAGGTAGTTTTAATTTTTCAATTGCTGATATTTGTTTCCTGTTCAACGCTCGTTTTTGAGTAGCGGTATTAAGTTTGCTAATCTTATAAGTTTTGAAAGGGTAAATGGTCTGTTCTATTATTTCTTCTTTTATTGCCCGGTTAAACAAGGCTCTAAAGGTTCGCATATATGCAGAAATGCTACTTTCTTTCCAACCTTTTTCCCGCCAACTACTCTCTAATTTTTTAAGAAAAGCATAATCAACTTCAAAAAAAGCTAATTCTTTATTTCCGGTATAAGTATTTATTACATTTTTGCAAGTTTGGTAAATTTCAGCATTGCCTATCTTATTATTTTTTTTAAGCCCCTTTATTACTTCTTCAAAATATCCATTTACAGAATTAGAAGCTTTTTTTCGTTTAACTTTTTTTACAACTGTTTCGGCCGAATAATTATCTGTTTGCAATTCTAATGCTAATACTTGTTTAGAAAGTGTAGCCATTTTCATACTTATAACCGCTTCAAGTTCTTTTCTTAAAGGATGTTTCTTTGAGGGCTTATTTTCTGAAAAATCCCATTCATCTTTTTTGGCAGAATAACCGATACTAATTTTTCGTACCTTTCTATCTTTAATTATTTGTAAGATTATTGGGTGCTGTCCGTTCTTTAAAGTTTTGTGGATATATAAAGTAGCTTTTACTGATGCGGAATTTTTCATATACAATTGTAATCTTGGTGTAAATGGGGTGTAAACAAATATAAGAAAAAACGATAGATAAGGGTTGATATAAATAAATACATTTTAATTAACTAATTGATTAGTAATAATTTGAATATAAAAATAAACATCAATAAGAATAGGGGCTACTTCTTACAAGCAGGGGGTCACTGGTTCGAACCCAGTAGTTCCCACGAGTAAAATTAAGCCTTTCAGCAATGGAAGGCTTTTTTATTATATTTGCTTTTAGCCAAATAATTATAGCAAATGTTAACTGCTTTTTTCTCAAAAAATAAACTCTTTATTTTATATGGTGGTTTGTTAGCCCTATTGTTATTCCTTTTAAAATGGTTAGAGTATCGTTTTGTAGTTGTTAACCATGCTTTTGAAATTTATATTGGGGCCATAGCTATAATTTTTATGGCACTGGGAATTTGGCTTGCCTTGAAACTAACCAAGCCAAAAGTTAAAACAGTAATAATAGAGAAAGAGGTGTTTGTAAATGCCAACCCTGATTTTGTTTTTAATGAAAACGAATGCAATAAACTTGGCATTAGTAAACGCGAGCTGGAAGTTTTACAACTAATGTCGGATGGTTTAAGTAATGGAGAGATTGCTGAAAAACTATTTGTATCACTTAACACTATTAAAAGCCATTCTTCTAATCTTTTCGAAAAACTAGATGTTAAAAGAAGAACTCAGGCTGTTGAAAAAGCTAAACGATTGAATATCATATCATAAAACAAACTCATGCTTTAGTATGAAACTAAAAATGAGGGGTAAAATCACCCCAAAGTATGAAGGAAACGGGTTTTTGTGAATATACTTTTGCGGCATTATTAACCAATTAAAAATTTAAAAAATGAAAAAAAATGTAATTGTTTTCGGAATCATTGCGGGGCTTATTGTATCAACTTTCATGTTTGTAAGCATGTTAATGGTTAGCAAAAACCCTGATTTTTCGCACAGCATGATTTTGGGTTATGCCTCTATGCTTATTGCTTTCTCTTTTGTGTTTATAGGCATTAAAAACTTTAGAGATAAGTATAATGATGGGTTGCTCACTTTTGGCAAAGGGTTTAAAATAGGTTTATTTATATCGCTTATAGCCTCTACTTTTTATGTTATTACATGGGTTGTAGAATTCAATTTTTTTATCCCCGATTTTATGGATTCGTATGGTGCATATATGGTAAAACAAGTAAAAGAAAGCGGCGCTTCGCAATTAGAAATAGATAAACAAATAGCAGAACTAAAACATTATAAAGAAATGTATAAAAACCCTTTGTTTATGGTACTACTTACTTATATGGAGATTCTTCCGGTAGGTTTACTGGTTACCTTAATTAGTGCTTTAATATTAAAAAGAAAAGGACAAACGCAGACGGCATAGCTGCTGAAAATAATAAACCCCAAAACAAATAACATGTATTTGCTTTGGGGTTTATTATAAATTTGATTAACGTACAATAATCAATCTTTTATTTACTGCGCCTTTATTACTTACAATATTTACATTATAAATTCCTTCGCTTAAGCCACTTATATCAATTGTTGCGCTGCTATTTATGTTTTGGTTAAGCGCAAGTTCACCATTTATGTTATAAACAGTTACGGTTACTGTTCCTATATCATCTGAATAATCAATATGAAAATTATTTGAGGCAGGATTTGGATAAACAGCAAAAGCATAAGTTAAATTGTTTTGTTTAATGTTTGTGGTGCTGCACCCCATGAAACTATTGAATGCGGCCATGTTTCCATGAAAAACATTCATATCAGTTTGACTGCCCGCTATCCCGGGTACAGTCCCCGTCCAACTGTATTGATTAATAGTCCAGGTAGGAAATACGCCCGTGTTGGTTGGTGTTGTTGTAGGGCTTCCGCTTAGATAATCAATCCAAAGTTTATAAGTGTTTAAAGAGCTGTTTATATATGCAGCATTAGTTGCACTAATATATATAACAGGGGCAATGCCTGTAGCGTTTTGTACAGTAGTCATCCAGTTTTGAATCCATGTGGTTAATGAGTCACTTGTAAAATTGCTTTGTAAATAAGAACCTTCTACATCAAGCGCTGGAGGTAACTCACAATTTGTAATATAAGGTTGCGCCACACTTAAAAAATAATTTGCTTCTGAAATGGCACCCGCACGGGTTGGATTTAAATCGGCTCGTATAAAATGATAGGCTCCCATTTTAACTCCGGCGTTTACACCTGCTACAGCATAATTTAAATATTCGCTATCGGTATAACCTACACCTTCAGTTGCTTTAGCCCAAGCAAATGTATAACCCGCTGCTTTAACCTGAGCCCAATTTATGGTGCTGTTACCACTATAAACATCAACACCAAGTATTGGTGCAGCAGCAGGTGTTCCGCTTGTATCTCTCCAAACTAATGTTGAGTAAGGAGAGCCTGAATTTGTTGTGCAACCCGAAACGGTAGTTAAAAGTTTTACTGTACCGGTAAATGTAGCAGTCCATCTAATATAGGGTGCGGTAGAGCAAGTAGATCTTCCACAATTATTTTGATAACAAAGTGTTGTTCCATTAGCGTTATTAAATAAAGTAAGTTCGGCATCCCATGCCTGACTACCGCCAAAATCACTACAGTATGTCCACTCGTAGGTGTCTCCGTTAGTTACATCAAATAGAGTAAAGTTACCGGCATTCATATAAGAACTAATGGTTGACCACGAGGATGATGTAGTAGAAAATGTAGCGGTAGGATACTGCCCTGTTGAATTAGTGGCCGTGGCAGCACAACCACCCGTACTACATGTTTGTGCGGTGCAATTAAATATTAAAATTATTGCTAAAAGAGTAATTATTTTTTTCATATTTATGATGTAATTGTTAAAGATAGTGGATTTTTTGAAATCATTTAATGTTACCACTTTCATTTCTTTGTGTTGGAGAAATAACTTCAAGCAATTTTAATCCTTTCATTTATTTTAATTTTAGCTTCATGTAATTGGGGTTAAAGGCTATACTATTTGTTTTTTTATTATTGGATAGCTTTTATTTAACTAACAGCTAGTGAAAAAATTAGGGATATTTTTTTACGAATTTTTTTAAATTGTAGCAGCTTAAAATATTATTTATTAACAATTACAAAAAGCCTGAAAACCTTACATATGTGAGGTTTTCAGGCTTTTTGTAATTTCATTAATTTCCAATAATTACCTATTTTGATATTGAGGAACCATTTTCACCAATGAGCATTGGGGTTATTTTGGATGGTAATAAAAAAATGGGGGACGAAATCTTAACAGATAAGATAGTTGATGAAGAAACAAGATATAAGTTCTATCCTTTTTGTAAAGATAATCCTGAATTGGGGCAGAAGCTAAGAAAAATAGCAACTAATACATTCAAAAAATTAAACTTAAGCGGAACAGTTCGTGTTGACTTTAGGGTAACTGAAGAGGGCAAAGCATACATCATAGATTACAATAACTCTCCACATTTAACTGAATTCCATTCCTGTGCTCTTTCTGTTGTAGAATGCAAAATAACCTATGGTGGTTTTTAGGTTGTTGCGGCTTAGCACCTCCATTACATATTCCATGCTCGCCCCGTTTCTTATTGCATTAGCCCAAGAAGATATAAGGGTCTACTACTATTTTACTTTTTTATGCTAAAATATATTAATATGGTTATCTTTATTGTCTACATAATTTATGTTGTGTTTTTATGGTAGAAAACAAATTTAGAAAGAATGGACACAGCATTTTTGAGCTACTGATTTTATGAAATATATTAAAGGACTTGATACTTTAAGAGCACTGGCTGTTACAGTTGTAATTATAGCGCATTGGTGGTTACCATTGGACATTAATGAGGCGAATAAAAACATTGTTTTTTGGATACATGGCCTGATACCTGATGGTGGGTTTGGTGTAGATTTATTTTTTGTGCTTAGTGGTTTTCTTATAACATCTATATTATTAGATGCTGTAAAAAATAATGATAAGCCAACGTTGAATATTATAGTCAATTTTATGGTAAGGCGGGCATTACGAATTTTTCCGATTTATTATTTATCCCTTATTGTGCTTATATATATGGGTTACCCTTATATAAAAGATAATTTACTTTGGTTTGCGCTATACATAAGTAATATACAGATTTTTGAGCTAAGATCGTTTAATGCTTTTTCGCATACGTGGTCACTGGCCGTAGAAGAGCAATTTTATTTAGTTTGGCCTTGGTTTATTGTGTTTATTAGAAAACAATATGTAAAGTTTGTTTTTTTTGCAGCTATACTTATTGGTATTTTAACATCGGTATATGTAATGAAAATTCAACAAAACTGGGCAGGTTATGTGTTGACACCAGTTTGCATGCAGGCATTTGGAATTGGTGGACTTTACGCTTATTTAACTAAAACGGGAGATAGAGCGATTTTTTTTAAATTCATTAAACTGGCGTTTCCACTTTCTGTTTTCTTGCATTTTTATTGGGCGTTTTCGCCTGATAGTAGTGTTGGATACGAGTTTTTATTTATAACCATAAATAGTATAATTTCTATTTGGCTTATTGATAAAGTGATTAACAATAAATTGGTGTGGGTAAAAAAATATGTGCTTGAAAATCGTGCTTTTAATAAAATTGGGCAAATAAGTTATGGCATTTACTTGTATCATTTTGCGCTTGAATTTGTGTATAAAAAATTAATTCAACTGCTATTTAGTACGCACATAGAAACAGAAACCTTTTTATTAGACTGGAAAAACTCTTACTTTATTAGATTGGCATTACTATTTATAATTTCGTTAGGTAGTTTTTACTTAATTGAAAAACCTATTTTGAAACTTAAAAAATATTTTAATTATTAAAGCTAAAACAGAGAAATAAGTTTGCTGCAGAAAAAATTTGATGTAAAAACCCCCCCTATTATTTTACTTCTTGCGTTAAGGTGGCGATTATTATACAGATAATTTTAATTTACGAGATAATTTTATCGAACTTTTAAATAAACTGCAGTTTTCATTTTTTAATGTATCATCTGTTCCTGATATAGTAACGGTAGGAAAAGACGGTTGGTTTTACGAAGCAGGTTGTGCATTAAATTATAAAGGCGCCAATCGCTTTACAAAAGAGGAGTTAGAAAAATTTAGAAACGAAATAATAAAACGTACTAAATGGGCTGCTAAAAGAGGCATTAAATATTATTTGGTTTTAGTGCCTAATAAAATGGAAATGTATCCTGAACATTTACCAAGACAAATTATCCAAACATCTGATGTGTTTAGATATGACCAAATTGCGAGTTTAAATAACGACTCTACAATTAATATAATAGACACCAGAAAAAATTTACTTAAGCATAAAAAAGATGGTTGGGAATTATACCAACATACAGATGACCATTGGAATGAATTGGGAGCTTATTATGGTTATCAGGAAATAATGAACAAGGTATCGAAAGATTTTCCAGAGTTAAAACCTATCCCTCTTGATATGCTTGATATTAAAATTGAACAAAGATATGGTAACATGGCAACGATGCTTAATGTAGAGAAAGAGCATCCTGAGCCATATGTTAGACTTATTGAAAAATATAAAACTTACGGGCATGATGGAGTTAAAAAAGGATACAAAACACTTCCGTTAATCAGTGAATATGAGTATGAATTACAAATAGAGAATGATAATGGAAAAAAACTGAAGTGTTTAATTATTCGCGATTCGTTTACCGTGCTTATGATACGATTTTTTCAAGAGCAATTTGCTAAATTGACAATTGTTCATGATCAATGGATGTATAGAATGCGCGAGGATTTGGTGTTAAAGGAAAAACCGGACATTATTTTAAACATTGCTTTAGAAACAAGAATTAAGAATATTATAGATTTTCCATTTACATTAAATGCCAATCAGGCATTAGAGCAAAGCGTAAATATACAAGCAGCCAATGGGAAATATTGGTGTACAGAATTAAATCATAACATAGATGCTAATAAAGAAAAACCATTCAGCTGGGAAACATTTACTTTTATACAATATGAAAACAACGAATGCGCTTTTCTTGCTTATAATTACTTCTTTTTATCTTCTGAAGTCAATGGTACAGGTGAAGTTACTGCCTCATCAGAAATGGTTAATAGTTGGGAAAAATTTAAAATAATAAAAGTCGAAGACGGTTATGTTGCTTTAAAGGCTGCGAATAATAAATATTTAAGCTTAGATAAAAAAACAGAAAAACTTTTTGCAACTGCCGACAAGATTGGTGTGAACGAGAAATTTAAAATAACAGTTGTTAAGTAAAATTAAGGCTTAACTATTTTATGTAAGTCTTTTTCAATTTCTTTATTGGGTTTGCTTTCTATAGGTTGAGAATTGTTACAAATGCCAATTGATAACAATAACTCATGCGTTGTAAGTGAATAAACAAATTTGTAATTTGTATCGGGTATAGCAATTCGGTTGTTTAATTTTTCAGTACCAAAATGGTTATAACAAATAACCAATAAGCTGTCTGATTGACTTAGCTTCCTCGTTGCAGTTTCATAATGTTTCCAAATCCCTCGGTTGTTTTCATGGGTTTGCGGTACAGCATTAAAAAACCGAAAGGTGCTTTCTTCTAAAACACAGTTAAAAGCAAAGTCCTCAGCATTTGCCATATGCCCCTCATCGTAACCTGATTTGGCATAGTCTTTAGGTTTGGCTTCATTCTCAAATCCTAAAGAATTAATAAAACGAAAATGATTTTCTGTTCTGCTACAATTGCCCCCACCTTTATACAACTTATATGAAACAATTACCGGAGCCTTGTAAAAATAACTGTAGTAACTATTGTACGCAGGTGTTTTAATTAAAGTATCAAATTTTATTTGTGATACTAGCTTACAATTAAGTAGTACCAATAATAAAATTAGTTTTTTTATTAAGCTGTTTTTTTTCACTTTAGTTCTTAATGGATATTGAATGTAAATTCGCACAAAAATAGCCGTAATAACCAACAAATGTAAACGCAGTAAAAATACTATATTTGTGGAGCTGTGAGATTAGAAAAACTAATTCATAATGAATTTATGGTAGAATTATCCATTATCATACCCATTTATAACGAGGAGTTGAACATTCCTACTTTAGTTACGCGCCTATGCCCTGTTGTAGAAAAAATCGGTATGAGTTATGAATTGGTTTTTGTAAACGATGGTAGTAGGGATGCTTCTATACAATTAATAAAAGCTTTAGCGCAGGCAGACGATAAAGTAAGATACATTGATTTTAGTAGAAATTTTGGACATCAAATAGCGGTTACTGCGGGTGTTGATTTATGTAAAGGAAATATTATTGCCATTATTGATGCCGATTTGCAAGACCCGCCTGAGTTAATTGAAGAAATGATTGGCTTGATTAAGCAAGGCAATGAGGTGGTTTATGCAAAACGTCGCTCGCGAAAAGATAAAAGTTTTGTAAAGAAAACAGCTTATAAAACTTTTTATAGATTACTGGCGCGTATATCAAACGTTGATGTGCCTTTAGATACAGGTGATTTTAGGGTGATGACCCGTAAAGTGGCTGAGGTTTTAAAAAATATGCCTGAGCAACATAAATTTTTACGCGGGCAAATTGCATGGCTTGGGTTTAAGCAAACTTTTGTTGAGTATGATAGGGATGTGCGGGCGGCTGGTGAACCTGGTTATACGTATAAAAAATTATTTCAATTGGCTTTTGATGGCATTACAGGTTTTTCTAATATGCCCTTACGCATAGCTACTATTATGGGCTTTGTAGTGTCAGGCATATCCATGTTGCTAATTATTTATGCGCTCTTATCGTATTTTATTTTTAATAACGATTTACCAAAAGGTTGGGCATCTCTTATGATTGCAATATCTTTTATTGGTGGAGTTCAATTGATTTGTTTAGGCATTATTGGAGAATATATTAGTAAGCTTCAAACAGATATACGTAAGCGTCCGTTATACATTATTAACGAAACCAATTACTAAGCGTGCTGTTACATTTACCTACATTATTTATAACCTTTAGATGGATTGATGCCTTTGATATTTTATTGGTAGCTATCTTACTATATCAGCTATATAATCTCGTAAAAGGTACCCCGGCAGTAAGTGTTTTTTTTGGAATCATTACTATTTACGTAGTATGGATTTTAGTACGTGCCTTAGATATGAAATTGTTTGGCACTATACTGGGCAAGTTTATCGATGTAGGTGTAATTGCTGTTATTGTAGTGTTTCAACAAGAGTTACGGAGGTTTTTATTATTTATTGGCAGCAATGAGTTTTTAGGAAGAAGTAAGTTTTTAGGCAAAATTTTTTACCCGGCTAAACATAGTTTTACAGATGAGTATGCTAAAGTAGATTTTACTCCTTTAATAACTGCTTGTTTTAAAATGAGTGAAAGTAAAACAGGGGCATTAATAGTGCTTGCCAGAAATTCTGATTTGGCTGTTTATATTAATTCGGGAGAGGCGATTGATAGTGGATTAAGCGAACGAATGATTGAAAATATTTTCTTTAAAAACTCTCCTTTACACGATGGTGCTGTTATTATTAAAGGAAGCAGAATTATTGCAGCACGTTGTGTTTTGCCGGTAACAGAAAAAGAACAATTTCCGGCGCATTATGGCATGAGACATAGAGCTGCTGTAGGAATTACTGAAAGTACAGACGCTATAGCTATAAGTGTTTCTGAACAAACAGGTAGCGTTTCTTTATCGGTAAACGGAACTATACGTGCTAATTTAACACCCGAAAAACTAAAGCAGTATTTAGAGCAAGAAATGGGTAAGAACTAAATATTATTGAACACTAATTTGTACGTTATCGCTATTTTTAATAACGTAGTATATATTGGTTAACCACTTTGCAGTATCCTTTTCTGTCATAGGGTCGGTAATATATTCTTCAACCATACAAGTTTGCATTAAACCTTTTTCTTTCATATAAGCATCCATTGCCATATGTGCGTTGCCAATTTTATCATAAGCTCCATAATAAGCAATATGTAAAGCTAAATTAGCCGAAGGCACGTTAAATTTTTCCCAGCCTTTAAGCTGTCCTTCAGGTACAGAAATAACGGCAGCACATTCAGCTTGCTTTTTTTGTTCATCGTACGTATAAAAAATAGAACTTGGAGGCCCCGTGTGTTCTAATTTATTATTCATAGCATCATTAAAAATTTTAGGAAAATTCTCAGCATAAAATGCGCTTAATTTGTCAAACGCTACAATGGCTTTTTTACCAAAGTAAGTTTTATCAGGCCAAATAACTTCTTTTATTTCGTATCCGTTATAGGTTTTAATATCAGATGTAGGTGCAACTTCCATTACTTCTTTAAATTTAGCTAAACCTTTTTCGTATTTAGCCCCTATCATTTTATCCATATTCATAAAAAGCATCATGGCTCTCATAAAAAAGCCTACTTCAAACTTCATTCCCCAAGTAACATTAGTTGCATTAGCATTAGCTTTTGCAATAAGATAAACGTCACCACCACCTGGGCGTGGTTCAGTAAAAATTATTTTTTGTAAAATAGTATCACCGTTAATAGCAATTAACTCCATAGAACCTGAACCTACATCTTTATTTCCCTTCCACGAATATTTGCTACCGGGCATTCCTGTTTCGCCTTCAAAAGTAGTTTTCATAGCCGAATCTTTTTCTGAAAAAGGGTTCCATTTTTCCTGAAAGAATTTAAAATCAGCCAATTTTGTTTTAACTGTTTCATTAGATGCGTTTACCGTAATAGAACGCTCTACTTGTACTTTTTTTGGCCCAACTAAGCATAATACTAAATAAATCCCTATTAGAGAAACAAGGACATAAACTACTTTTTTTAACATAGATTTATTTTTTAGATTTTAACTCGAACTCCGTTTTCGTATGCTACCACAAAGCAACCTTCAGCACCTTTTGCAATTAGTGTTTTCTTGTATGCACGTGCATCCTCTAACGTTTTAAAGTTGCCTACTAACACTTTATATAAACCGGCATCTTCAACAACTTTAACAGCGCCATACTCGGCAAATTTAGATTTGCTTGGCTTGTTAGTTAAAGCAGCTAATTGTACATGATATACTACATTACTTTTTGCTGCCGGAGGAGGCGTGTTATTTGCAACTGCTTGAGGTGTGGTTTTTTCAACGGGCGGTGGTGTAGAGTTAGTCGAGCTTGAATTATCAGGAGGAGGAGTTGAACTGGTATTTGTACTGTTATCAGTAATGGCAACAGTATTATTTGTGTTATCTGAAGGAGGAGGAGTTGAACTGGTATTTGTACTATTATCAGTTGTTGGAGGAGGGGTAGAATTAGTTGTGTTATCAGTAGTAGCCACAGCCCCACCTTCGCCGAAGCTAATAGAAGCTGGGGGAACAACATATTCCTTCTTCACATTGTTTTCTAAATAAAAAAACTGTGGAGCAAAAGTAATACTACCCGAAGCGGTTGCTGGAGAAGTCATTTTAAACGTAAAATCAAAAGCAGCGTCGCCTGGTAAAGACACCCAAACTATTTTAACACGATTATTTTCAAAAGTAAAATTACCACCTTTTATTTCAACACTTTCAGCTGTGAAACCCGCTGGCAAATCTACCTGAAACTTAGCAAAACTGCCCATAGTAGGAGATTTTGTTAAGTTATATTTTGCCTCTATAGGTTGCCCGGCTGAAGCCGAAGCAGGAAGACTATTAGTAATACTTACTTCTTGAGAGAAAGCAAGCGAAAACGTAAAACAAGAAATAGTTAGCAGGCTTTGTTTTATCAGTTTTATCATAAAAATTTAGTTTTAACATACAAATATGAGTATTTTAAACAAATTGTCAAAATTTATTAACACGGTGTTAACTTTTTTAAGATAAAATATATAAAGAGAATTTTAAAGGAGAAATTAAAAATCCCAAACGTTTGGACGGCGATATTTTTTTGGCTTGAAGAAGTTTTTATACTCCAATAAAAAAGCCATCATAAAATAAACAATAACAGGAGAGCCAAATGTAAAAAAAGATAAGTAGATAAAATACATGCGTACATTGGTAGATGCTATGCCAAGTTTTTGCCCTAACCACTCGCAAACACCAAAAGCCTGCTGCTCAAACCAATTTATTGTACGCTCTATCATACTGCTAAATTACGAAATTATTTTTTAGCTGCGTTTTTTCTTTCAAACTCACGTATCATGTCAGCATCCGATTTCCCCATCATTTTAATGGCAGCCTCAGCATCTTTGGCTAATTGTGTCTTAGGATACTGCTCTATTACCTGCTTGTAGGTTTGTTTGGCGCGTATATAATCGTTTAATTTATAATCATACATATTTGCTAACCTAAATAAACATTCGCCTCTTAGCTTAAAATTATCATTATATTCAGTACAGCACATTCTATAAAAATCAGCAGCACGATTGTACTGGCTAATGTTTTCGCTTATTTCTCCGGCTTTTAATAAATACTCAGGACATATATTGTCTTTATAATAATTTTTATGATACAAATCATACAACCTAATCATTTGCTTGGCTTTGTTTACATCTAACACTTCTGATGCGTACAAAACCTTTTCCATTTCTTTTATTTGGTTTTGTAACTCTTCCTGCGAAGGAATTTCAGTTTTTGGAGGCGGAGGTGGAAGCTCGGTTGTTTTAGATTTTTCTACCTCTGCAACTGCTGTTGCCTCTTTGCTCTCTTCTTTCTGATTGCAAGAAACGGTTGTTAGGCTTACAACAGCTAAACACAAAACAGAAGCTATTATTTTTATACAGCTCATTTTTTTGCTTTATAAACTTTAGTTTTATAATCGGCCGAAAATTTTCCTTTACTTATATCAGTCAATTTTCCTGACAATAATTTTCGTTTAAACGCAGATATCCTGTCCGTAAAAAGCTTTCCTTCAATATGATCATATTCGTGCTGAACAACCCTAGCAGCAAGCCCCTCAAGGGTTTCGGTATGTTTTTTAAAATGCTCATCATAATATTCAATGGTAACGGTATGCTTTCGTAACACATCTTCCCGTATTTTAGGAATGCTTAAACAACCTTCGTTAAATTTCCATTCTTCACCTTTTTCTTCTATTATTTTAGCATTAATAAAAACGCGTTTAAAATCTTTAAGAAAAGCGAGTTCCTTTTTGCTTAATTTTTCTTCTTCCTCCTCGTCTTCTTCGTCAACCTCAGCAAACGGACTAGCATCTATAACAAATAAGCGTATGGCTTTGCCAATTTGCGGCGCAGCAATGCCTACACCATTTGCCTCATACATAGTTTCAAACATATTTGCAATAAGGGTGTCAAGTCCTTCGTAATTTTTATCAATATTAACGCCTGTCTTTCTTAAAACAGGGTCGCCATATACAACAACAGGTAAAACCATTTTTGGTAATCTTAAAATTTCACGCAAATATATTTTAGAATTAAGTAATTCCACCTATTTATTAAGTTTTATTTTTAATAAGCCTTTTTAACCCATTGTTTAAAATATTTTATCTTTGAACACCATGATAAAAAAATATTTTCTGTTGGCATTTTTGCCCTTTGTTATACAAGCCCAAACGGGACAAGAAGAGTATCGCTCGGCTTCTAACACGCTGTATTGGAAAAACCGAAAACCCAATGCAGCTTATTGGCAGCAAGATGTAAACTATAACATTAAAGCAAAGCTAAATGATGATGAAAATACGGTAAGTGGAGAAGAAACACTTACCTATTATAACAATTCGCCTAATGAGTTGCCTTTTGTGTTTTTTCATTTATACAGCAATGCGCAAACCAAAGGTTCCTATATGTCTGATTTGTACAAAAACAATGGAGTAAAACTGAAATACGGCAAATATCGTGAAGCAGGCTTAGGCACAAATGTAGAAGGCATAACTATTGATGGTCAGGCTTTAAAAACGGAAGTAGATAACACGGTAATGAAAGTATGGTTAAAAAACCCCTTAAAAGCAGGCGAGTCTATTACATTCAATATAAAGTTTAAAACCTATTTTGATAATGATGTGTTATTACGCAACCGTATGAAATTATTTAGTTCATTTGGTTACGAGCATTATAATTTAGTGCATTGGTACCCTCGTATTTCGGTGTACGATGCTAAACAGGGCTGGGATACCGACCAGCACATGGATCATGAATTTTACGGAGATTTTGGTTCCTTTCATGTAGAGCTTACGCTTCCTAATCAATACATTTGTGATGGTACGGGTGTTTTACAAAACGAAAAAGAAGTTTTACCCGTAGACCTTCGCCAAAAATTAGATATTTCAAACTTCGCTAAAAAGCCATTTAATTCGGCTCCATCTGAAATTATTAAACCCGACGGCACTTTTAAAACCTGGATATTTAATGCTATAAATATACATGATGCCGCTTACACCTTTGACCCCAATTATCGTATTGGAGAAGTAATGGCAGGCAATGTACGTTGCATTGCTTTAGCACAAGAACAGCATGCAGGTGCCTGGCAAAACGCTGCTAAATATGTGGCTAAGGTTATAGAAAATAATTCGAAAAACATTGGTCAGTATGCTTATCCAAAAATGATATCGGCTGATGCTGAGGATGGCATGGAGTATCCTATGATAACACTTAATGGCGGCTCAGACCCAGGTTACAGAGGATTATTTATACATGAAATTTTGCATAACTGGTTTTTTGGAATGGTAGGCAGTAACGAAACCTATCGTGCTTTTTTAGATGAGGGTTTTACCCAGTTTTATACTTGTGATGGTTGGGAAAACATAGAAGGAAAATATAATTTGTATCCAAAAATAAAAGGTGCTTGGGTGCGTAATCATACTGATTCAACATACTATCGTGAAACCAACGCTTATCTAAGATACTTTAATGACATACTTCGTGGCGATGAAACTACTTTAAATACACATAGCGATAATTTTAATGGAGCCTTACAACATGGCGGTGGTTATGGAATGGTGTATATGAAAACTGCGGTTATGCTTTATAACCTGCGTTATGTTTTGGGCGATGATATGTTTAAAGCAGCTATGCAAAATTATTTTAACCAATGGAAATTCTGTCACCCGTATCCCGAAGATTTTAGAAACTCAATTATACAATTTACCAATAATGATTTAAATTGGTTTTTTGACGAATGGTTAGAAACAGCTAAAACTATTGATTATGGAGTGAAAAAAGTAAAAAAAATCGAAGGCTCAGATAACCAATATGCCATTACATTTAAACGTTATGGACGCATGCAAATGCCTATAGATTTTACAGTTGAAACAACCACACATGAAAGCCTTAATTTTTACATTCCGAATACTTGGTACGAAAAGAAAACAACTGCAACTATACTGCCTCGCTGGATTGGCTGGGATAAAGTAAAGCCAACTTATACAGCAACTGTTACTATTCCTTCAGGAAGTATTAAAAATGTAACAATTGATACCGCGCACATTATGCCTGATGTAAATGCATTTAACAATGCAAAGCCGCGTAATTTTTCGTTTAGTTTCGATTCTAAAATTGCAAACCCACCTAACCGTAATAAATATCAATTATACGCTCGCCCATCGCTTTGGTATAATGGTTACGATGGTGTAAAAGCGGGTGTTCATTTTAATGGAAATTACATGAACTACAAAAATGTGTTTGATTTAACCGTTTGGATTAACACGCAAATTGGACAAGCTTATTTAGATAAAAATATTTCGGTAAACAGCCACGATCCATTTTCGTTTTTATTTAATTACAGAACGGCTACCGATAAGTTTATGAAAAAATCAGGCTTTTATACTACCCTTAAAGCCCTTGATGGACTTGGCTCAGTACTGGTTGGTTTTGATAAAAAAAGCAACAGCGAAAAAACTCGTTTCTATGTTCAGTTAAAAGGCATGGAACGATACAGTACATATGCCTTAAATTATCTTATCTATAAAAACGAATGGAGTAGTGTAGGTTTATTAAATAGCTCAGCTTCGTTTGGTATAGATCATAATTACAGATACAGGCGAGGAACAGGTTTTTTAAATCTTAATGTTCGAGCACCTTTCTTGGGCGATTTTAATTTTTCGGCAGCCACGCTTACATCAGTTAACAAAACTTATTTTGGTAAACTTGGCTTGCACACACGTATGTTTATACAATATGGCATTGGTTCAAACATTCCAACAGAATCTATGTTGTTTGTAGCAGGCGCTAACCCCGAAGAGTTGATGGATAGCAAGTACACTCGCTCTATGGGCTTTTTTCAGCCGTTTAATTTTGGGGCAACTACCGGAAATTTTGCGGCAGGAGGGGGGCTAAATTTACGTGGCTATATGGGTTATTTGTTGCCGCAGGTTGACGCTAATGGCAATTACCGTTATAATTATAAAGGAACAAGTGGAGCATCTGTAACTGCTGAGGTTGATTTTAGTAAATATTTTGGCTTTATATCTAAAGCAACTAAACAAACCCTTGCCTTTGGTACTTATTTGTTTGGAGATGCCGGTGTAATAAACACTAATTATAATGCTGAGCCTTTTGCTTTATCGGACATTATGGTTGATGCAGGTGTTGGTACAACATTAACCATTCAAAAGTGGGGTAAATTGCAAACACTTAAACCATTAACTATACGAGCTGATTTTCCTTTTTTTATAAATCGTTTGCCTTATGCTGAAAACAATTATTTTCAGTTCCGTTGGATGATTGGTGTTAGCCGAGCATTTTAAATAAAATCTACGCCTTATTTAATTCCATAAAAGTAATCTCAGGCCAAATGCCTAAGCGGCCATTATAGGCAGCTACTTTTTCTTTACCCACGCAACCTAAACCACGGTTTACATATAAATATTGGTTTTGATGTTTATATAAACCTGCCCATTGTGGATACACATACTGTACGGGGCTCCATTTCATAAAACCAGGAATTTCTATACCAAACTGAAAGCCATGTGTGTGGCCACTTAATGTTAAGTCAACATCGGTGTACATTAGTTTCACTTGTTTGTTCCAATGCGATGGGTCATGCGATAATAGAATTTTAAAATCAAATTTATCTGTACCGGCATGGGCTAAATCCATGCGACCATATTTTTTAAAATGCAAATTACCCCCCCAGTTTTCAATGCCTAGTAAACCAATTTGCTGCCCATTTTTTTCTAAAGCAACATGCTCGTTTATTAATAATCGCCATCCTGCTTGCGCATGCACTTTTTTAAGTGCTTCTAAGTTTTCTATTTTCGCTTCTTCGCTAGGCCACTCGGAATAGTCGCCATAATCGTGGTTTCCTAAAATAGAAAATACACCCATAGGAGCTTTTAATTTTTGATATACAGGTAAAAAACCTTCAGTCTCCGTAACTCTATCATTTACTAAATCTCCGGTAAAAAAAATAACATCAGGTTTCAGTTCCATTACCATATCAAATGCATGCGATAAAGCATCAGTATCGGCATAACTTCCTGTATGGATGTCAGATATCTGCACAATTTTTAATCCGTCGAAAGCATCAGGTAAATTTTTAAATTTTAATTTAACTAAATGTGTTTTGTATTTATGAGCTCCTCTTACTAAGCCATAAAAAAAACCAACAAAGGGCACAGCAAAAAAGGTAGCCGATACATAAGTCAAAAATTTTAATCTACTTATGCCCTGTCTTTGCTCAGGATGATTAAATGTTGTAAAAAACTGATAGCCCCAACGAAACAGCCGTAGTATATCATCTATCAATAAAAAAATGCAACCTAAAAACTTACTTAAAAACAGAATAAATATAATGGACACCACATAGCCTCTGAAAAAATTAGGTAAAGAAGCTTGCTCAAAAACTCCGGTTATAATTAAGCATAAAATAGTAAGCGCAGAAACTATCCAGTATACAGTTTGAATTGTAACTTTACGCTGTTGCGGAAAATCTTTTATGATGGTTTGTACGCCTGTAAAAAAATACCAATCGATTAAAATGAAAATGAGAGGCACAAGAAATTTTACCATTGAATTATTAGTTTGCTTGATTAACTTTTTTAGTCTGTCGCTTTGTGCGGTAAACGGCTACAAAATTACATTAAAAAGCAATGTAAAAAATCGCCCCATCTATATGTATTATCAATATGGCGAAAATCGTTATGCGCGGGATACCAGCATTACGAACGGAGAAGGCCTTGCTGTTTTTGAAAGTGATGAAAAACTTACCGGGGGGGTGTTTTTAATTTATTTAACAAACAAAAAGGCCTTTGAGTTTTTAATGACGGACGAAAATGTATTTAGCTTATCAGTAGATACCGCGGATATAATGGGTAGCATTGCTTTTACAGGCACTAAAGAAAATGCAGCTTACTACGATTTTTTAAAGAAATATAAATTCAATGAGTTTCAGATGCAGGCACTTGAAAAAAGACTGCACAAAAAAAGCACGAGCCAAGATTCTATCCCGATTCTTAAAAACCTGGTATCGGTTTATCAAAAACAATTAATGCAGTTTAAAAAACAAATCATTGCCAAAAACCCGAACACATTTGTGGCTCATTTAATTCAAGCCAGTATGCCTATTGAAGCTCCGGCAAACCTAACTTCTAAAGCAAGGGCAGCTTATCTTAAAAAACATTTTTTAGATAACATAAGTTTTAACGATGATAAACTTGCTTATTCGAACGTGCTTTACATTAACTATACCAACTACATTAATGATTATGGTTTCCCTGAAACAGATTCGGTTATAGCTTGCTGTGATACCATTTTACAAAGGGCATCTGTATCTAAAGATGTTTTTAAATGGAGTTTGTACTTTTTGGGCAACTCCTTTGAGCGCTCGTCGGTTATTGGGCAGGATAGAATTTTTGTGCATTTAGTGGAGAATTATTATAAAAAAGACCGCAGTTGGTGGCTTACCGAAGACCAGCTAAAAAAAATTTATAGAAAAAGCGATGCATTAAAAAGGTTGTTTGTAGGCAATATTTGTCCTGACTTTACAGCTACTGATAGTGCCGGAAAAGATGTTGACCTGCACCAACAAATAAATAACACTACTATACTGTATTTTTGGAGTTATGATTGCAAGCATTGTTTGGAAGAAACCCCAAATTTGGCAGCATGGATGAAGAAACACCCTGATGTGAATTTAATAACGGCTTGCCTTTTGCCAGACGAAGACGAATGGAAAGAAAAATTGAAGCAGTTTAAGCTACCTGGCATGCATCTTATTGATACTGAGCGAAAAGCAAACTATATGGAGACTTACAGCATAACAAGTACCCCTGAGATTTTTGTGCTTAGTAAGGATAAAAAAATAATGGCCAAATACATTTCAGATACTAAAGAATTGGATGATTTTTTGAAGTCTAAAAACGGCAAAAAATAGAGGAATTAGATTGCCGTTAAATCCGTAAAAATTCGGTGCATTTTTTACATTAATCTTACATATGACCTATTTTATACCTATAAATGCCTGATTAATCGGATTAGGAAATATTAACATCTTTATTTTTTTTTGATAAAAATATTGTTAGATTTGTAATGCAAATTATTTATTATTAATTATTAATTAAAAGAAAACATGAACATTTATGTTAGAAACCTTAACTACAGCTTAAGAGAAGATGAGTTAGGTCAGTTATTTGGTGAGTTTGGTGAAGTATCTTCAGTTAAAATCATTAAAGACAAAATTACAGGACGCGCAAAAGGATTTGGTTTTATTGAAATGCCAGATGACAATGCAGCTACTGAGGCTATCAACAAAATTAACGGTACTGATGTAAAAGGCAGACCAATTCAAGTTGAAAAAGCTCAGCCACCAAAACCAAGAGACTAATATTTAAACTATATATCGTTTCTAAACCCCTTTCTTAAACAAGAGGGGTTTTTTATTGCAAATAAGTTTTTCCAAAATTTATTCGGCAAGTAACTGAACAGCCATGGCTGCCAATAATGCTGCACCGGTTTCAATGGCATTTTCATCTATATTAAATGTGGCAGTGTGTACACCCGATGTTATGCCTTGTTTTTTATTACCTGTACCTAATCTAAAAAAACAGGCAGGTACTTGTTGAGATATGAAAGCAAAATCTTCGGCAGTCATTCGCAAGGGTAACTCAAAAACATTTTCTTTTCCTAAATAATTTATCGCAACATTTTTTGCCGAGTTTGTAATGGTTTCATCATTTACTAAAAAAGGGTAACCACTTACAATTTTCACTTCTGCTTTTGCATTTTTTTCTGCTGCAATTTTAGTTGCAATTGCTTTTATTTTTTCATGTACTTGCTTGCGCCAAGTTTCATTCATAGTTCTAAAAGTACCATCAATGCTAACTTTTTCAGGTATCACGTTGGTGGCACCATTGGCTACTATTTTCCCGAAAGCAAGCACAGTAGGTATATCAGTACTGGCATCATTCGGAAACTCTTTAGCAAGTGCTAGCAAAATTTCTGAAGCAATTAAAATGGGGTTGTTATATTCTTTAGGCATAGCGGCATGACCACCTTTGCCAATTACATCAATGTAAATTTCATCGGTGCTTGCCATATACATGCCGTTTCTAAAACCAGCTTGCCCTGCCTCTAAATCAGTAAATACATGTAAAGCAATGGCTGCATCTACTTTTGGATTTTGTAAAATGCCTTCTTTAATCATTAACGATGCACCACCCGGCAACACTTCTTCTCCGGGCTGGAAAATAATTTTTATGGTACCTTCAAAATTATCTTTTAAATCATTTAGTATAAGTGCAGCGCCTAATGCACAAGTGCTATGTACATCGTGCCCACAGGCATGCATGATGCCTTCATTAACAGATTTATAGGATACTTCGTTTTTTTCCAAAATAGGTAAAGCATCCATATCGCCACGCAACAGTACACATTTTTTATTTGGGTTTTTCCCTTTAATAAGGGCAACTATACCAGTATTTACAATCCCAGCTTCGTGTTCTATACGATGCTTAATAAGTTGTGTGCTAATGTATCTCGATGTTTCAACCTCTTTAAAAGATAGTTCAGGATTAGTGTGTAAATGCCTGCGTACATCAACTAAGTAAGGGAAATAATGTTTTGCTTTTTGTTTAATTTCTGTTGCTAAATCGGCCATTTAAAATTATTTCCAGATTAGCATTTTAAGTCCCATTAAAACCATAAAGGCGGCAAATATTTTTTTAACCACATTTTGGTCAAGAGATATAGCTACTTTAGAACCTATAAAACCACCTAATAAAAAAGAACTTGCAATTATTAAAGCTACTTTCCAATCAACATATCCTTTTTGATAGTAATTCATTACAGCAAAAATCCCTGTAGGTAAAAGAAGAATTGAAAGTGATGTACCCTGTGCCATTTGCTGGTTAAAACTTAAAAAATATACCAAAGCAGGAACTATAATGATACCACCCCCAACACCTACCAGGCCGCTTAAACAGCCTGCTGCTAAGCCAATGCAGAGCAGAATTAAAATGTTTTCCATAGATAATTTTTTATTAGTTAGGTTGTCCATTAAAAATCGGTTGTAAGCGAAAAATAAATTACTCTTTTTTGATTAGTATAATTATCTACCCCCCATGAAAAATCTAAACGTACAAAATAACCAAGTAACCGCGAGCGTAAACCAACACCATAACCAGCTATAATAGGCTGCTTAGGCTCGTTAATAACCACTTTAATAGGGTTGTTATAAAACGAATATTGGTTGGTAGTATTTTCTTTACTGAAAGGATTTGTACCATACCAGCACATACCCAAATCAAAGAAAGGGATAATTTGAAAATTGTTTAAAATATCTGAACGTAAAGGATGATTTGCTAAATATTTAAAAAGCGGTATCCGTAATTCTGAATTTAAAACCACAAAATTATTTCCGTTTCGTGCATTTTGGTTAAAGCCACGCATGTTAGTAGCTAACGTTTGAAAACCGTAAGTTTCAGGATGTTTTATTTGCTCTTCTCCATTAAACTTAGGTGCTATTTGATTATCCACTCCGCCTAAGTAATAGCAAATTCTATCGGTTCCCCATGAGCTTGCACCTGCCAAACGATTTGCCCAAATTATATCGCGATGTACTTTTAAATAATGTCTTATATCAAATCCGGCATTAATCATGTCTTGACGAGTTCCTAAATCATGGATATTTATTCCACGATAATATTCTCCAAATATTTTTAAGCGCCAACCATTATATAAATTTAAACCCTTAGGACGTGTGTTATCAAACACATACTCCATTTTTAAGCCGGCCCAGTTATCATATGCATTTGGTTTTGCAAGCGAATAATCATCTTGTGCAGTGTAAAGTGTTTTATCGTTTCTGTAACTTATAGTGCCTTTAATGCTTGATACTTCGTTAATTGGATATTTTAATTTGTACTGTGCATCGTGTGTTAAAACTTTTACGATATACCCATTATCATTAATAGATGGCAATGAAAGACGATGTAACACCAATTGTTTGTCCCATAATTTTTTTCTTCGCTCAATGCTTACAAAATATTCATTGTTTAAATTAATTCCCATACGCATTCCGGCACTTATGCGATAATCTTCAAATAAATCGCTGGTGGCAAGTTTTAAAAAAACATTAAGTCCGGGGTTTACATAATAGCCTGTAAATTTTTCATACGTCTGATTTAAAAAAGAATTATCTAACTGAGCAGTAACTTGGTCAACCGAAAAATTTACATAATAATTTTCTTGCTTAGGTAATTGAAACCCACTTTTGGTTTGATTGCTTGTTGCTGTTGTATTTTGACCATCTACAGGAGAAGTATTGGTAGTTTGTGGTTTTGATATAGTCTTATATTTTGAGTTGTTGTTTTTGAAAGAGTAATTATTTATATCAACTGCGCCTGAATTGTTTTCTTGAGCAGGGGTTGTTGTTTCTGTTTGATTATCTGTAGAATTAGCAGCCGCATTTTGTGCTTTTGCTTTTGCAGCATAGTTTTGTGCACGCCTAAAATAGGTGTTTTTTAAATTGTAATTTTTATCTACATCCTTTTTGTTGATTTGATTAATGTACATGTACTGTAATCCATTCACATAAAAAATCTCAGCTACCTTATTGGCTTTTATATTTACATCCTGCTCAAGTATACTGGTTTTATTATTTGAAATGGGGTGCGAGTTAAACACGTATCGATAATGCTCCGTAGTATCTACAAAAGATATAACACTATCCAACTTTGCAACAAACCTGTTTTTAATTCCGTTTTGGTCGCTTAGATAAGTAAAATAGCCATCATAAAAATCACTGGGTTGGCTTTCCTGAATATTTTTAGAATCGGTTACCCTGTAAAGCAGTTTAGATTTTGTTTTACAATCGTATAAAAATATGTTATGAAATTTTGTTTGTGGAAACTCAAACTTATCGTTGTCACTTTCTTTAATAGTATCATGCGTGCGATTAGATGCAAATGCAATTTGATTTCCTTTATTAATAAAAGTAGGCGTTTCGTCATCCCAAATGTCGTTTGTTATTTGCTCAAGTCCACCTGCGTTTATTTGATAAATAAATAAATCACTTTGCCCTTTTGCTTTTTTTACGGCAGTCATCACTAATTTTTTTCCATCCGGGCTGTAAGAAAATGCTTTCACTTTTTCTATACCTGTAATAGGTCTATCAACCATGTCTTTATCCTCAATGCTATAAGTGGTTAAATAAATTACTCCCTTTTTTTCATGTACCATAGCAAATACTTTTCCGCTAGGGTGCCATGCCAATAAAGGATATGTAAGATCATTCAATCGTTCTACTTTTGGACCCCATTTAACAATGCGCTTTTCTTTTCCGGTGGTTAAATCTTTTAAATAAACGCGGTGCTGACTCATTTCATTACGCGCATAAATAACTTGGTTTCCATCAGGGCTAATTTTTAATTGATAATAATCTCTAGTTGATTTTGGTTTTAAAACAACAGGGTCTTGCGTAGGGAAAGTTTGTGTAGTATCTTTTTTCATGGCATTGCGTGAACGTGCATCAATCCACTCGTATAATAAACCTTGTGTATTATTGCCTACCACAAACATAAATGCGTTCTCAATATTCCGAGAAACTTTGGTCATATATAAAATATTTGCAATGCTCGATTCGCCATAGGTTTCAGCCACGTGTTGCCACAATCCGCGTCCAACTGTAGCAGCATCTTTATCGCTTATGCGAGCCAGTTTATAATATCTATCAAATATAACCCCGTCACTTACAATGTTGTCAACATTGGTATCCCAACCTTCAGAAAGATAAGCTATCAGTCCTTTTTTATACCAATCGGGTATAATTAAAAATGTGGAGTTAAACATGGTTTTGACTGCTCCGCCGCCGTATAACACTTCATTAATAAGTGTTTCGGCAATGCCTGCGCGAATTTGACGATCTAAATCAGCCAAGTTCCCATTAAAATAAACACTTAGTTTTGTTCCTACTGTTTTTGATGTACCACCTGTATTACTTACCAAATCGGTAGATAAACCTAAGTTAGTCTGTCTAAAATCACCTTGATTACTGTAAACCAGTATTTGAAATTTTGTACTACTTTGGTAATCTATTTTTTTCTGTAAATCTTTTAAATGATAATCTGCCCTCAGAGAAACGTATCTGGCTATATCGCGACAGCCTTCGTAAAAATAGACCTGATAATTATCAAAATTATAATAAGTCCAATAAAAAGGCTGATACTGTACCCTGCTTTTACCAAATTCTTGCTGAGAACCATAATAAAATTGTCCGTAAAAAAACGTAGGAAATAAAATGAGGGCTAAGAGTATATTGTTCTTTATAAAACGCATATGGTAAAGGGTAAAAGTAGTAATTTTTTAACCCCAAAAGCTTAAAAAATGTTAGAACTAGGTTAAAATTTAGAGAAAGATAATCTTACTAAAAAAGCTAACTTTGCAGCACCATGAGCGATAAGATTAATCACGAGTGCGGCATTGTACTCATCCGCCTTTTAAAACCACTACCTTATTACCGAAAAAAATATGGCTCGGCTCGTTTCGGGCTTCATAAGCTTTATTTGGTAATGGAAAAAATGATAAACCGTGGGCAGGATGGGGCTGGTGTTGCTACAATTAAGTTAGATACAGAGCCTGGTACACAGTATATAGATAGGCTCCGTTCGGTTCGCACACGCGCTACATTAGATATTTTTACCCAAATACACGATAATTTTAACGACGCAAAAAAACAATCTCCTGATGAGTATAATGAAGTAGATTGGCAGAAAAAGAATCTCCCTTTTTTGGGTGAGTTATTGATAGGACATTTACGCTACGGTACTTTCGGAAAAAATAATATTGAAAGCTGTCACCCGTTTTTACGTCAAAATAATTGGAAAACACGTAACTTGGTTGTTGCCGGAAACTTTAATTTAACCAATGTTGATGAGCTTTTTGAACATTTGGTTGAATTGGGTCAGCATCCACGAGAAAAAGCCGATACAGTTACCGTGATGGAAAAAATTGGTCATTTTTTAGAAGTAGAAAATGATAAATTGTTTCGCATATATAAGGCTCAAGGTTATAACAATGCTGAAATTTCTAACCTTATTGCAAAAAATTTAGATGTGGCAGCAATTCTTACAGAAGCAAGCAAACGATGGGATGGTGGTTATGTTATAGGAGGCTTAATTGGGCACGGAGATGCCTTTGTTTTGCGCGACCCAAATGGCATTCGACCTGCTTTTTATTATCATGATGATGAAATTGCGGTAGTCTGTTCAGAACGTCCTATTATTCAAACTGTGTTTGATATTAAGATAGATGATGTAAAAGAAGTTAAACCCGGATATGCTGTTATTATTAAAAAAGATGGTACTGTAACCGAGGAACAAATTAACGAACCTCAAAAAAAATTGGCCTGTTCTTTCGAGCGCATTTATTTTTCGCGTGGTAACGATGCAGGTATATATTCAGAGCGCCATAGTCTTGGTTCCAATATGGTAGAACCTGTTTTAAAAGCCATTAATGGGGATTTGGTAAATACGGTTTTTAGTTATATTCCTAACACAGCCGAAGTTGCTTTTGGTGGCTTGGTTGATGGCATGCGCGACCATTTAAACAGAGAGAAAACAAAAAAACTTACTACAGATAAAAATTTATCTGCTAAAGAAATTAATGACTTACTGGATGTACACCCACGCATAGAAAAAATTGTTTTAAAAGATGCTAAGCAACGCACCTTTATTACTGATGATGCACACCGTGATGATTTGGTGAGTTTGGTTTATGACATTACGTATGGCATAATTCGTAAAGGTGTTGACACATTAGTGGTAATGGATGACTCTATTGTTAGAGGAACTACACTAAAACAAAGCATTCTAAAAATATTAGATAGGCTTGAGCCTAAAAAAATAGTAGTGGTTTCATCTGCCCCTCAAATTCGCTTTCCTGATTGTTATGGGATTGATATGGCGGTACTAAATAAATTTATTGCTTTTGAAGCGGCTATTGCTTTATTAAAAGAACGTGGTAAGGAAAATGTTATTGAGCAGGTGTATGAAAAAGCAAAAGCGCAATTAGCCCTTGCAAAAGAAGAGCAGGTTAATGTGGTAAAAGAAATTTACAGTTCGTTTACAGCGCAAGAAGTATCAGATAAAATTGCTCAGCTACTTAAACCAAAAGATTTAAAATCGGAGTTGCAAATTATTTATCAATCTATTGAAGGCTTACATAGTTCTTGCCCTAACAACTTAGGTGATTGGTATTTTACCGGTAATTATCCAACACCCGGTGGTAACAAAGTAGCTAATAAAGCCTTTGTACATTTTATGGAAGGCAAACTTATCAGAGCCTATTAAACATTTATGCAGGCTGTAATTTATTACATAGCACTTCCTTTTCTGTATTTAGTTTCTCTTCTTCCTTTTTGGTTAATGTATCGGGTGTCCGACTTGTTTTTTGTAATCATGTACTATGTATTAGGTTATAGAAAAAAAGTTGTGATGGAAAATCTCCGCAATTCATTTCCTGAAAAAACCGAGCAAGAACTGAAAAAAATATGTGTAGATTTTTATAGATACTTATGCGATTTATTTTTAGAAACTTTTAAAACCCTTACTGTAACTAAAAAAGCCATGCTTGCTCATTGTAAAATGAATGAAGATGCGCAAAAACTTTTCGATTCATACTATAATCAACAAAAAAGCATCATTATAGTAATGGGACATTTTGGTAATTGGGAGTGGGCAGGTGCTGTGTTTGATAATAGCAAACATCAGTTATATGTAATTTACCATCAGTTGCATAACGCCCATTTTAATAATCTGGTTATAAAAATGCGAACCCGCTTGGGCACAAAACTTATTGAAATGAAAAGCACCTTGCGTGATATGGTTACTAATCGTAAAGAAATAACTGCTACTGCTTTTATTGCCGACCAAACTCCATTTCCTGAAAATGCTTACTGGACAAGGTTTTTGAACCAAGATACTCCTGTGTTTACTGGTACCGAAAAAATCGCGCAAAAATTTAATTACCCGGTTATATATGTAAGTATGAAAAGAAGTAAGCGGGGGCATTACGAAATTTTTGCAGAACTACTTTTTGATAATCCTAAAGAAACCAAAGAAGGCGAAATATCAGAAACACATACACGCAGATTGGAAAAAGACATTATAAAACAGCCCGAAATATGGCTATGGAGCCATCGCCGCTGGAAGCACAAAAGAAAAAGTAAGTAAGAATTAGTGACTTCCTAAAACAGAAAGTAACTTATCAATTTGACTGTTCCACAAAAGTGTTGATGAATGCTTATCCTCAGGAGTATCAGCAAAATCAGCTACAATTAAAGAAATATCATTAGTCAAATCATCGCGCTCAATTCTAAATTCAAAATAGCTATTATCGCTTTTATCTAACCATTGATAGCGCACTACACTTTCTTCAACAAATTTAATTAAACGGGCATTTTGTAAGTTCTCATCCCACTGGAAAGAATATACATTATCTCTGATATTTACATCATCGCAAAACCATTCAGACAAACCGCTTGGTGTAGTTAAAAACTCAAATAAAATTGGGGTAGAAGTGTGAATGATGTATTCTAATTCATATTTCCCAGGAGGATCCGGAATATGTTTTTCTGTTTTTTCTACTGTGTTTTTTTTAGCCGACTGAAAAATTGGTTTTAAGTTTTTATCAGATGCTGATTTTGTAACAGCTACTTTTGATGGCTTGGCAACTTTAATAGGTTTTTCTGCTTTTTGTTTTTTTACAACAATAGCTTTTGCAATGGGTTTAGTAATTTTTTTTGCGGGAGCTGCTTTTTTAACTTGAACTTTTTTAGGCACTTTGGTTACTTTCTTTTTTGCAACCGGCTTAGCTACTTTTTTCTTTGCAACAACTTTTTTTGCCGTTTTAGGTTTCAATTTTTTAGCAGCAGGTTTTTTGGAGGCTATTTTTTTAACAACTTTACTTTTTTTAGCGGCAGATTTAGAAGATTTGGAATTGCCCGTTTTTTTCTTTGAAACGACCTTTTTAATCGTTTTTTTGCTTGTTTTTTTCGACATAATTGAAAATTTATAAAAATCTTAATTCGTTGCAATATAAAACAATTTTTTTATCTGCCAACAAATTATGTACTTTCTTTAACTTAAATTAGGGTTAAAATTTCATTGGCTATAGTGCTGTTATTTTGTAAACGAGGCACTTTGTATTGTCCGCCCAGTTTGTTTTTACTACTTAACCATTTGTAAAAAGTTCCTTTGGGTAAATTCTTTATTTCAGGCAACTTTATTACGTAATTATTGTAACGTTTTGCCTCATAATCCGAGTTAATTTGCTTTAAGGTTTTATCAAGCACTTCAGTAAAAAAATCCAGGTTATTAGGCTCTTTTTCAAACTCAATCAACCATTGATGTTTGCCTTGGTTTTCATCTGTAAACAAGGGCGATACGGTATATTCGTTTATTTGCGCATGGGTTTTTTCGCAGGCAACTTTTAAAGCTTGCTCGGCGTTGTGTATCATCAATTCTTCTCCAAAAACGTTTATGTAGTGCTTGGTTCGGCCGGTAATTATAAATCTATACGGACTTAACGAGGTAAACTGTATAGTATCTCCCAAGCAGTAACGCCATAAACCTGCATTGGTGGTTATAACCACTTCATATACAGTTTGTGTATCTACTTCTGCAATATGATACACCTTTGGGTTTACTTTATTTATTTCTTGTTGGGGTATAAATTCATAAAAAATGCCGTAATCCAGCATTAATAACATTTCCTCGCTGTTTGGTTGGTCTTGTAAGCCAATAAAACCTTCTGAAGCATTGTAAACCTGCATATATTTTACTCCGCTATCTGCAAACAGCTTTTTAAACTGATTTTGATAAGGTGTAAAACTTACCCCGCCATGAAAATAAACCTCCAAATTGGGCCAAATTTCTTTGATTGAGGTGGCGTTTTTGTATTGTAATATTCTGCGGGTTAAAACCAGCATCCAGGAAGGGACTCCGGCCATACTGGTAACGTTTTCCTGCATGGTGGCACGCGCCATTTTATCTAGTTTTTCGTCCCAGTTTTCAAGTAAAGCAATCTCTAAATCAGGGGCTCTAAAATACTCAGCCCACACAGGTAAGTTTTGTATTACAATGGCACTTACATCGCCATGGTAAGACTCATAACTACCAGTATACTGTGTTTGATGGCTACCGCCAAGCGCCAGGTTTTTGCCTGTAAAAAGCTCAGTATCAGGGTTATTTACACAATGTAGCGTAACCATATCTCTGCCTCCTTTGTAATGGCAGCCATCTAAACTTTCTTTACTTACCGGTAAAAATTTGCTTTTATCGGTAGTGCCACTGCTTTTGGCAAACCATTTAATGTCGCTATTCCATAAAATATTTTGCTCGCCACGCCTAACTCGCTCAACAAAAGGTTTTAGTGTTTCATAATCTTGTAAGGGAACTTGCTCTTTAAAATTTTGGTACGAATTAATAGAAGAAAAATGGTGTTTTTTGCCAAATTCGGTGTCTCTGCCTGCCTTAATTAATTTACGTTGCCACTCATCTTGCACATCTTGCGGATATTTCATAAACAACTCTATTTGATGCATGCGTTTTTTCATGAACCAGCTTGCTATAGAGTTTATTAGGGCCATTTTGGTTGACAAATATAATGTTAAAAAATACCTCATCTAAGGCAAAAAGACATTCATCTAATATAATTTAACGCTTAGGTAGGTACTGTCTCACTTTAAAATTAACATTTTTCTCTTTAAATCTTGTAAAATCGTAAATTTATATATGGGTAAGAAAACACTTACAAAACGTCCAACGGACGCGAATCAGTTAGCTAAACTAATAGTAGATGCTGCTACTAAAAAAGAAAATCTTGAAAAAATAGATTCTATTGAATTAAAAAATGGATGGGTATGCGTTTATTACACAAACAAGAAGGGTGAGAAAGAATATTTAAAAACGGGTGAGAAAGGGTTTATAGCTATAATAGAAACTCATCGAGATCGCTGTCAGAAAGAGACTTCTCGGCTTCAGAAAAATTCGAAAAAGAAGTAATTAACTCATTAATTCTTGTTCTTATGTTTCTGGGTAATTTATTTGTTTGCCCAAAATCAGCGTTAAACTGCATACTATTTGGAAATACAGAAATACAATCTTTTATTTTTAAGTTATTTTCCTTAAAAAATGAAAATTCTTTTTCAAGTTCTTTGAATGGATTACGTTTCATACTTTTTATTCAAAAGTATAAATTACTTGCTTTTAAAAAAGAGTATTAATCTAAATTCCAATAGTAATCTTCATCACCATCTAAAACATTATCAATGAAGAATTTTTCACTGGTAACTTGTTTCATGTAATGTGCATATTCCTCTTCATCTCTTTGCCAAGCTAAGTCTTCTGCTTCGTCATCTTCATACTCCTTATCAAAATCATAAAGTCTAAGGAATTCCTGGTACGATTTATCATACTCCTCCCAATACTTCCATGGAAGTTGGTCATCATTCGTAAACATGAATTCAAACTTTACTTGTGGTAATAGTACTTATTGAAAGATACCATTGCATTACCAAGTGTAGCATTGTATGCTCTTGTTGTAAGTACAAGACTGTGAGTGGTCTCCTTTTCTATCGTATAATACAACTGTTGGTTTATTGGTTGATTTGTACCGGGAAAGTATATGCTGTCTCCGAAAATCTTCCATACTCCATTACCATGAACTGCAACAGGAGTGATTCCCTGAAATTCATAACCAACAACGGTTTGTTGACTTGTTGTAAAGGTGTATGAGTTACTACTAAGGGTTAAGTAGTAATTTGCTGGGTTGCTATATAACACAGAAGAAGACCAGGTTGTATCTGCTGGTACAGTAGTGTGAGATACTTTCCATGCTGCTGCTGAATCTTCTATCCATGTACCGCAAATAGCAGTTACATTAGCAGGTGTGTTGGAAGTTGTTGAAGGAGGTGGAGTCGAGGTCGTTTTTTGAGTTGCCTTGCTACAACCAATGATAACTATCATTAGGAGCATGATTTCATACTTTTTCATTGAGGCTTGAGGTTTTTTATGCTTCCAGGATCCGTGAAGCGGTTATAAAAGACTAGGGCGTGGAACCAATAGAATTACTTGTGATGAGGTACCTCGAAGAACCCGTAAACCAAATAAACTAACGTCCACGCCCATACGGGCACAGAACAGATAGGTAGTCGGGTTTACATTGGGTGGATGAACATTTCGAGGTTTTCATCACCAAGCACAACTAACGCCTGTAAAATACTATTCAAATTTAATAAAAATTATATAAATCGACCTATTAGGTCATAAAAAAGTCGGTCAACTCCACACCGAGAGAGTTACCATGAATCGCTTACCGATCGAAAAACGAATTCAGATTATTAATCTGCTGGTAGAAGGAAATAGCTTGCGTGCTACTTCAAGGATTGCAGATGTATCCATAACTACCATTACCAAATTACTTATCGAAACAGGCTCAGCCTGTATGAATTACCATAATAAAATGGTTAAAAATCTAATCTGCAAGAGAGTTGAATGTGATGAAATCTGGAGTTTTGTGTATTCCAAACAGAAAAATACTCCTCATGATAAAACAGGAGCAGGTGATATATGGACTTGGGTTGCAATTGACCCAGACACTAAGCTAGTAGTTTCATGGTTTGTAGGAAGCAGGGATGACCGCTCCGCAAACCTTTTCATGAGAGATTTATCTACTAGAATTGATAGTCATGTACAGATAACAACAGATGGATTCAAATCTTATTCAGTAGCAGCTGAAAGGTATTTTGACGGTAGGGCTGATTATGCCCAATTATTTAAAGAATACAAAGAATCTACTAAAAGAACTAAAAGTGGTAAAAAATATGACATGGGGACTGTTGTTGGAGTTCATAAGATAAAGCGGTTTGGAACACCTGATTCAGGTAAAATTTCTACTAGCCTAGTGGAGCGCCAAAATCTTACTATGAGGATGCATATTAAGCGATTTTCCCGTCAAACAAATGCTTTTTCAAAAAAAGTAGAAAATCATATATTTGCCATAGCTTTACATTTTGTTTATTATAATTTTTGCAGAATTCACTCTAGTATCCGCGTCACTCCTGCTATGGAAGCTGGACTAACAAAAGACTTTTTAAGTTTTAAGGATATAGTAAATTTGTCTTCTGAATTTTAACATTCAAAATAGTACAATACCCTTAGGTAACATAATTTTGATTTGATTTTTTATTGCCATACTTTTGCGGCCTTAATTACGTTCTTTTATTGATTTTATATTATTATATAATAGATGAGACAGCTAAAAATAACCAAATCAATTACCAATCGCGAGAGTGCATCTCTCGACAAGTACTTACAAGAAATAGGGCGCGAAGAGCTTATAACGGCTGAAGAAGAAGTTCAGTTGGCCAAAAAGATACGTGATGGAGACCAAAATGCCCTTGAAAAACTTACCCGTGCTAACTTACGTTTCGTTGTATCGGTAGCTAAACAGTACCAAAATCAGGGTTTAAGCTTACCCGATTTGATTAACGAGGGAAATTTAGGTTTGATTAAAGCTGCAAAACGTTTTGATGAAACCCGTGGTTTTAAATTTATATCGTACGCTGTATGGTGGATTCGCCAAAGTATTTTACAAGCTTTAGCTGAGCAAAGCCGTATTGTGCGTTTACCGCTTAACCAAGTAGGTTCGTTAAACAAAATTAATAAAGCGTATTCTAAATTAGAGCAGGAATTTGAGCGCGAGCCAAGCCCTGAAGAATTAGCAAAGATTTTAGATTTACCTGAAGATAAAATTACGGATACGATGAAAGTATCTGGTCGCCATGTATCAATGGACGCTCCTTTTCAACAAGGTGAAGAAGGTTCGTTGGTAGATGTATTGGTAAACCATGACTCTCCTCGTGCTGATGGACAACTAATGAACGAATCGCTTTCTAAAGAAATTGACCGTGCATTATCAACCCTTACAGAACGTGAACGTGATGTAATAAAATTATTTTTCGGCATAGGCATTCCACATGGATTAACCCTAGAAGAAATAGGTGCTAAATTTGACCTTACTCGCGAGCGAGTACGTCAAATAAAAGAAAAAGCGGTACGCCGTTTACGTCACAGCAGCCGAAGCAAATTATTGCAACAATATTTAGGCTAAACATTTAATGAAAAACCGTCTGCATAACACAGGCGGTTTTTTTATTATGTCTATCGTAATTAGTAAATCAAAAATTTAAACAACAAAAAATACAACAATGAGTGCAGGGACATTAGAAAAAGTAAACGCAGGTTATCAAGAGCAATTAAACGATTGGATTGAACAAGAAAAAGCAACCATTGATTTAATTAGTACTATTGGCAAATTATGGTTTGAAAAATCTATTGAACTGGTTTTATTCCGTAACCAGCTAGTTGACCGCAGTGCGAGTGAAATTATGAAACTGCACATGTATGCAAAAGATATTGTAAAAAAACCCATCAATGTAAAAGACACTGTTTTGTTGGCGCGCGAAATTTATAATGCCCCAAACATTTGCGCTTCTAAAATTGATATTGGTAAACTGGCTTTTGAATGGTACAATGAAAAAGACAAGCATAAATCTGCTACCGATTTTATCAATCATAAACTAAAAGATTTCACTTCGCAAAAACATAGCATTACACCAAAGGATGTTGTATTATTTGGTTTTGGTCGTATAGGTCGTTTAGCTGCGCGTGAAATTATTGCACAAGCAGGTAAAGGTGAGCAGTTACGTTTACGTGCCATTGTTACCCGTGGTAACAGTGCCGAGGAGATTGTAAAACGCGCTGATTTATTACGCACCGATTCTGTACACGGTCCTTTTCCGGGAACTGTGATTGAAGACGTGGCAAATAGTGCTTTAATCATTAACGGACATACCGTACACATGATTGATGCTAAAAACCCTGAAGATGTTGATTATACAGCTTACGGAATTAATGATGCATTATTAATTGACAACACAGGTGTATTTAGAGATAAAGCTGAATTAAGCAGACACTTAAAAGCTAAAGGAGTTAGTAAGGTTTTACTTACGGCCCCAGCTAAAGATATTCCTAATGTAGTGTATGGTGTAAACCACGAAAGCATTAATATAAAAACTGATAATATTTTCTCGGCTGCATCTTGTACAACAAATGCTATTATGCCAATTTTATATGTGGTTGATAAAGAGCTTGGCGTACTACGCGGGCACATTGAAACAGTTCACTCATACACAAACGACCAAAACTTACTGGATAACTATCATAAAAAATATCGTCGTGGTAGAAGTGCTGCATTAAATATGGTTATTACTGAAACGGGTGCTGAAAGCGCTTTGAAAAAAGTGTTGCCCCAACTATCGGGTAAATTTACCGCTAACTCGGTGCGTGTACCAACACCAAATGTATCCTTAGCTATTTTAAATATTTCTATCAATAAAGAAGTAACTAAAGATGAGGTTAATGAGCTAATGAAAAAATACGCTTTAGAAGGGAATTTGGTAGAGCAAATACAATATGCCTTTTCTAACGAGTTAGTTTCTACCGATGTTATTGGTAACCCTTGTCCATCGGTATTCGATAGTCAGGCAACTATTGTATCGCCTGATAAAAAGAACATTGTGTTATATGTTTGGTATGATAACGAATATGGTTATACACGTCAGGTTATTCGTTTTGCTAAACAATTAGCTGAAGTGAAGAGAATGGTTTACTATTAGTAATTATTAACTCACTAATTGCAAAACTCCTGCTATTAAATGGCGGGAGTTTTTATTTGAAATCGTTTTAAAAGCGTAAATTTGTAGTATAATTAATTTAAAAAATGGAAAACTTTAAAAGAACAAACATCGATCAGTTTCTGGATAATTCAGAAGCTACAAAATCAAAATCATTATTAAGTTCGGCTTTTGGCTGGATGTTTTTAGCACTAGGTATATCGGCAGCTTTTTCTGTATTATTTGGCTTTAACGAATCATTAATCGCTTATTTATATAACGTAAGTGAAGATGGCAGAGCAAGTTTATCTATCCTTGGTTGGGGAGTTATGCTAGCGCCACTTGGCTTTGTATTAGCAATGTCTTTTGGATGGCAAAAATTCTCTTTTCCAGTTTTATTAGGTTTATTTATTGCTTATAGCGCCATTAACGGCATTAGCTTAAGCTTTATTTTTATGGCCTATAAAATAGGAACTATTTATAAAGTGTTTGCATCAACAGCGGTGTTGTTTGGTGTAATGGCTTTATTAGGTGCAACTACCAAAACCGACTTAACAAAAATGGGTTCATTTTTAATGATGGCTCTTTTTGGGATGATTATTGCTTCATTAATCAATTACTTTACTAAAAGTCCGATGATGGATTATATCATCAGCATTGTAGGTGTAATTGTATTTACTGGTCTAACTGCTTACGATGTACAGAAAATTAAAAACATGGATGCTGAGTTTTCTGGAGAAGGAAGAGCAAAAATTGGTTTAATGGGTGCTTTATCTCTTTACTTAGATTTCATTAACTTATTTTTAATGTTACTTCGCTTATTCGGCAGAAGAGATTAAAATCAAAAGAATCTTAAATAAAAAGCCCTTCGCAGAAATGTTGAAGGGTTTTTTATTTTATGGTATGGTAAAATTAATTTGCGTAGAAACAGTTGTTGTACCTTGAGGAGCTAAAGTAAAAGTGGTAGGGGTAACTGGGTTGTTCATCCAATCGCCGCTATTAAAAATGCCATTGCCATCTGCATCATAAAGTGCGTATAAATAATAATCCCCCGGGTGCATATAGTTAAACGTATAACTAAAATCGTTGTCGGCTAATATAACATATCGTGAACGATGTGTTAAATCAATTGTAGTGCCATTAACAAGTGGTTTTGTAGTAATAACTAAAAAAGTTTTTTTGCCTGCAACAGGAACGTGTGCAGCATCATACGAATAAGAGGCTGTTGTTTTACCTAAGTAAGGTTGTGCGCTTTCAGGATATGGGTCTCCGCCAAGTTGATAATAAATGGCTTCGGTTACCCCAACAAATGTGGTAGAAAAATCTTTAGTCATTGTTTTTTTAGGGAAACCAAAATTACTAACGGCAGGTGCACAGGCTATAGTATCCTGCAATTTGGCTAACCAAGCCATGTGTGGCGATGTGGTAGTTTGTGTATTACTTTTATTAGTGTATGATTTAATTATCAAGCTATCTTGCTTAAAAACAACTTCGGTATACGCTCTACCTTTTCCTTTAATAATTTCAGAAAAACGATAATAAGATTGCGTGCTTTGTTCAGATACACTATCGGCTAAAAAGTAAGCCTCTCTATCCATGCCATTAAACTGACCACCATTTCTAAAGGCTACTTTATATTGGTTATTATAGTAGGCTATAAAAAACGACATGTTTATGCTGTTCAACGTATCTAATTCATTTTTTGAGGAGATTTGATTTTCTGATACAGGTCTAAAATCTACAATCCATTCGGGGTAACCGCCTAAAGGTGTAGTTGACGTTACAGGGCCATTCCAGATGCCTTTTATTTTGTTCAGCAAATTATAACCTAGTACGTTTTGTACAGGGGGTGGGTTATTATTGTTGTTAGTATTTGAATTGTTTGTGGTTGATTTATTGTTTTTACAGCTTATGGCTACAAGTAAACCAAACAAAACTATGAGATTATATTTTTTCATATGGACAGTTTTAATAGTTAAAGGTAATTTTTATTTCATAAAAAAAGCCCCTCATTTTTGGTGAGAGGCTTTTAGTTTTTTCAAAATTAAATATTAGTTAGCTAATGCTTTAAAATCTGCATTATCTCTCCATTTTAAAAATTCGCAATCATCTTTAGCCATAGCTTTTAACGAAGCGTCTTTTTCAATAGCAGTTTTTAAGAAAGCTAATCCGCCTGTAGCATCACCTTTGCGTGAAGAAGCAATTGCTTTTAAGTAAAAACTCATAGCCATATCTTTTTCGTTGCTTGCATCAATAGTACCAGCAACACTTTCAGGGTTACCGTTTAATAATTGAGCTAAAGCTAAGTTAAAGCCTTTGTAGTTTCCGAAGTTAGTAACCGCATCAGTATATTTACCATCACGAATGTTTAAGATACCTTTATTGTAGTTAACCTCATCACCAGCACCTGAAGCTTTGTTGTAATAATCCATGGCTGATTTACGGTCGCCTTGTTTAGAATAAATGATACCAGTATTGTTCATTACAACTGCATTACCGTTAGCATTTTTAGAAGCGCGATCAAAAGCTGCTTTTGCATCATCAACTTTGTTATTCATTAAATAAGTTACGCCTAAGTTGTTGCTTGTTCTCCAGTCAGTGCCATATTGTTTTTCAGCAGCCTGATAAATGCTTAATTTAGTGTTTACATCGGTAGTTAAAGTAGCGCCATATAATAACTCTTCAACACTTAAAGAATCAGGGTTTGACATAGCTAAACGAGAAATCATTTCATCTGTACGAGATTTTTTATCAACCATAATAGTTATTTCGGCACGACGTAATTTTGGTAAAATTTGGTCAGCTAACTCTTTGTAAGTAGCAGCTAAGTTTTTAATTTCTTTACGACGTTGTTCTGGGTCAGAGTACATAGTAAGTACACGTAAAACTAAGTCTTTATCTTTCATGGTTGAAGCTTGCATAGCAGCTTTAAAACCTTCCCAGTCTTCGCGCGTAGTTACTGTTTTGTATTGCTCTTTTGTTTTACCAAAAGTTACTGTTTTCTTTTTCTCTTTTTTAAACTCTTCCGTCATAGCAGCGGTACCTGTTTTAGCACGGTCTTGAGCTAAATGTTCGTTTTTATCAGTTTCTCCATCTGGAGACGCATAAGCAGAAACATCAATGCCTTTAAACTCATACCACATGTTACTCAAATTATCCATCAGGAATTTAGAAACGGTTTTCATTTCTTCCGATTTCATTTCTCCCGGACGAACGTTTGATTGGTTAATGGCATAGTAAACATGCGTAACTTGGTTCATTGGGGTGGTTTTTACAAAAGCATCTTTTGCAAAAATCCCTTTTTCATCATTACGCACTAAAAGCGGTGTAATGATGGTTCCATCAGCAATTTTAACACCTTTAAATTCTTTTTCTTTCTTTTTTACAGCACCTTTTGCACGTATTTCAAGTTTAGCATTTTTCATGCCCGGCTCGTAAGATGTGCTGAATGCTTTAGTATATGTACCTCCTTTATCAAAAGGAATTTTTTGCCCGTTACCAACTGCTTTTTCGCCTAATAATACAATTGGCTCAAGGGCTTTTTCGCCTCCGCCGTTAAATACAATAACAGGGGTTATAGTAACTGTAGCCTTTTTTGCAAAAACTTTGGCAGGATACTTTCCTGAAATGGTAAAAGCTACACTGTCAGCCTTTTCTTCTAGAGGTTTTGGCGTAACATCGTGCGTAATTAGGTCTTGTTTTTTAACCATTTTACCCAATCCATCACAAGCCGTAAGTAAAATTGCCGAGCCTGCAATAACCGATAATAATTTAATTGTATTATTTTGCATGTTTTATTGTTTTAATAAGAGTTTCTTTCAAGACGCAATAATAAACATACTTTCTAAAATAAAAAAATTAAACTTTATATGGATTTAAAGCTGAAAAACGAAGAATTAGGTAGAAAAACGCTGGAAGAATTTAAAAACGCAGAGAAAATCCCCTTAGTTATGGTGTTAGATAATGTAAGAAGTTTACATAATGTGGGTTCAGTTTTTAGAAGTTGTGATGCCTTTGCTGTTGAAACCCTCTATTTGTGTGGATTTACAGGCACTCCTCCTAATAAAGAAATAAATAAAACGGCACTTGGCGCTACCGAAAGTGTTGTTTGGAAACACGAAAGCGATATTATTTCTTTAATTCATCAACTAAAGCAAAGCGGATATACTGTTTGTGCCGTTGAGCAGACCCAACAAGCTATACAATTACATAAGTTTAGTATTGATACAACTAAAAAATATGCTCTTATTTTTGGTAATGAAGTAGATGGGGTACAACAAAATGTAATTACCCAATGTGATGCCGTTATTGAGATTGCACAAGGAGGCACTAAACACTCACTAAATATTGCTGTTAGCGCTGGTGTTGTTTTGTGGGAGTTCTTTAAAAAGCAATTAGCTTTTTAATTGTAAGCTTAAAATTATTTTTTGCGTGCAATAGCTTTTAAGGCAGCATCTACAATGTTGGTGGCCTCTAAACCATATTTTTGCATTAACTCTTCGGGTGTGCCGCTTTCGCCAAAACTATCGTTAACGGCTACAAATTCCTGCGGTGCAGGTGTGTTACGAGATAGTAATTGTGCAATGCTATCGCCCAAACCGCCGTTCATTTGATGCTCTTCGGCACTTACAACACACTTTGTTTTAGCTACTGATTTTAAAATAGCTGCGTCATCTAATGGTTTTATAGTGTGTATGTTTATAAGCTCGGCACTAATGCCTTTTTGCTCTAATATTTCAATAGCTTCAATGGCTTTCCAAACCAGGTGACCTGTAGCAAAAATAGATACGTCTTTTCCTTCTTGTAAAACAATGGCTTTGCCAATTTCAAATTTTTGGTCGGCGAGTGTAAAATTAGGGACTACAGGTCTGCCAAAGCGCAGATATACAGGGCCTTTGTAGTCAGCAATAGCCATAGTAGCAGCTTTTGTTTGGTTAAAATCGCAAGGGTTTATAACTGCCATACCGGGTAACATTTTCATTAAACCAATGTCTTCTAATATTTGATGTGTGGCACCATCTTCTCCAAGTGTAAGTCCTGCGTGTGATGCACAAATTTTTACATTTTTTCCACTATAAGCAATTGATTGACGAATTTGGTCGTAAACCCTGCCGGTAGAAAAATTAGCAAAAGTACCCGTAAACGGAATTTTGCCTCCAATGGTTAAACCTGCTGCAATGCCCATCATGTTAGCCTCAGCTATACCAATTTGAAAAAAGCGTTCAGGAAAATCTTTCAAAAAAGCATCCATTTTTAACGAGCCTGTTAAGTCGGCACATAAAGCAACTACGTTAGGGTTTTTCTTTCCAAGTTCGTGTAAACCAACGCCAAAGCCTGAACGTGTATCCTTCTTTTCGGTGTATGTAAATTTTTTATTCATATTAAAATAAGCTTATTGCTGTTGTTTTATTTGATTCTATGGTAAATTTTTTCTCTACTGTTTTTTCTGATTCTAATTGTGTTTTTAAACGAAACTCAACTCTGTAATTTCCGGGTTGAAGATAAAAAACTTCTGCTTGCTGACCCTCAATCAAATTACAAACCCATTCTATTTTTTTACCATTTTCTAAATAAACACTCCCATAGCCCAAACCACCTTTATTAATGGATAGTGTACCGGCAGAAGGAATTTTTATAAGATTAGTTGAGCTTTGTTTTATATCAATATTAGGTAATTTGATGCGTGGCAGACTTAATATTTCTAAATCATACTTTCCGGTAATGTATTTTTCTGTAGCACCAAAATCTTGTACGTTTAAGGTGTTTTCTTGCCCACCTTTTCTTACAATACACGATAGTGATTTGTAAACAATAGGCCCTTCAGTTTGTAGGTTTAAATAGCCTTGCGGAGCATCTAATGGAATAATGTTGTGTTTGCCTTTTTGTAAAACAATGTTTTCTTTTACCTGTGGGGGAATGGTGTGCACTACCATTTTATAAGTTATATCAGGGTCTAAAACCAAAGTATCAGGGTTGCCACGATGATTAAGGGTGTGTAAATAATTATACTTAACCTCACCTGTTTTTTGGTTATAAAAAGTCATGGTAACATCAGTTTCACTAGGTTTTTTGTAGGTGTCTAATAAATTTACTTGCACCGTTGTTTGTGATATAGCCTCAATAAAAACCAGTTTCATAACCTGTTTAAAATTTGCCTCATTACTTACATCATAAAACTTACCCATGCAACCAAATACATCGGCAAACTTTACATCAAGCCCAACCCCAATAATAAATGGGCGAAGAAAAACCCCCTTTTTTTGCAAGGCTAATGATACCGCGCAAGGGTCGCCATCACATTCTTCAATGCCATCGGTAATTAAAATAACTATGTTGCGACAATTATCACAAGGTGGAAAATCATTGGCGCTTTCGCCTAAAGAATAAGCAATGGGCGTGGTACCCGTTGGTTGTAGCCTATTAATGCGATCCTTTATTTTTTTGCAATTTGTAAAAGCAGAATCAAAAGGCACCTCTAATTTGCTGTCCTGGCAATTACGGTTAGGTCTAAATGGAGTTTGATGCCCATAACAACGCAATGCAAGTTGAAGCTTAGGGGTGTTTTTAAGCGAATCTAAAAACTCGCCCATTAATTTTTTAGATACGTCTATTTTTGTGCCATTGCCCCACTTACCAAACATGCTAAACGAATCATCAAAAATAAACAGTATGCGGGTGGTTGAATTAGCATCGTATTTTTTGGGAGCAGCAAAATTTGTACCGCCTTGCTCATACGTTTGCGAATGCAAATTGGTAAAACACAAAAGTGTAAAACAAAGAAGCGTTATTTTTGGTAAAAATTTCAAAGCCACGCAAAAGTAAGCGCTGTTAAACGTTTTCCGCAAAAGAATTATTAAAACATTTCAAAAGAGAATTCAGACCTCGTTTATTTGCTTATCTAAAAAAACTATATTTGTCTTTCAATTTTTAGAAATAATTATGGCTAAACAAAAAACCAACTCAGATTTATTTATTCCAACCATAAAACCGTACACGCTTTTTCCCTTTAGTAAACCCATCGTTCCTTATATTATATTAGGCCTAATTGGCTTTATTTTTTACATAAACACCATTAAAAACGAGTTTGCTCTAGATGATGGTATCGTTATTCATAAAAACGAGTACGTAATGGAGGGCATAGGGGGGATAGACAGTATTATGAAGCGTGACGCTTATCATAGTTTTTACAAGCAAATGAATGCCAAGGCTCAGCTAGCTGGTGGTCGTTATCGTCCTTTATCTATTGTAAGTTTTGCTATTGAACAAGAATTTATTGGAAAATATCCTGACGGACATTTGCCACCCGCCAATTGCTGGGATGAAAACCTGAACGGTAAACCCGACCCAGATGAGGATATAAACAAGGATGGTTTATATAATGATAATGATTGTTTAACCAAAGGCTGTATGCTGCGACACTTTAACAACGTGTTGTTTTATGTGCTCTGTGTTTTGCTGATATACGCCATGTTTAAAAACCATTTATTTAGCAAGTACCCTGATATGGCTTTTGTGGCTGCATTGCTCTTTTGTATACACCCAATACATACCGAGGTGGTGGCCAATATGAAGAGTAGGGATGAGATTTTTTCGATGATATTTATATGCCTCACCTTTATAAGTATATTTAAGTACGCTGAAACAAGACAAAACAAACACTTGGTTTGGAGTGCGGTAAATTATTTTTTAGCCCTATTATCAAAAGAGTATGCGGTAACTTTAGTTTTAGTTATACCTGCAACACTTTACTTGTTAACTGATAACTTTACTTTCAGTAAATTCTTCAAATTATTTGCTGCACTAGGGGCTGCTTTAGTAGTTTATTTTATGATAAGGTTCTCTATAGTAGTTGCTAAAACAGGTATACCGGATACGGAGCTTTTAAATAATCCTTATTTATTAGCGCGTGGCGACCAAATGAAAGCCACAAAAGTTTTTGTATGGTTGAAATATTTTATACTTCTTTTCTTCCCTTATATATTAAGCTCAGATTACTCATACAACAGTATCCCATATCGTCATTTTTCAAATCCTGAAGTGTGGTTGTCGTTAGCTATTTACATAAGCCTGGCAGTTCTTACTTATAAATTATATCGTAAAAAACATCCGGTTGCTTGGGGTTTAGTTTTCTTTTTTGCCAACTTTTTAATGATATGTAACTTATTAATTGATATTGGTGCTACCATGGGTGAGCGTTTGATATTTCATTCCTCATTAGGTTGGGCAGTTTGTGTGGCTTGGATTTTTACTGAGGAAGGTAGAAAGAAAATTACATCTGAAAAAGTTCACAAAGCCGTTTTGTGGTCTGTACTTATTATTTTAACTGTACTGTGTGGTATCAGAACTATAACTCGTAATGAAGTTTGGAAAAATGACATCACGCTTTTTACACATGATGTGGATGTTATGCCAAATAGTGTATTATGTTTAGGAAATGCAGGTGCACGTTGGATAGACCTATCGGAACGCCCTGAAAATAAAAAACATGAAAAAGAATATTTAGATAAAGCAAAAGGCTATTTAAATCATGCATTAGAGTTACACCCTAAATATGTAAACGGATACTTGAATTTAGGCTTAGCTTATTTTAAATTACGTGATTATAACAAGGCTGAAGAAATTTGGGGAACAGCTTATCGCTTGTATCCAAGTAATCCTTATTTGGTAAGTTACTATCGTGTACTTTCAAACGTGTATATACAACAGGCGTTTCAGGATGCTAAAGATAAAAAATTGCAAAACTCTTTGTATTGGTTTGAACGCGCATCGAAAATCTTCCCACAAGACCCTGAAATATGGTATAATTTAGGTGGGGCGGCATTTTCTTTAGGCGATTATGCTAAAGCAGCAAGTGCGTTTAGTCAGTGCTTAAAGTTAAATCCAAACCATGCACAGGCTAAAGCCGGATTGGCAAATTGTCCTCAAAAACCTGTGTTGCCTTAATGAATAAAAGAGTTTAATTAAACTTTTTTAATTTCTTCAGAATAATTCTGCTTCTGCTTTCAAGTGCAGGAATGCCGCAATGTAAAAGGCTTTCTGCATTATGAATAATCTCTTTTTTTAGTTCAGGATATTTTTTAGAAATATTGGCCAACACGCTTAACGCAAAAACACGTATAGCAATAGGCTCCTTTAAGTTGTGCAAAAAAGCATAGCTGATATCGTATAAAGTTCCGCAATGTTTTTCGGGTATATTAACATCTTCTAATACACGTAGCGTGTTTCGTTTTATGGCATCATGTATGTTTTGTTCACCTAATTTTTTAATCATTTTGGCAAACCAGGGTTTAATTAAATCTTTATTAGCTTCAATACAATAAGATACAGGCCATGCGGCGCGCTGTGCAATTCTATATTCGGCAGTAAGCATTAGGGTGATTAATTCGGCAAATCTTTTTTTATCATCGCCTATATAAGCAACAATTTTTAGTGTTTGGGTTTTAGAATGTTCTTTTAAAAGGGCTTCTTTAATATTCATATTAATAATTTAAAGTGTGGCGTAAGCAATTGAGGCTACCGAAATGGTAGCATTTGTGTTTTCTTGTAATTTAAGAATGCAGGCCTCGGTAGTGGCGCCTGTTGTTATAACATCATCGACCAATAAAATGTTTTTATTATTTATAATCTCGGAATTTTGAAGTTGGAATGTTGTGGAAATATTTTCTGCACGCTCTTCTCGGGTTTTATGAGTTTGTGTTTCGGTAAACTTGCTTTTGATTAGAACGTTTGTTACTACAGGAATATTTAAAGCTTCGCTTAAGCCTTTGGCAAAATGTTCGCTTTGGTTGTAGCCTCTTTTTTGCAACCTTTTTTTATGAAGCGGTACTGGGATGATATAATCTATATTTGAAAAAACATCGCTCTTTTTTAAATCTTGCCCATACCATTTCCCTAATAATTGAGCTACCTCGGGCTTGTTTTTATATTTTAAAGCATGCATCATTTTTTGTACACTTCCTTTTTTCTGAAAAAACAAAAAACTACTAGCGGCCTTAATATCGGCCCTGCCAAAAAATATTTTCTCAATGGGGTTTTCCTGCTGTAAATGATAGTTTGTTTTAGGCAGACTTAAATAACATTTATTGCAAATAAATTCTTCGTGTTTAAACAGGCTTTGCTGACATCCACTGCAAACGCGTGGATAAACAAGTGAGGCTACGTCCAACAAAAAATCTTTTACCATAAAATTTTAAGACTTCAAATTAGCCATTTAGCGTATATTTGCAAAAATTTTTTATGAGCAACAATCGCGTTAGAGTCCGTTTTGCCCCTAGTCCTACGGGTGGTTTACATATGGGTGGTGTGCGCACCGCCTTGTTTAGTTATTTATTCGCCAAAAAACACGGCGGAGATTTTATTTTGCGCATTGAAGATACCGACCAAACACGTTATGTAAAAGGCGCTGAAGAATATATTATAGAATCGCTTAAATGGTGTGGCATAGAGCCTAACGAAGGCGTTGGTTTTGGTGATGGTCCGCATGCACCTTACCGTCAAAGCGAGCGTAAAGAATTAGGGATTTATAAAAAGTACGCTGATAAATTAATTGAAAGCGGGCATGCTTATTATGCTTTTGATACTTCGGAAGAGTTAGATGAAATGCGCAAGCGTTTAGAAGCTGCTAAAGTGGTGGCTCCGCAATACAATGCGGTATCTCGTCAAAACATGCGCAACTCAACAACGCTTAGCGAAGATGAGGTTAAAAAAATATTAGCTGAAGGAACGCCTTATGTGGTGCGTTTAAAAGTACCACGTAATGAAGAGATACGTTTTAACGATATTATACGTGGGTGGGTAGTTGTAAACTCATCTCAGGTTGATGATAAAGTGCTTTTAAAAAGTGATGGTATGCCAACCTACCATTTGGCGCATATTGTGGATGATATAGAAATGAAAATTTCTCACGCGGTGCGTGGTGAGGAGTGGTTGCCATCTGCCCCTGCACATATTTTAATTTATCGTTATTTAGGTTTAGAAGAACAAATGCCAAAACTGGCGCATCTTCCATTAATTTTAAAACCGGATGGGAACGGAAAACTAAGCAAGCGTGATAAATCGGGTATCCCAATGTTTCCTTTAAACTGGTATGATGAACGCACTAAAGAAAGCTACACAGGTTATCGCGAACATGGATTTTTCCCCGAAGCATTTATAAATATGCTGGCTATGCTGGGATGGAATGCAGGAAATAATCAGGAAATTTATTCGAAAGAAGAATTAATAAATCTGTTTTCTTTTGAGCGTGTAAATAAAGCGGGTGCTAAGTTCGACCCGGAGAAAACTAAATGGTTTAACCAACAGTATTTGCGTAAAAAATCGGACGAAGAACTAGCTGATTTATTTATGCCAATGCTTAAAGAGCATAGCATTACCGTAAGCAAACCATTTGTAATTGGTTTTTGCCGACTGATAAAAGAAAAAGCTCATTTTGTAAATGAATTTTGGAATTTAGGCTCTTTCTTTTTTATAGCACCAACTGCGTATGATGCTGAGGTTTTGAAGAAGCGTTTAAATCCACAAACGCTTGAATATATTAAAGAAGTAAGAACTGCATTTAACGCTATACAAAATTTTACAGCTGCTGAAACTGAACATGCTTTTAAAGCCGTTTCGGAAAAACTAAATATACCAACCGGACAAGTAATGCAATTATTTAGGGTTGCCATTACGGGTGTTGGTGGCGGGCCTGCACTTTTTGAAATGCTGGAATTATTTGGTAAAGAAGATTCTCTGCAACGTTTAGATACTGCTATTGCTAACTTTGAAAAACAAGGTTAAACAAAAATTTATACTTTTATTTAAAATAAAGCGTTAAGCTATAATGAAAGTATATTTTAAAATAACCTTTCTCTTTTTTATTCTAGCTTCGTTTGTTTCGTTTGCGCAAAATGTTACCATTAAGGGCATTGCACCTACACATAAGGGGAAACAAATTTCTGTTTATTTGTACGATGATTTAATTACACAATCGCAAACCTTACAATCTTCAGATACGGTTGATGCACGAGGTAATTTTGAACTGACCTTATCTATTAGGAGCACGCAAATAGCGCTTATAAAAACAAATAACCTAACAGGTACAATTTATGTTCAACCAAATTTTATATACGGAATTGTTTTCCCTGAAAAAGATAGTCTACGATTTAATGCCGGAGGAACGGAGCAAAATGTAAACCTTATTATTAATGGAGATAGCACAGAGCTTAATGCACGCATAATAGATTTTAATAATTGTTTTGATTTGTTTTGGGAGAAAAATTATAAGGCATTTGTAACGAAACAAATCCATCAAAAATTAGACTCTTTTCAATTGCAAATAAATAAACGATACGAAAAAGTAAAACTCGGTTATTTTAAAACCTATGTAGATTACACTTTTGCATCTTTTAATGAAAATACGGGCAGACATCACAGCTACTTAGCTAAACGATATTTATTAGATAAGCCGATAAATTATGGTAATTACGAGTACATGAGTTTTTTCAATCAATATTTCAAGCAGTATTTACAAAGACAGAGCGATACGAAAAACGGAAATTTTATTTTAGATGCCATTAACGAACAAGGTGAGTACAAACATTTAAATGAATTATTAAAAGGAGACCCTACCTTAAAAAATGATACGTTACGCGAACTTGTTGTTTTAAAATCGTTAGCTGATTTATATTTTGCACCCCATTTTAAAAAGCAAAAAATAAAAGAAATGTTAGAGCAACTGCAAGGCTCAACCACAATTTCCGAACATAAAAAAATTGTTTTTGATGTTTTACGCAACATAAATAATATGCGTACCGGGCAATTGGCTCCTGTTTTTGCGCTGCCAAATATAAAGCATGATACAGTTTCGTTGAGTAGTTTTAAAGCTCGTTACACCTATCTTAATTTTTTTGCTACCTGGTGTACCGATTGCCTACAGGAACTGAAAAAGCAAGAGCAGCTTTTTAGAAAATACGGAGATAAAGTAATGTTTGTTTCGGTTTGTACAGATGACGATACGGTAGCTTTTAAAAACTTTGTAAAGCAAAACCCTACTTACAAATGGACGTTTTTATATGGGGGCAAGAATAAAAAACTAGCAGAACAGTACAATATAAAAAGCTTGCCTGTTTATTATTTTATTAGTCCGGATGGTTATTTATTGCAATCTCCGGCACTTAAACCCGATGAGGGAATTGAATTTAAGTTCAACCAGATTTTTAAAATAAAAGATACCCCTAAACCTAAACCAAATTAGGTTTTTGATGTGTTTCGATATAATCTTCTAACAGCGTTTTCAAAGTCTGAAGATAACTTTGCAAGTCTATCGTGCTTATTTCTTTTTCAGGATGCTTGCCAATACTAAGGGGTGTTTCATCTAAATATTTATACAGTTCAGGATATTTTGTTTCAATAACTGTAGTAAGCTCTATGATGTTTTGCATTAAAGCGTTTAAGTTTTTCATGCTTGTTTTGTTAAGATGTTATGTAAAATTACAAAACTATTTTTACTAATACAGATTTTCTAAATCCTTGATATAATCTTGCTGTAAATCTTCGTGTAGCGAACTGATTAACGCATTTATTTTTTTTATCTGTTGTTCGTACATGTTTACTATCAACTGACTTTTATGATATGGGATACCTGATTGCTTCAGCTTACTACAAAAGCAAATGAGTAAATCTGCGCTTGTAGCTTTATCATTTATATACTTACTGTATTTAGTAATAGAACGTAATAATTTGCGTAAGCCCTTTTTAACATAATATAAATTGGACTGACTTTGCAAAGTGGCTATATGCCCATCGATTTCTGCTTTTATTTCGTTTACAAACGCTGTTTTGTTGTGTGCTTCAAATAACAGATAACTTAAAAACTCTTTGTTATCTTTTTTATATTTAGCGAGTGCTGCACATAATTCTATTAATTCTTTAGTAGGAATTTCCTGCAATTCTTTTTTTAACTCGCTTAAGCTAACAGCTTTCATTTAATGTAATTTTAATTTCTGTTACAAATGCTTTGATAAGCACATAGCTGACAGGTTTCTAATTCTTCAGTAGGGTTAAAATTTGTACTTGCATTAAACATACCGGCAATAAAAGCTGATAATTTATCTTCAAAATCCGCAAGGAATTCGGTGTTTAAAATTAGAGGCCGTTTGTTTAGGGTTATTTTATAAACGCGCTCTTGCGCCCTAAAAGGAATAATGCAAGCGCTTATTTTTTCAGCTTCGGCAATTTTATTTTTCCAGGCAAGCCAAGCGTAAACTAATAGTTGCAACACTTTACTAAATTTAGCATCCGTAAAAACCTCGCTTAAACTTTCTATATTAAAAGTATCGTACTCTTTTTTTACCGACGATTTATAATCTATAATTCTAAAAGTACTTGGTGTAAAATCTATCCTATCAATAGTGCCGCTTAAGTTTATTGGAATAATGCCTGAGCCGATATTTATAAATATATCGGCAGTTAAGTTTTTTTCAAGATGTTTAATAGTTATGCTTTCTTTTTTCTTTTCAAGTTCTTCAATCGTTTCTTTTTCGTGTGATAGTAAGTTTGCAATGTGTTTTTTTATTACATGAAGAGCAATTGTTTTTTTGCCGTTTTCGTTTACAGGCTCTTTATAGTGCTCAATAAAAACTTCTTCAGCGGCTTGTTGGTATATTTTTTCTAACGCAGAAATATTTTCTTTAGTAAGAATCTTGTCTAAAAGCGGGGTGTAAATTTTTTCTAATGTTTTATGAATGATGTTACCGATGGCAGATGCCTCCATGTTTTCATCTACCTCATCAGGCTCTTTAATGTTAGCAATAAACCTATAATAAAATTTAAGTTCGCATTCCTTATAGGTGTTTAACGAGGTGGGAGAGAGGCCTTTTTCTGATTGTGTTTTTTCTGTAAGTCTACTAAGTACACTGTCCGTTTTTTGTATGTGTATTTCAAATTCTTGCTGACCTTGGTTTACGGGCAGCGATAAAATCTTTTCTTCTATAATAGCTTGTTTGTTTTTTTCTTTTAATTCGGATAACAATTGGGTTATAAAACGACTTTTTTCTCCTTTACCAAAGGTATCTGTTTCTGTATTATAAATTAAAGCTGCTTTATTAACTCGCTGTAATAACCTGTAAAAGTGATACGCATAAATGGCATCCTTCTCACTATACAATGGCATTTGCAAAAAGCGTTTTAAATCATCGGGGATAAAAGACGCTCCTGATTTACCTGCCGGTAAAACATTTTCGTTTACCGATAGCATAATAATATTGTCAAAATCAAGCGTACGGGTTTCAAGCACTCCCATAATTTGCAAACCACTTAAAGGCTCGCCGTAAAAAGGAATTCCGTTTGGAGCAAGCGTTTGCTTAACTAAAATTTTTAAAGCCTTTAAACTTGTTTGTGGATAGTTTAAAAAAGCCTGTTGTAAGGTGTTTAAGTTTTGCTGAAATATAAGTGCGGTTTCTAATTCTAAAGAGCGATGTTGTGTATCGTGGGTTTTTTGAATTAGCTTTTCGTTGAACTTACATAAACGCAATACAAAATCATTTACTGAAGTAAAAGGTGATAACAGAAACTCAATATCAGTAAAAGTTTCCCCCATCCAGGTTTTTAGTAAATCTGTACGCAGGTAAATAATATTACTTTGATTAATTTTTTTAATCGTTTTATGCAAAGCGACATTATCATTAACCAGCGTAGCAACTATTGGGTTATATAAGATGGATAACACATCTTTAAAATAAAAAGCCTCATCGGGTTTTTTGTTTAGGTGTGCCTGTATCGTTTCTTCGTACAAACCATACAAAGGGGTAATGTGTGTAGGGTACTCTAAGGTTATGTTTACCGCATTTATTTTTTCGGGTAGTGCACTGAGTACAGGTAATAATAAAGTTTCATCTGCCAGTACAATAGCTGTTTTTTGTAATTGAGTGTCGTTTTCTAAAATTTTATTTAGGGCTTGCATAGCGGCGGCAACTTGTGCCATTCTACCGGCTACACCTATAATTTCAATGTGTTTAACCGAAGTGGTTAAAGCATCTGAAACAAAGTTTTTTTGCTTGGTAAAACGTGTAAAGTGTTTTCGTAAAAAAGAACCTGCCTCTTGTGCTGTATCTTTTAAATAATAGGTGTCGGCATCCCACAATATTTCGGCAATATTTTTTTCTACTAAAAAAGAGATTATTTTTTCTTCGGCTAAGTTAACCGCGTTAAACCCACAGAAAAGTATTTTTTTGTAAGGCAGTGTGTAACCGTTTCTTGCGACGCTCTCATAAGCCACCCTGTATGATAAACCCTGCCAAGCTTGTTTAGTAGCTAAAGCATTTTCTTTCATCAGCTTATACACCTTACCTAAATTTTGCATAAAGGCCAGATAATTTTCTTGCATGGCTGTTAGTTTTTCTTCACCTAAACTCCAGCTTTCAATTTCTTTTATGTTACGTAAATTTTCGAAGATAGTTTCAGGCTCAATTAAGTACCTGTCTATTTCATTAAAATCTTGCATTACTTGTGGCGCCCAACGCAAAAACTGTTCAAATGAAACAGCATCTGCTTCTACTACTTTGCAGTAGGTGTTATATAACTCAAACGTTAGTGTTAACTCCGAAGCTGTTGGCAGGGTTGATATTTTTTCTACAAAATCTTCAGCCGAAATAATTTCAGGAATCCACGAAGGTTTATTTAAAATGCCCGCTAAGTGTTTTTTTAAATATAAACCGCCGCGTTTATTAGGCAACACCACGCAAAGCGAATCTAAATCACCGGCATAATTTTTATGTATATGTTGTGCTACTAATTCTAAAAAATATGGCATTTTTGCGCAATGAATTCTCTGCTTGAAAGTATAAAATATCCGCAATATAGGCGGTATAAAAACGGACTGAGTTATTTTAAAATTCTATCGCCCGTTTTGTGCGAAGAAATTAAAGTGGTAGGCAGTAAACGATTAACCTATACTATTGAAGCAAAGCAATATCCCGAAAAAGTTTTTATAAACGATTTGCTTTTAAACTATACTTTGTTTGCGGATGAAGTTACTGAGATAGATTATGAGGCGCAGAAAACAAATTAATTTTCTGCTTTTTCAATAGTCATGCCAACATCCATTATAAGAAACAGTGGGTCTATTTCGTTTTTATTTCCATAACGCATGGCCTGCTCAAAGGCAAATTTATATTTACCAGCTTGTTTAAAGTGAGCATTTTTCTTAAATAAAATAGTGTTGTCATATAAATCGCCCATGCCTTTACCAAGCCAATGACCCTGCTCGTCGGCCAAAATGCACTCAATAGTATCTACCGAAGTTGTTTGGTTAGGGTAGGTAGTATGTAAAAATATAAACAGGTTTTTGTACGAGTAAGTTTCCGCATTGCGCACATTTATATACACGTTGTATAACTGATTAGTATCGGTTATTTCGGTTTCAAAGTTTATTAATTGTTTTGCAGGCCAACCTTTTTCTTCTTCAATGCGTTCGTACTTAGAATACACCACGTTTTTGTTACAAGAAGCCAAAAAACATATAGCCAAAAAACACGCTGCTATTTTAAAAACCTGTTGCATGCTTATTTAGCGTCTCTTCTTTTTTGGTTTTGAGGGCTATTGTTATTTCTTCTGCGATTTGGATTATTACGCTGTTGGTTTCCTCCTTGCTGTTTCTTTTTATCAAAACGACTTATATTGTCTTTGCCAACTGCATTTTCAAAATCAGGATGTTTCATTGGTTGTACAGGCGCTTTTATTTTCACCTCTTCAACCAACTCTTCAGGATGTATCCCTTGCTTGTTCCATTCAACAATTTGTTTTACTCTATCTACAGTAAGCTGTACAAATGTTTGCGCATTTCCTTCGTACGAAAACCACATCTGACGTTTAAAAATATCTGTTTTTTGATGAAAAGCTCTTCCTTGTTTTGTAGTAAGTTTTAAATTATCGGTTTGCGGAAAATCTTTTACGGCATCTAAATAAGAATCCAGCTCATAGTTTAAGCAACATTTTAATTTGCCGCATTGTCCGGCTAATTTCAATGGATTTAATGATAATTGTTGGTAGCGAGCCGCGCTTGTGTTCACCGTTCTAAAATCGGTTAACCAGGTAGAGCAACACAATTCTCTTCCGCACGAACCTATACCGCCTAATCTCGATGCTTCTTGACGAGCACCAATTTGTTTCATTTCTACTCTAACTCCAAACTGAGAAGCCATGCTTTTAATCAACTCCCTAAAATCTACACGCGCATCAGCCGTATAATAAAATATAGCCTTGCTTTTATCGCCCTGATACTCTACATCACTAATTTTCATGGCTAAACCATGTGTAATGGCAAGTGTACGAGCCTTGTACATGGTTTCTACCTCAAGGGCTTGAGCTTCGCGCCATTTATCAATATCGGCAGGTCGAGCTTTTCTATAAACTTTTCTTACCTCAGCACTATCGTAATTAATCTCTTTCTTTTTCATTTGGATGCGCACCAACTCGCCTGCAAGCGATACCACGCCAATATCATGACCCGAGGTTGCTTCAACAGCTACCACATCACCTACCTGAAAATTTTGATTAGTTTGATTTTTGTAAAACTCTTTGCGCGAGTTTTTAAAACGTATTTCAAGCACATCAAAAGGCTTATCGCCTTGTGGTAATTGCATATCAGACAGCCAATCGAAAACAGTTAGCTTATTGCAACTATCTGTAGCACAGCTACCTGAAGAGCCACAGCCCGCAGGTTTTCCACCATCACTTGTTTTATCTGTTGAGCATCCGCTACTACACGACATATCTTTAATTACTAGTTAAATAATTACTAAGAGAACAAATATACTATATAGATATGATATTTTAATCTTTGAGTTTTTTATGATTTTTTGTTTATAACAAAACACTCGGCTACTTTTGCGCACCTTAACAGGCATATTTTGACAAGGAACATAAACAAAGGAGAGTTACACATTTGGCGTTACACGGTTAACGAGCAAGATTATGCCGCCGAAAAAATCAATCCTATACTATCTGTTGAGGAGCAGGAAAAAGCTGCCCGATTTATACAAGAACAGCATGCTGTAAAATATGTTTGCAACCATCGTTTTATGCGGAATGTTTTAGGGGCTTATTTAAATATTCCTGCTGCAGAAATAAAGTTTAGTCATACCCCTCTTGGCAAACCGTATATAGAAAACTCAAATTTGTTTTTTAACCTTTCGCGCCGAAATAAATATGGCTTACTGGCTATTTTTAAAGATGCCGAAGTTGGGGTTGATATTGAGTATATAAAGGAGTTGCAGGATGTGGCTACTTTTTCGTCCTACTCTTTTTCTGAACACGAAAAGGCCATGATTTTTAGCAATAATAAAACAAATCCCGAAATTTTATTCACTTTTTGGGCATTTAAAGAGGCCTTTATTAAAGCTACAGGAACGGGTTTAAGCGTTGATATAAGCAAAATTAATTTGGCTGATTTTTTTGATAAAGAAACTAATATAATGCCTGATGATAATAAGCTGTGGACACTAAAACGGCTTAATTCGGAAGAAGGTTATAAAGCGGCTTTTGCTACTATTGGAAAAGTGGATAAACTTTTTGAGTTTGCCTACGAAGAATTTTTTATATAGCTTTTAATTTTAACATTCAACTAAAAAGAATTTATATATACTTTTGCCCCCATCGAAAATTGGTATCATGATAACTATCGAAAAAATAACATTTCCTAATAAAATAAAAGACTTTATAGATTTTCCTCATGATTTATATAAAGGTGACCCAAATTATGTTCCTGAAATTTATTTGGCGCAAAAAGATTTATTAAACCCTACAAAACATCCTTTTTACGAACATTCTAAATTAGATATGTTCTTAGCATATAAAGATGGTAAACTGGTTGGGCGTATCGCGGCAATTAGAAACAATAATCATATTGAATTTACAGGAGGAAATAAAGAAGGTTTTTTTGGCTTTTTTGAATGTATAGAGGATTACGAAGTAGCCAAAAAATTATTTGATGCCGCAACTGATTGGATAAGAAAAGAAGGACTTACAAGTGTTGTTGGCCCAACAAGTATGTCTACTAACGAAATTTTTGGTTGGCATATAGATGCTTTTGATTTACCACCTATGATGTCGATGGGGTATAATAAACCTTACTATTCAAAATTTGCCGAAAAATATGGCTTTGCTAAAAAAGTGGATTTTTATGCTTATTATGTTACTTCTGAGCAGGTTTCAGAAAAAGCCATCCGTATTTCCGATGCATTTGAAAACCGATTAAAAACAAAAGGCATTACCATCAGAACTGTTAACTTAAAGAAATTTGATGAAGAGGTTGAAAAGGCGCATTTTGTATTTAATAAAGCATGGGATAAAAACTTAGGTTTTGTGCCCATGACTAAAAATGAGTTTACACACCTGTGTAAGGATATGAAAACGGTTATGGATCCTAACTTATGCTTTGTAGCTGAAAGTGAGGGTAAAATGGTTGGCTTCTCTTTTTCATTTCCTGATATAAACCAAGTACTTAAAGGTGTAAAAAAAGGACGTTTACTGCCAACAGGTATTTTTAAATTACTATTTGGTCGTGGTAAAATTGATAAAATGCGTGTAGTTGTTTTAGGTGTTATCGAAGGATATCGTAAACTTGGCATAGAAGCTTGTTTCTATTCAAAAACCATACAAGCCGGCAGAGCAAGAGGAATTGATGCAGCCGAAGCATCTCTAATTTTAGAAACTAATGAAATGATGAATCAGGCATTAATTAATATAAATGCTAAGGTTTATAAAACATACCGCTTGTACCAACTTACTGTGTAAACTTGAAAACTAAATCCGTTTATAAATTCCTGGCGTTACTTTCTCCGCTCGATATAGCTACTGTATCCTATCTTCTGCTGTCGGGTATTTATATGTGCTTTGGTCTGCATTTCTTAGTAGATACAATGCCCCATTTTGTTGGAAGAATTATAATAGTGTCGTTTATATTTATACTAGCCTACTTAAATCAAACACATTCGGGCAAGTTTATTTTATTTGCCAGAAATTTTTACCCCTTATTTTTTCTCAGTTTTTTTTATGCCGAAACCGGTTATTTGAAAAACATTATTTTAAACGACAACTTAGATTCTTATTTTGCAGGAATAGACCAGGCTATATGGGGTTTTCAACCAAGCTTACAATTCTCAAAAGCTATGTCACAAGGTTGGTTTAACGAGTTAATGAATATATCCTATTTCTCCTATTATGCTATTACAGTTGTAATTTGCATAGCACTTTATAGAAGTAACAAACAACTATCGTATAAGCCTATTTTTATAGTTGTTTTTTCATTTTATATGTATTATATCATATTTGATGTTTTTCCTGTTACCGGGCCTCAATACTATTTTGATACAATGGCTAAAGAACCTACACCACCTTATTTTTTTGGAAAAATTATGCGTTATCTTCTGCTTGAGTACGAAAAACCTACGGGAGCATTTCCAAGCTCACATGTTGGTTTGGCCCTTATTTTAAGTTATGTATCCTTTAAAAATAAAAAAAGCATGTTTTATTATAGTCTACCATTTGTTATAGGCATATGCTTTGCTACTGTTTATTTAAAGGCTCATTATGCTATTGATGTGCTTGGAGCTGTAGTAACAGCACCTATATTTATAATTATTAGCGGGTCTGTATACAATAAGCTTTTATTGTTAAATACCGCCTTTAAACAAAACCTCTAAATATTCGCAGAAAAGCATATTTTTGCGGTAAATTTCAAAAAATGACCCTTAAAGTAATTATGTTCCCCGGACAAGGTTCTCAGTTCCAAGGCATGGGCGAACAATTATTTAAAGAATTTCCTGACACAGTGGTTCTAGCTAACCGCGCCTTGGGTTATGATATAGCGGATATTTGCCTTAATAACCCTGATAATAAATTAAACCAAACAAGTTATACGCAACCCGCGCTATTCCTTATAAACTACCTTACTCACCAAAAGCATTTACAAGAAAATAAAAAGACCCCTGATTATTATTTAGGACATAGCTTAGGTGAATTTAACGCGCTAAATGCCGCAGGTGTTTTTGATTTTGAAACGGGGTTAAAAATTGTACAAAAACGAGGTGAGCTTATGTTTTCTATTGGAAACACGGGCATGGCTGCCATTGTAGGAGCAGAGTATAAAGAGGTAAAAGAGATTTTACTGAACCATTTTTCTGATATTGATGTGGCAAACGTAAACACGCAGGCTCAAATGGTTATTTCAGGCCCAATAGAGTCGTTAAACAAAGCAGCTGATTTTTTTGAGGAAGAAGGTTTTGTATTTATTCCATTAAAAGTAAGTGGGGCTTTCCATTCTAGGTATATGACACCCGTAAAAGCTCAGTTTGAAGTTTTTATCGCAGGAATGAAACTAAATAAATGCAATGTCCCGGTTATATCTAACTATTCAGCAGCACCATATCCTGATGATGTGCAGGGCATTTTAAAAAACATGGTTAACCAGCTTGATAATCGTGTAAAATGGCTGCAGGGTATCGAGTACGTTTTATACCAAGGCGAGTGTGATTTTGTAGAGGTTGGTCCGGGTGAAGTGTTAAGTAATATTATAAAAAAAATTAAGATTTAATATTGTACTGTGAATTTTGAAGAAAAAGAAGCTTTAATAAACAGCTTAAAAAGAGATGTTATAGAAATGCCCGCCAAAGGTACTGTTAAAGTAAATTTTGGTATCGATTCTATTTATAAAATCATCCCGCATCGCCCGCCTTTTGCATTAGTTTCATCTATAGCGGCTGTAAATATTGAAGCTGCTACTATTGAGGTAATCAGCAAAGTAGATCCAAAAGATCCTGTATTTGGGGGTCATTTTCCGGGTATGCCGGTTTATCCAGGTGTTTTTCAAGTAGAAAGTATGGGGCAAGCAGGTTTGTGTCTGTCTTATTTTATTAAAAATAACACCACAGAAATTAAGGAAACCAGCGAACCCGTTAAAGGGTTATTTACCCGTGTACATAATGCAGGCTTTAATAAAGGGGTTAAACCCGGCGATATTTTAACAATTCGTGTAAAATCTATCGAAGATGACGAGTTTATGGGATTAATGAGTGCGCAGGTTTTAATAAATAATGAGATATATTCGCATAGTATTTTAGAAGTATATTATCCATAAGTAAAATAAAAAATAAACGTTTATGTTGAAAAAACGCGTAGTAGTAACTGGAATGTCAATAAATACTCCGATTGGAGATAATTTGGACTCGTTTATAGAAAACCTGTTAGCCGGAAAATCTGCTTTATGCAATTGGAAAACCTTGAACACTGAAAAAATTTATAGCAAGGTAGGTGGCGACTTAGGTGAGTATGATATCAATGCCAAAATTGATAGTTACAAAGGCAAAGTACCTGATGATATATTTGCTCGTTTAAATAAATTAGGAAAAAAATCTCCTTTTTCTATTGCAATGTCATTGCAAGTAGCTGTTGAAGCTATGTTAGATGCCGGTTTTATAAACGAAATTAAGGATGGTAATAATATTGCCACTGTTATTGCAGGGCATAATTTGAACCAAAAATATACTTTTGAAAATCACGATGTATTTAATGATGATCCTGATTTTGTAGATGGTTTATTTGCTTTATATGGTTTAGATACACACCATGTTGGTAGCGTAACTGATATCTTACAATTACATGGTCCGGCTTATACAGTTGGTGCTGCTTGTGCAAGTGGTAACGTAGCACTTCGTTGTGCGGTTGATGAAATTCAACTACACGATGTGCCGGTTGCTATGGTTGTTGCACCAATGCTTGATTATTCTCAGCTTGATTTACAAGGCATGGCTATTATGGGTGCTATTTCATATAAATCATTTACCGATACCCCTCAAAAAGCAAGCCGCCCTTATGATACTAAACGCGAAGGATTTATCCCGTCTCATGGTGCAGCTTCTTTAGTATTAGAAGATTATGACCACGCCATTGCGCGTGGGGCAAAAATTTATGCTGAAATTTTAGGTGTCGAATCATCGTCAGATGGTAACCATTTACCTCAGCCTTCGCAAGTAGGACAAGCTCGTTTAATGAAACGTTTATTGAAAAATTGTGGCGTGAAAGCCGAAGAAGTTGATTATGTGAGTGCGCATGCTACTTCAACTCCACTTGGAGATTTGACCGAATTACGCTCTATTAAAGATGTGTTTGGTGAGCACTGCAAAAAATTAAAAATAAACGCACCTAAATCTATGCTTGGGCATACATGCTGGAGTGCAGCTACAGTTGAAACTGTTGCCGCTATTTTGCAAATGAACAGAAATGAACTACACCCTTCAATAAACATTGATAATTTAGATCCTGAGGTTGATGTAGATGTTTGCAGAAATACCAGAACAAAACATGAAATAAACATTTTATTAAAAAACTCGTTTGGTTTTGGTGGTTTAAATAGTATTAGTTTAATTAAAAAATATAAAGGAAAAGGCTCGGTTATTAAATAAAAAAATAACTTTACTACAAAGACTACTTTTTCAGAATAAATAAATTAAACGTTTATGAAAATATTTATTACAGGTGCTTCAAGAGGAATTGGGTACAAAACCATGATGATGGCTTTAGAAAGAGGTCATGATGTGGCTTTTACGTATAACAATCCAAATACCGATGTGCAAAAAATAATTGATGAGGCTAAACGCATTGCTCCAAATCAATTATGTAAAGGTTATCAACTAAACGTAAGATATAACGACCAAGTGGTTAATGTGGCTGATGCTGTGCTTGATGACTTTGAAACAATTGATACCGTTATTAATAATGCCGCTATAAACAGAAACAACTTAACTTTTAGTATGACTGATGACGAGTGGGATGATGTTATTGGCACCAACTTAAGTGGTACCTTTTATGTAATGCGTGCATTCTTGCCTGTATTTTTATCTAATCGCAAAGGGCGTTTTGTAAACATATCGTCTATTGCTAAAGGTGGCTTATCAGGCCAGGCAAATTATGCAGCTAGTAAATCTGGTCTGATTGGTTTATCACGCACTATTGCGAAGGAGTATGGCTCTAAAGGCGTTACCTGTAATGTTATTGCACCCGGTATGTTTGATACCGATATGGTTAAAGAAAATTTAAGCGACCATTTAAGAAATTTTTGGATGCAGCATTGCCCTACCAAACGCTTAGGTTTGGTTGAAGAACTGGCCGAAGTAATTTTATTTATTGGTTCGGATGCAGCTAGTTTTGTAAACGGACAAACCATTGAAGTTAATGGTGGTTTAGACTGGGCTGATTAATCATCTCTTATAAAAGAGAAAAATCTACATGAAAAAATACGGAATAGAAAAAATAAGTGTTTACCCAACAGCTTTACAGTTAGATTTAGTAACCTTGGCTAAAGAGCGTGGTTATGATGTAGAGCATATGCGCAAAGAATTAATGGTTGAAAAACGTGGTGTAAATCCACCATGGGAAGATTCGGTTACCATGGCAGTTAATGCTGCAAAACCAATGCTTACACAAGAAGATATCGATTCTATTGGTTTACTTATTGTTGCTTCTGAAACCGGATTGGATGGCGAAAAAGCACTTAGCTCTTGGGTGTTAGAACACTTAGGTTTACCAAGTACCTGTCGCCATTTCGAAGTAAAAATTGCTTGCTACTCTGGTACAGCGGCTCTTAAAATGGCTGTTGGTTGGTTATCATCGGGTTTAGTTCGTAAAGGACAAAAAGCATTGGTTATAACCACTGATGAAAGTTTAAACTCTATACACAAACCTTGGGAATATGTTTGTGGTGGTGGCTCGGTAGCATTATTAGTTTCTGACAAACCTGACTTTTTAGAATTAGAAGTAGAAAAATTTGGTGTTTATGCGCATGAGGTGGCAGATGTTATTCGCCCTTTACCTTGGTTAGAAACAGGTAATAGTGAACATAGTTTATTCTCCTACATGGAAGCTTTAGCAGCAACTTACGAAGATTATGAAGCGAATGTAGGTGCGGTAGAGTTTAACACCTATTTTAAAAATAATGTATATCACGTTCCTTTTGCCGGAATAAGTTTTAGAGCGCATAAGCAATTAATGCGCATGGGCTCTGATGCAACTATTGAAGAAGTAACCGAAAGTTTTAAAACAAAAGTTTTACCGTCTATTACTTATTCAAAAGACATTGGTGGCACATATGGTGGCAGTATATTTGTTGCCTTATTAGCTACTATTGATAATGTTGATTTAAAAGCTAACGATCGTATAGGCATTTTCTCTTATGGTTCTGGTTCTTGTGCTGAGTTTTACAGTGTGTTGGTTACCGAAAAATCTAAAGAGGTTGCTAAAAAAGCCGGTTTAAAAAGTATATTAGAAAAGCGTTATAAAATTACCGTGCCTCAGTACGAGGCAATGGAAACAGATAGAGAGCGTCGCATAAAAGAAGGTGATTTTACACCTGATTTTGATATGGTACCTGGCTTATATGACGCAGCTTTTAAGGGCAAAGGTTTGTTAGTTTATACAGGCTCTAAAGGTTATTATCGTACTTATAAATTTAGTTAAAATAGGTTTGTAAAAAGGGCCAACAAACCTCTAAAAAGGGGCCAGTAACTTGCTACACAACGACCAACAAAAAACTTTGTAAGTTGCTGTAAATTAATTTTTTACAAGATATTATAAAAACTAAACAACCAGCAAAGGGCCAACCAAGGGCCAACAGAGGCATAAAAAAGGGCCACTAACCTAAAAGGTTATAAAAAGATAGAAGGATATAGAAATTTCCACCCTTCTTTTTTAGTTAAAAAATTAGTTGCTATTACACTTAAACACTACGGGTTTTTTATGTGCGTTAAAGCACATTCTCTTTACATTAAAAGCTGAATTGTATTGTTGTAATAAAACACACCGCGTTTTTTTAAAGCCACTTAAAAGGGTTTTAAATAAGTATGTAATTTATTTGTATTGCTTGTGTAATAGGTAAGAGAATTGGTATAAAATCTTATCTCTTAAAAAGCCAGGCAGAAGTATACTGCTCTTTTATTTGCAATAGTTTTTTACGAGCTGATGCCTCATCAGCATATCCCGCAACACTTACTACATAAAGGTTTTTGGCGTTTTGTCCTGCGATGCTTGCTTGTAAATTTTGTTGCTCAAGCTGATTGATAAGTTTATAAGCATTTTGTTTTACAGCAAAACAACCAACCACAACTTGGTAGGGTTGCTTATACCATTCTGAAATAACTTCGGTTGCTTTTACAACGCTTGTTTTATCAATGCTAACAGTATCAGGTGTTACAACGGGTTGTTTTACAACAACAATTTCTTTTTTCGCTTCTGCAACAACAGGTTGTTTTATTGTGTTGTTTATTTTAGTTTCAGTAAGTGTTTTGCTGTTTCCTTTAAACGGACTTAAACTTGCCATTACACTGTTAAGTGGGTTTTCCTTTGTAACCAAAAATAGTAAAGCAATAATGCAGAATGCCATAACAGCCGCAATCGCAATTCGGCGGATAGGTTTTTTAGCGGGTGTTTTGGTAATAGGTGTAGTTCTGTATTGTAAGTTTGGTTTAACAGGAATAACTACTTTTTCTTCTTTCACCAATTTAATTGCACTAACAGCTGGTAAGCCAAAAGCGTTGGTGTTATGGTTTACCCTAACATCCTGCTCAAACAAAATATTGTTTTCAGCACTTTTATATAAAACTCCAAGTCCGCTTAATTCAAAACGTTTTTGGGTTTCTAATTGGTGTTTGCAGTGACTAACAAAATTTTCTATAATAGTAGTAGCTTGTTGGTAGGTAGCATTTTCCTTCTGCATAATGTGCCCAGCCAATAACCCATCATTGTTAGCTAAGTTCTTATTAAATACAATAGATTTTGAAGGAGGCAACAAAACATTACCTGTTTTAGCAAAGTAAGCAGATGAAGCACGTGCCACAAATCCTCCAAAGGCAGGAATGATAACACAATCGTGTTCAAACAAAAGCTCACTAATATATTGCTCAACGTTTTTCAACAGCACGAAAATACGATTTTTCAATTAATAGTAGTTAGTTATTCTGTCGAAAACGACCCTTTTTCATTGTCTTTAAAATGTATATTTGCCTTTTTATTATGCCGCACAAAAAACTTATTTTAATTACCAATGATGATGGCATTACTGCCCCCGGTATTTTGTTTTTAAGCAGCATTGCTAAGCAATTTGGGCAGGTTTGTGTAGTTGCACCCGATAAGCCTCAATCGGGCATGGGGCATGCTATTACTATTAATTCTACCCTTCGTTTACATAAAACAAAACACCATCAGGTTGATTTTGAGCATGCTTGCAGCGGAACTCCGGTTGATTGCGTTAAAATTGCCGTCCATAAAATACTGCCCCACAAACCCGATTTAATTCTATCGGGCATTAATCATGGCTCTAATTTAGCTGTAAATGTAATTTATTCGGGTACTATGAGTGCTGCTATAGAAGGCGCTATGGAAGGCATTCCATCTATTGGTTTTTCTTTATGTAATTATTCTATAGAAGCAGATTTTTCACAAGGGGAAAAATATATAAAAGAAATTATAGAAAAAATGTTGGCGCAAAAGCACGAAGAAACTATTTGCTTAAACGTTAACATTCCGAATTTAAAAGCAGATGAAATCAGAGGTATAAAAGTTTGCCGTGCTGCTAAAAGCAATTGGGTTGAAGAATTTGATGAACGAAAAGACCCATACGGAACGCCCTACTATTGGCTTACAGGCAACTTAGTGAACTTTGAAAAAAATCACCCGGACACAGATTTACATTTAAACGAACAAGGTTATGTAACCGTTGTGCCTGTTGGGTTTGATATGACCTTGCACAAACACATTCCGGTTTTATCAAAAATATTTTAATGGAAAGGTCAAAACTGAATAATTTTATTATCGGCATTATAGCAGGTTTGCTGTTGCCCTTTATTTCTTTATTGTGTTATTGGTTGTGGAGTTTTAAGTTTATGAATTTTGTGCCCCAGTTTTTTAGTTTTTTACTCTTAGGGCGTGTGTTGTCGGCAGTTTTAAGTCTTTGTTTAATTCCTAATTTAGGAATGTTTTTTTTATTTATCAATAAAGAATATTACAAAACAACACGTGGTATTTTATTATCTACACTTGTGTACGGATTTATTATTGTGATTTTAAAAACCTGGGTGGAATATAGTTGGAGTGATTAAACAATAACAACCTTAGATGAACTACTACGTTATAGCAGGCGAACCATCGGGCGATTTACATGGCTCTAATTTATTAAAGGCTATAAAACAGGTTGATGCAGAAGCTCATTTCCGTTGTTGGGGTGGTGATTTAATGGAGGCGCAAGGCGGCGAAATTATTGTACACTACAAAAAAATAGCCTTTATGGGCTTTGTAGAGGTTATTATAAATCTACGCACCATTCTTAAAAACATTTCTTTTTGCAAAGAAGATATTTTAAAACACAAACCCGATGCACTAATTTTAATTGATTACCCGGGCTTTAATTTGCGGATTGCCAAATGGGCTAAACAGCAGGGTATAAGGGTGTTTTATTACATATCACCTACTATTTGGGCATGGAAAGAAAACCGTATAAAAACGGTAAAGGAAAGCGTAGAGCGTATGTATGTGATATTGCCTTTTGAGAAAAAGTTTTATGGAGATAGGGGAGTTGAGGTTGAATATTATGGACACCCTTTGGTTGATGTATTAAAGCAAGAACAAGCAAAAATTATTTCGAGACCGGAATTTTTGGCGAAATACAAGCTTTCTGAAAAACGTATTATTGCTTTATTGCCTGGTAGCAGAGCACAGGAATTAAAATATATTTTGCCCGTAATGATGCAAATTATAAAATATTTCCCTGATTATCAGTTTGTTGTTGCTGCTACCACTTCCTTATCAAAATCGTTTTATGAGGACACTACTAAGGGTTATCCGGTAACAATTATCACAAACGATACCTACAGTATTATGCAGCACTCATATGTAGGTCTTATAAAATCGGGGACTTCATCAATTGAGGCCGCATTGTTTAATTTGCCACACGTGGTTTGTTATTTGGGCAACGGAGCATCATTTTATATTGCAAAAAAACTGGTTAGTGTAAAATATGTGTCGTTGGTTAACATAATATTAGACCGATTAGTGCTTACCGAGCTGCTTCAGCAGGACTTTACCATCCCTAAAATTGTAGAAGAACTGAAGATTTTACTGACCGACAAAAAAAGATATGAAGTATTAGATGATTATAAACTTTTACTAAGTATGTTGCAGGAAGAAAATATTTCGCTTAAGATTGCAAATAGTATTTATAAACGTTTAACCAATAATGCGCCAAACAACTAAATTGTTTTTTATAGTGCTTGCTTTAACAGCACTGGCAGGCATTTCGGGCGTAACTCCTTTCTCAAAAGATAAAAACACTAAAAAAGCTATCGCTAAAAAAGCAGAGAAAAGGGTGTTTTCTGCAACTGAGGTTATTTCTGTTAAAATATTAAGTCAAACCAAAATAAAAGAGCTTTTATTTGCACCGGAAAAAGGGGCGTATCAGGTTGTTGCTGATGGAAAAAACATTGCCTTGATAGATGCACAAAATGCGCTGAAAGCCTCTATAATTAACGATAGTATTGAGTTAAAAACCTTTGAGAAAAACTTGGGCAAATTTTCTTTTGTAAAACTAATTTCATTTGAAGAAGAGAAATCCTTTAAAGTAAAATCGGTAAATCCGGATAGAAAATCGCGTTTCTTTAACGATAACCTTTCTATCTCTATTGAAAATGGCTTATTACGTTTAATTAATGATAGTAAATTAGATAATTACATTGCAGGCGTATCTGAAGCTGAAGCCGGGTCGCGCTCTACGCCTGAATTTTACAAGGTGCAATCTATTTTAGCGCGCACCTATGCTTTAAGCCACATTAACAAACATCAGCCTGAAGGATTTAATTTATGCGATCAAACACATTGCCAGGCCTTTTTTGGAAGGACATCTGAGTCGGATATTTTACAGGCTGTTGTGGCTACAAAAGGCAAGGTTGTAGTTGATGAAAACATGAATTTAATTGATGCAGCATTTCATTCAAACAGTGGTGGACAAACTGCAAACTCTGATGTATGGGGCAAACCAATGCCTTATTTACGCTCTATAAAAGATACGTTTAGTTTAAAAATGCCTAACTCTAAATGGCAACGCAAAATGTCATCGCAAGATTGGTTGTCGTATCTTAAAATAAAACACAATTACCCCATAGAAGATAGTGCTGCACGATGGTTTGCCTTGCATTTTAAGCAAGACAGCCGCAAATCAAACTTAGAATATTATGGTATAAAAGTGCCCTTAAAAAATGTGCGTAACGATTTGCAGTTAAAATCTACTTTCTTTTCGTTAGAACCCATAGGCGATACACTAGTGTTTAGTGGACGAGGTTTTGGGCATGGCATTGGCATGTGCCAAGAGGGTGCTATGCGCATGACAAAATTAGGTTACAGCTACCAGGAAGTGCTTAGTTTTTACTACAAAAACGTACATCTTATCGATATAAAAGATTTGAATTTTTTTAGGGAATAAAGCAGTTTAAATCATTAAATTTGCAGCCTCTTAAAAAAGTGATAAACGCCCAAACCGAAATACCAGATGCAGTGCAAATGCCTGCAATAAGTTACTCTAAGGCACAGGCATTTATTAAACTTACCAAATTCAGATTATCATTTTTAGTTGTTTTTTCGGCCGTTATAAGTTACCTGACTGTAGCAGATATTGTAAGTTGGCAAAAGCTGGTAGCCATTGTGTTGGGTGGTTTTTTGGTTACCGCCGGAGCTAATGGTTTTAATCAAATTATAGAAAGAGAGTTAGATAAATTAATGACTCGCACTTGCCAAAGGCCGCTTCCGTTAGGCATTTTATCGCCTATGGAAGCTTTTGTGTTTTGTATTATTTGTTCGCTTGGCGGCATTTTTGTTTTATCATTTTACACCAACATACTGTCGGGCTTACTAGGTGCTTTATCCGTAGTGCTTTACGCGGGAGTTTATACTCCATTAAAACGCATTACACCGTTTTCGGTTTTTGTGGGCGCTTTTCCGGGGGCTATCCCAACACTTATAGGGGCTGTAGCTGCCGCTGAAGGATTTGGAGAAATTACTTTTTATGCCTGGATTTTATTTGCCGTACAATTTATGTGGCAGTTTCCTCACTTTTGGGCTATTGCTTGGGTTAGTCACGATGATTATAAAAAAGCCGGTTTCTTTATGCTGCCTTCTTTGGGCGGGCGAGATAAAAGTTCCGCCTTTCAAATTGTAGTTTACACCCTGTTTTTAATTCCGGTAAGCTTAATGCCTAATTTTTTTGGCTTAAGCAGCTGGGCGGCGGGTATGTTTACGTTTTTATGCGGCTTGTTTTTTTTAGCGCAGGCTTTAACGCTTTACTATAAAATGGATGTTCCATCGGCTCGTAAGCTTATGTTTGGTTCGTTTTTATACTTGCCGCTTGTTCAATTAATTATCATGTTTGGAGCTATATGGAAATAAATCAAATTTCAGAACAGGCCGTAATGGCTAATGCAAAAAAACAGCTTCTGTATTGGAGTATGGCAAGCATTGTTATATTTTTTGGAGCTTTTTGCAGTTATTATTTAGTAATGCATGGCAACTCAAACTGGCTTACTTTTAACTTACCTGCTTTATTTTATGTAAGCACCGCTATTATTATTTTAAGTAGTGTTACTATGTATTGGGCACAGCAAGCGGTTAAAAAAAATAATATGACGGCAGTTAAGCAGGCAATGCTTTCAACGCTTTTGTTGGGGTTTGCTTTTTGCTTTTCGCAAATACAAGCATGGAAAGTGCTTTATAGCAGCGGCATTGTGTTTGCAGGCAAGCAAAGTAGCATTGCCGGGGGTATTTTATATGTAATAACCTCAATGCACTTTTTGCATATTGTAGCGGGTATAATTGCACTTTTTGTAACCTGGATTAAGAGCACAAAAAACAAATACACGGCAGAAAATCACTTAGGATTAAGCCTTTGCGGAATTTTCTGGCACTTTTTAGATATATTATGGGTTATTTTATTTCTTTTTTTGTATTTATTTCGCTAAAATTGCAACGTTTTTAATTAGTAAACACTTTCATAAACAAAATATATGTCTCACTCAGTACACATAGACGAAAAAACCGCTTGGCACGGTGGGCAATCGCCCTTCCGTTTGAGCTATGGAAAAATATTCATGTGGTTTTTCTTGGTATCAGATGCTTTAACTTTTAGCGGCTTGCTTTGCGCGTATGGCTTTATTCGTCATAAATACGAAAGCGTTTGGCCTGTAGCCGAAAACGTGTTTACACACTTTCCATTTGTAACAGCGCATGTTCCATTGGCTTATGTGGGTTTAATGACCTTTATTCTGATTATGAGTTCGGTTACTATGGTGCTTGCAGTAGAAGCAGGGCATCGTAACGACCGAAAAGGAGTTACAATTTGGTTGTTTTTTACCATTATAGGTGGTTTAATGTTCGTTGGTTCTCAGGCTTGGGAGTGGTATCATTTTATTGAAGGAACAGAAGTTGGTGCTATGCGTCAGGTTTGGGATATAGACCAAGGTAAATATGTAACGCAATTAATTCATGGTGCAAACATGACTTATAATGAGTATGGTGTTCCTCAGTTTGCTAACTTCTTTTTCTTTATAACAGGTTTCCACGGTTTCCACGTATTTAGTGGTGTGGTAATTAACGTAATTATATTTATTAACGTGTTAATTGGCACTTACGAAAGACGTGGACATTACGAAATGATTGAAAAGGTTGGTTTATACTGGCACTTTGTAGATTTAGTGTGGGTGTTTGTATTTACTTTCTTCTACTTATTATAAAAAACAGAATTAATAATAAAAAATTATAGATATGGAATTTCACGATGATTATCCGCAATACGAAACCATGTACCAACATGATGAGGCACATGGAAAACAAATACGTAGCAAATTATGGAAAGTGTTTTGGTTACTGCTTGCTATTACTTTATTAGAACTTTTTGTAGGTTTTAAAGCAACATCGTGGGGTTTATTAGGAAGTACATTCTTAAAATTCTTTTTCATATTTTTTACCCTTGTAAAAGCAGGCGGTATCGTACTTGTATTTATGCACTTAATTGATGAGACCAAATTTTTTAGATATACCATATTGCTGCCATATTCAGTATTTATTTTATATCTTATATTTATTATTTTGGTAGAAGGTACATATTGCGGATACCCTCTAAACAAAACAAGTTTGGATAAGAATTATAAAATACAGCAAATTGTATTGCGTAAACATCACAAACAACCGATACCTGCTGAATTAACAGACGGCATTAGCGAAAAAGACATAGCAGCGGCAGAAGCGGCAGCATCAACTGAAGAACACGCAGAATAATAATTTTAGTAAAAAGGAATTATGTCACATAACGAAGAACATCATCACGAATCACCAAAACGAGTTTATTTTGGAATCCCTTTTGCATTTGCTTTTGTATTTTGGTTTATCATCTTTCTTTCAATGAAAGCTTGCGATGGACCTAAAAATGGATGCTGCAAAGAAGGTGCAGAATGCTCAAAAGAGTGTAAATCAAAATGCGAAGCCGAAGGAAAAACTGATTGTGCTCATAAAGAGGGCGCAGAAGGCACTGTAAATGAAGATAAAAAAGAAACTACTACTGCTACTGAAGAGAAAAAAGAAGGCACTCCTACTGAAGAAAAGGTGGAAAAACCAAACGAGGAAAAACCTGCTGCAGAAGAGAAGCATTAATATAAATGGTTTACAAAATCTAAAAAAGCTCTTCAGGTACGAAGGGCTTTTTTTATGATATATTATAAGAATATAATCTAAAAAATAACCCGTACACAAGCAATTTTAGTATGTTTGTATAGTTTGATAAGGCAAAAAATGGAAGTAAAAACTACAGGTGAAATAAGAAAAGTTTCTAAACTGGCACAAAATATTATTGGTTCAGAAATAATAAAACTGGCAGCTGAAGTAAACGAAAAAATTAAAAACGGACAACACGTTTATAATTTTACCATTGGCGATTTTAATCCGAAAATATTTCCAATTCCTGCTGAATTAAAGCAAGCCATTATCGATGAATATTTAGCAGATGAAACTAATTACCCTGCGGCAGACGGTATGTTACCATTACGTCAGGCGGTTTCTACGCTTTTAAAAGAAAGAGGCGGCTTAGATTATGCAACAGATGAAATTTTAATAGCAGCGGGTGCACGCCCTGTTATTTATTCTATTTTCCGCACTCTGGTTGATGAAGGTGATACCGTTATTTTTCCTGTTCCGTCGTGGAATAACAACCACTACAGTTATTTAAATCATGCTAAACAAGTTATGATTGATGCCGGGCCTGAAAGCAATTTTATGCCAACGGCCGAACATATAAAACCACACATTAAAGGCGCAAGTTTGCTTGCTTTATGCTCTCCACAAAATCCTACTGGTACGGTGTTTACTAAAGAGGGTTTAACGGACATTTGCGATTTAGTTTTAGAAGAAAATAAACGCAGAGGCGAAAATGAAAAACCTTTGTACCTAATGTACGATCAAATATATTGGGCACTTACATATGGAGATACCAAACATTACAACCCGGTATCGCTTCGCCCTGAAATGAAGAAATATACTGTGTTTGTAGATGGCATCTCTAAATCGCTTGCCGCAACAGGCGTACGTGTAGGTTGGAGTATGGGGCCAAAATTGGTAATCGATAAAATGAAATCGTTATTAAACCACATTGGTGCTTGGGCTCCTAAAGCTGAACAATTAGCTACAGCTAAATATTTGTCGGATTTAAAACGTTACGATTTATTTTTAACCGGACAAAAAAAACAATTACATCAACGCTTAGATGGTTTTTATAAAGGCTTTATGAAATTGAAAGCAGAAGGTTTTAAAATAGACGCTATAGTTCCTCAAGCAGCTATTTACTTAACCGTTCAGTTTTCTTTGCATGGCATGAAAACACAAAATGGTGATGTATTGGAAACTACAAAAGATGTTACCAAATATATTTTAGATGAAGCAAGTGTTGCCATAGTTCCTTTCTATGCATTTGGTGCTGATGTAAATTCGAATTGGTACCGCCTAAGTGTAGGTACTTGCAAAATGGAAGATGTTGAGGGAGTAATTTCTAATTTAAGAAACGCATTAAAAAAATTAGCCTAGTGGTTTTCTAATGAAAAATCTTTATTGCATAATAATGGCAGGCGGTGTAGGTAGCCGTTTTTGGCCAATGAGTAAAACGGCAAAACCCAAACAATTTTTAGATGTATTGGGTACCGGCGAAACTTTGTTGCAAAACACCGCTCATCGTTTCTCTAAACTTTGTGCACCCGAAAATATTTATGTAGTTACATCAGAACAATATAAAGATTTGGTAGCCGAGCAACTTCCAAAAATTCCGAAAGAAAATATTTTATTAGAACCTGCACGTAAAAACACGGCACCTTGCGTGGCTTATGCATCATATAAAATTCATAAAAAAAACCCAAATGCCGTTACGGTAGTAGCACCTAGCGACCATTTAATTACAAAAGAAGATGTTTTTTTAAAAGCGGTAAAATCTTGCTATAGTAAAGCTAAAGCTGAGGATTGCTTACTTACTATTGGCATAAAACCAACGCGCCCTGATACCGGTTATGGATATATACAGTTTGTAGAATCGCCTACCGAGGAAAAAGATGATCGCATAAAAAAAGTAAAAACATTTACTGAAAAGCCTGACGCTGAAATGGCCAACTTTTTTATGAAGAGTGGTGATTTTTTGTGGAACGCGGGTATTTTTATTTGGAGTACAAAAAGCATTATAAATGCAATAGAGCAGCATGAACCCGAGTTAGCTGCTTTGTTTAGAGATGAAGATAATATATATAACACAGCTAAAGAAATTGATTTTATAAAAAACGCCTACGTATCGTGTAAAAACATCTCTATTGATTACGCGGTAATGGAGCGAGCCAAAAATGTATACGTACGTGCGTCTATTATTGGGTGGAGTGATTTAGGTACTTGGGGCAGTTTATACGAGCACATTAAACACGATAAAAACCATAATGCAGTAGTAGGTAAAAACACCATGTTGTACGATACCAAAAACTGTATTATAAATGTGCCGAAAGATAAATTGGTTTTGATACAAGGTTTGGAAGATTATATTGTTGTTGAATCTGATGGCATTCTGCTTATTTGTAAAAAGCAGGATGAACAACAAATACGCAATTTTGTAAACGATGTAAAAGTGAAAAAAGGCGAAAAATTCGTTTAATGTTTGTTGACACACACACGCATCTTTACTCCGAAGAATTTACTGCTGATATTGATGAGGCTATAAAAAAAGCCATTGATGCTGGGGTTGAAAAATTCTTCCTTCCTAATATAGATTCTTCTTCTGTTGACGGAATGCATTATTTGTGTGAAAAGTATCCGCAATATTGTTTCCCTATGATGGGCTTGCATCCTTGTTCAGTTAAAGAAGACTATAAAGAGGAATTAGCTATTGCTTATAATTATTTGCAGACAAAAAAATATGTTGCCATTGGTGAAATTGGTATAGACTTATATTGGGATAAAACTTTTTACACCCAACAAGTTGAAGCTTTTGAGCAGCAAATAAATTGGGCGTTGGAATTTAATTTGCCCATCGTAATTCATTGCAGAAATTCTTTCGAGGAAATTTATGAAGTGCTTTGTAGTTTTAAAAAATTACCCAAAGGCATTTTTCATTGCTTTAGTGGAAATGAAGAGCAAGCGAAAAAAATTATAGACAATACAGGGTTTAAACTGGGCATTGGTGGCGTTATAACATTTAAAAATAGCGGACTGGATAGAGCCGTTGAAAACATAGATTTAACACACCTTGTTTTGGAGACTGATTCGCCTTATTTGGCACCTGTGCCATATCGTGGTAAAAGAAACCAGTCGGCTTACATTCCTTTAATTGCTGCAAAAATTGCTGATATAAAAAAATGTTCGTTACTTGAAGTAGCTACTTCAACAACAGCTAACGCAAAAGAAATTTTTGGATGGTTGTAAGCTTTATTTTTTATACGTACCGTACTTATCAAGCAAATAAATAAACGAATTAATAGTAGCCGCACCTAACTCTAACTCACGTTTGTTTACATGTTCAAATGTATCATCTGCTGTATGATGGATATCAAAATAACGTTGTGAGTCTGGTTCTAAACTGAATTGTGGTACGCCTAATTTTATTAACTCACCTATATCAGTACCGCCATAACCTTGTTTTATAAATACGTAATAAGGCTCAAAAAGAGGTTGCCATTTTTTATAATAAAGCAGCGTATCTTTTTTTGCCTCAATCCCAATAGCTTTTGGGGTAAAGCCCCCCATATCACTTTCTAAGGCCGCAACGTGTTTTTTATTTTCTTTGGCTGCCATAGCTGCGTAACTTTTTCCGCCGCGTGTTCCATTCTCTTCGTTCATATAGGCAACAGCACGTATGGTACGTTTGTTTTTAATGCCTGATTTTTTAAATCCGGAAATTACTTCTATGCTTTGCGCAACACCAGCACCATCATCATGCGCACCTTCACCTAAATCCCAACTATCAAGATGTCCGCCAACAACAATTACTTCGTTAGGAATTTCATTTCCACGAATTTCACCAACCACACTATACGAAGGCTCATCGGGTAATGTTTTGCAATCAGAAAACAAATACAATTCAAGATTTTTATTTTGAGTAAGTAAGGCACTTAATTTTTTTGCACCTGTAACACTAATAGCAAATGCAGGGATTTTTTGCGACACTAAACTATCATATTTCATTGTGCCGGTATGTGGAAAATCGTTATCCGCCGTACTCATCGATTTTGTGATGGATGCAACAGCCCCATATTTTGCTGCCATTGATGCACCACTTCTATACTTAACAACTTTACCATAGGCTCCTCCGGTGTGTATAAACGTTTTATCAAACGAAACATTATAAAAAACAATGTTGCCTTTTATTTTTTCTGAACCCATTTTTTCTAGCTCTTCAAACGATGATACTTCAATTACCTTTGCAGTAATGCCTTGTGTTGGTGTTGCTACCGAACTGCCTAAGGCGCAAACAGAAAATGATTCTAACCCGTTTTTTGAATTACCGCTTACATAACATTTCTCTTTTGTTCCGCGCACCCAATGTGGTACCATACAGGGTACTAAATAAACGGTATCCGCTCCCGCTTGTATCATAGCTTGTTTAGTCCAGGTAACAGCTTTTTCAGCTTGTTTACTTCCGCTTAAACGAGCACCCACATCTTTACATAAACTATGCAAATTGTTGTATGATTTGCTTTCGGTTAAATGGTACGAATAAATTTTTCGGATAGTAAGAGAATCTATATTTTCCTGAGCAAATAAAATATTTACAAGAAAAAAAAACGGTATAAAAATTCTCATGATTAAGCTAAAATCTACTAGAATTTAGCCCTTACTTTACGCGATTTCTTTCTGCTTTTCTTAAAGAAAAAAGAACCATATCTGCTTCTATAAAAACTACCGTGCCCACGTATTACATAGCTGTAATTAAGGCTCATGGTCATGTAAGTATCATTATGTTTAGAGTCTCCTCGTTTATTAGCAGGATTAGCCTGAGTTGCATTATATCCAAAATTATTTAAAAAAGCTTGGTCGCCTCCGGCAGTTTGTAAATTGGAACGATTAGCCAAAGCAGCTCCTTCCGGACTAAGTGTAGCCGGGTTTACATATTTCCTACTTACATCATCTAAATAATCGGTAAAGGTTATGCGCCAGTTATACTCAAAGCCAATACGGTGTTTTTTTCTAATAGTAAAATAAAAGCCGGTACCTAAAGGGACAACACCTTGCCATAAACTATAATTTACATTTTCTGTATGCAAAGGCTGCAGGGCAACCCAATCACCTTCATAATAAGTTTTTGGGTTATGGTGCATAATGCCTATCCCGGCAAAAACATAAAAGTTAAAAGACAGCTTAAAACGGTAGCTAGACCCTAAGTCTTGATTTTCGTAAATAGTTAGCTGTGGAGTAGCACTTAATTCAAATATATCGTTCCTAAAGCTAAGATTACGAGCATGACGAGCAGGGTTAGTAGACAGAGAATCAGCACCTTGTATGCGTTGATAAGCAAATTGTGCACGTAAAGATAGTTTTGGATTAAATTTGTAACGCACAAAACCAGCCCCGGCCCAACGGGTTTCAGCTAACTTCATATCACTTACAAAATCTCGACGAGATTTATCTTTACCGCCGATATCGCCCAAATAGTTAGATGCACCAAGCTGAAAGCCATAATCCCAACGGTACTGAGCAACAGCCAAGCTACTTAGAAGTATAGAGAATATAAATAACCTAAATCGCATCAATTTTAATTAGCTTACAAATATAATTAAATTTCTATTTTAGCCAAGAATAGTATTGCACATTTTTATTTTTTATGGAAAACGTAATTTGTAGGTTATTTAAAGTAAAATATCCCATTGTACAGGGCGGAATGATTTGGTGTAGTGGCTGGCGATTGGCCTCGGCGGTTAGCAATGCAGGTGGTTTGGGTCTTATTGGTAGCGGAAGCATGTATCCTGAGGTGCTTAGAGAGCATATTCAAAAATGTAAACAGGCAACTAATAAGCCTTTTGGGGTAAATGTTCCACTTCTTTATCCTGATATTGAGAAATTAATGGGAATTATTGTGGAAGAAGGGGTCAAAATTGTATTTACATCAGCTGGAAACCCTAAAACGTGGACCCAACACTTAAAAAAACAAGGCATAACGGTTGTGCATGCGGTTTCTAACATAAAATTTGCCTTAAAATGTCAGGAAGCAGGAGTAGACGCTATTGTTGCAGAGGGGTTTGAGGCGGGAGGGCATAACGGACGAGAAGAAACTACTACTTTGGTTTTAATTCCTATGGTTAAAAAAGCTATACAAGTACCCTTAATTGCTGCCGGTGGTATAGGCTCGGGCGAGGCTATGGCGGCGGCTTTTTGCCTTGGTGCAGATGGTGTACAAATTGGTAGTTTGTTTGCCGCTACGCAAGAATCGTCGGCTCACCAAAACTTTAAGGAGGCCATTGTAAAATCTGCCGAAGGCGATACACAACTTACTTTAAAGCAACTCACTCCTGTACGCTTGATTAAAAATAAATTTTTTAAAGAAGTAGATGCGGCTGAAAAACGTGCCGCTACTATAGAAGAATTAGAAAAATTGTTAGGTAGGGCACGAGCTAAAAAAGGCATGTTTGAAGGCGATTTGGATGAAGGTGAATTAGAAATTGGTCAGGTTAGCGGTGCTATAAAAGAAATAAAATCTGCCGCACAAGTAATTAGTGAACTGGTTGCCGATTTTAAAAAAGCGCAGCAAAATCTTGCTACTTTTGCTTTTGATTAAAGTTTAAAAATTTACGCTTTTAATTGTTTCTGAATCTTGATTACTTTTTGCGAAAAACATAAGGATAAAATGCGTAAAAAACCTCAACGTAAGTTGTATGGTAACTACACGTTTACTTTTTACGAAAGTATGATTGAGGTTGATAAAACCGCTTGGAATGAAGTGCTTTTGGGCACCAACTTTTTTTTAACTACAGATTATTTACAGCTTATAGAAAATTTACACAAACCGCAAATAGCACATCGTTATGCAATTGTTTACCAACATAAAAAACCTGTTTTTATATGTTGTTTCCAAGTAATTGATTTTACGGCAGATGTGTTTGGTGAATTGGTAGAATCTCAAATAACCGACCTAACGTCTAACCGATTAAAGTTGTTCGATAAATATATCGATAAGTACAAAGACCATGTAGTTATGCGTGTAGTTACTTGTGGGAATAATTTTGTTAGTGGAGAACATTGCTTTGCTTATTCTAAAAAAATAAATAGAGAAGATGCGTTTTTTGTTTTAGAAAAAATAAGCAACGTGGTATCGAAAGAAGAAAAATTACGTGGCACTATTTCAGCAACATTGATAAAAGATTTTTATGCCGACCGTTTACCAAAAACCAAAACACTAGAGGAAAATAAATTTATTGAGTTTATAGTAGAGCCTAACATGGCCATTGAAATACCTGAAAAATTAGTTGATTTGAATGATTATGTTGCATTGTATTCTAAAAAATACAGAAACCGTGCGAAAAATATTTTTAAAGATGGGGCACAAATAACTAAAAAAAATTTGCTTCTAGAAGAAATAAAAACGCACCAAAAGCAATTATATAAACTATATGAAAACGTGTTTATGCACGCAAAATTTAAGTTAGTAAAACTTGCTGAAAACTATTTTTATGAAATGAAAAATAATTTTTCCGACTCCTTTTTTGTTACGGGTTATTTTTTAGAAAACGAGTTAGTTGGCTTTGATTCAGGTTATTATTTGTCGGATGATCTCTTGGAGGCTCACTATATAGGTGTAGATTACGAGGTTAATAAAGAACACGAACTTTATCAAAACATATTATACCATTTTATTGAACTGGCAATTACACACAAAAAAAAGCATCTTAATTTAGGAAGAACAGCTTCTGAAATTAAAAGCACGGTAGGTGCAAAAGCGCATCAGTTGGTTTGTTATATAAAACCACAAAACACTGTTAGTAAAGTAGTTTTAAATCCGTTTATAAGCTTTTTACAACCTACCGAGTGGGTGCCGAGAAACCCTTTTAAGGAAGATTAGCCTATAAAAAATAAATCTTGCTTTATTTAAACTAATTATTATTTTTGTTCAGAATTTTCCGAGTTATGATGTTAGACCTGTTTGATTTTTACGACAAAATGGAGCGCAATAATATATTGCTCTCTTTTAAAGGTGACATCACTTCTGACTTGTTAACGTCTATTTTGCAGATAATGGAAAGCAAAATGGATAATTTTCAGGAAGAACCAAAAACAAAGAAAAAAGTATATAATGTTTTAGTTGAATGTCTGCAAAATTTGTACCATCATATGGATGAGGCGCCTGTAGATAGTGGTGAGTATGGCCGTTCGGCTATTTTTATGATAGGTAAATTGGACGGTGCTTACAATGTAATTACAGGTAACTACATTTTAAATGAAAATGTGTCAGGCTTAAAAAGCAGATTAGATGAGGTTAACTCATTATCAAAAGACGAATTAAAAGAATATTATAAACAGATATTAAATAACGGAGAAATGTCGCTTAAAGGCGGTGGTGGATTAGGGATGGTTGATATAGCTCGCAAAACGGGGCAAAAACTACACTATACCTTTCAACCAATCGACGAAAAAGTTTCATTTTTTAGTTTAAATATAAAAGTAACGCTAAACCAATAATAACGCAGCTATGGAAAAGTTCACTCTTGACGGAACACCAAAAACACCCACCATTAATTTCGATTTAGGAAGTGGTGTATTAGAAATTAAAGGTCGCTCTATCCCTGAAAACTCAATTGAGTTTTACAAACCATTAGTAGACAACCTTGAAAAATACGGATTAAGCCCAAAACCGGCAACAACTGTAAATGTACAACTTGAGTATTTTAATACAAGTTCATCTAAATGTATTTTAGATGTATTTAAAAAATTAGAAGCTATACATAAAGGTGGTAGTTCAGTTACTATCAACTGGCATTATGAAGAAGATGATGAAGATATGTTAGAGGCTGGCGAAGATTATCAAGCTATCATTAGCGTGCCATTTAAAATGGTACAAGTAGCTGAGTAATTTTTCTTTTAAGATTAATTATAAAACACCTAACACTTTATGTGATTAGGTGTTTTTTATTTTATAAAAAATAGCGTGAGATTATTTTCCGGAGGTTCTTTTTAAAACCTCTTTTAGTATTTCTTTGTCGGCATCTGTCAAAGTAATTCCTCTTCTATCCATTACTCGTTCTGCTACTTCAAATGCCTTTGCAATTTCATATTTTTCAAGCTTATCTGCTCCTCCCCATGAGAATGATGGAACGTGTGTGGCAGGAAACCCTCCTCCAAAAATATTTGCATTTACACCCACAACTGTACCTGTATTAAGCATTGTGTTAATGCCTGTTTTGCTATGGTCACCCATAATTAGGCCGCAAAATTGCAAGCCAGTGCTAATCATTTTGTGTTGTTTATAATTGTATGCTTTTACCTCAGCGTAATTATTTTTAAGATTAGAGTTATTAGTATCAGCTCCTAAATTGCACCACTCGGCTATAACAGAATTTCCTAAAAAGCCATCATGGCCTTTATTGCTGTAACCAAAAATCACAGAGTTATTTATTTCGCCACCTACTTTACTGTGCGGGCCAATAGTTGTTGGACCATATATTTTTGCACCCATTTTTACTTCGCTATGTTCACATAAAGCAAAGCCACCGCGAATTAAACAACCCTCCATAATCACAGTATCTTTACCAATGTAAACTGAACCGCCTTGCGTATTAAAAATTGCACATTCAACACTTGCCCCACTTTCAATAAAAATTTTGCCTTTACCAATAACCTTATTGCTTTTAGAAAGTGGTTTTGATTTTTTTCCTTTCGTAATAAGCGTAAAATCAAGCTCTAATTCTTTACCATTATTTTTAAAAATATCCCAAGGAAAATTAAGTATAACGCCATTTGCTTTAGATTGGATTTTATCAAAATCTATAAACGATTCGTTGGGGTTAGATGTGCAATAAGCCAATAAAACCTCATTTTTATATAAAGCCTGCGAAGGTTTTAGCTTATTTATTTCTTTAACTAAGCCATCGTCAGGACAAACCCTGCCATTAACATAAATAGTAGCTTGTTTTTCATTAGCATGATAGGGAAATTTTTCAGCCAAATAGATAGGACAGATATATGAAAAATCTTTTTTTAAACGCAGCTCCCATTTTTCTTTAATAGTTAAAATTCCAATGCGTATTTCACAAGCAGGGCGCGTAAATGTTAGGGGTAATAAATCGCTCCATTGGGCATCATCAAAAAAAACATAATTCATAATACTAAAGAATTTTATGCTGCAAGGTAACAAAGAAATTTTTGATTGTAATTTTTGCTTCGTAAGATATAAGGAAGGTGGATTTGCTAAACCATGACTGTATGATGGGTTTTTTATCGAAAAAACCCAGTTTTCTGTTTAAATTTATTAACTTTTAGTTAATGTACTATGGTTTGAATTTGTTTTTTCGTACCTTTTAGCCGTAAAATTTTAACTCATGACAAGGAAACTATTTTTAATACTTCAGGCTATACCGTTTTTTGTATTTGCTCAAACCATAACGGGTAGTTTTAAATTAGTAAATAATCGACATCCCGAACAAGAAAGTTTTTATATTTCTTCAATTACTAAAGCTAATATGGAGAAGTACAGATTGAAAGACAAAGAGGTTACTTTAAAATTTGAAAATGGTTTTGAGTGTGTGCTGTTTTCGGCGAAGGAATTGTTTATGAATGGCAGGAATATTAATGCGGCAAGTTATGAGGAAAATTTTCCTGCTAAATATTCTTTGCCCTATTTTAATATATTGGATAGTGGGCAATTGATGGCGGTGTATGAGAGTGAACGAAAAAAACAAACGAAATAACCGACAATGAAAAAACTATTATTATTTGCTTTTATATTATTTTCTACGATTTTGTTGGCTCAGCCTGCCAATGATAATTGTGCAGGGGCACAAGCTTTGGGTACTTTAGGTAACCCTGCCGCTTGTGGAGCTGGGGTACAAAATGGAACAACAAGTACTGTAGCAGGTACCCTGAATGGTGCAACCCCTGAAAACCCATATGTTACCGAGGCCCCTTGTACAGGTGGAAGTATGGCGGCTCCGGGAAATGATGTTTGGTATTCTTTTACATGTCCGCCTAATGGAGTGCAAGGAACGATTACAATTACCGGTGCGGCTTTTACACCTAATGTGGCTGTGTGGCAAGGAACCTGTGCTGCTATGACGGGGGTGGGATGTGCACTTGGCACTCCAGGTAATTGTACTGTAAATTTACCTTCACTTGTACCAGGTAACACTTATCTTATACAAGTTTCAGGAAACACGGGACAAACAGGAAACTTCACTTTACATGCGACTGCCTTTGTGGATTGTTCGGTTTGTAATCAATCTTCTGTTTTAACTGCTACCCCGCCGGCACCTTCCACAGGTTATGCGCCCGGGCAAACAGTTCATTTTTGTTATCATGTATCTAATTGGGATCAGGTTAATGTTAATTGGTTGCACGGTGTTACAGTTACTTTGGGAGCCGGATGGAATGCAGCAAGTGTAGTTGCTACTCCTCCAGCATCTTGTGATGGAAACGGAACCTGGGCTTATTATCCTGCTGGTCAAACCAGTTGTGCATCAGGTGTTTTATGGGGTGCAGGGTTTTACTATACCTCTAGTTTGGGTGTTAGCTCTTGTCCGGCAGACGGGCCAGGGAATACATACGGAGATAATTGTCAGGGTGCAATTGCTGCGGGTACTTGGAATTTTTGTTTTGATGTTACTGTTGCCGCAGGGTGTAATCCGGGAGCTAGTTTAGCAGTAAGCTGTTTGAGTAGTGGTGATGGGCAGTCGGGTAGTTGGAGTAGCACAGGTTGCCTTTCAGATGTTGCTGCAAATGCTAATTCTTCATTAAATTGCTGCCCACCTACCATGAGTATGACAGGTGCTACATGTGGAGCAACAGGTTCTGCAACAGCCAGTGCTATAG
>Ga0210401_10000096_pt1 | contig 99263 bp, 92 predicted proteins | sample IncBWH32MmetaG_FD_150866 | JGI IMG/M metagenome (GOLD analysis project Ga0210401, IMG submission 150866) | Forest soil microbial communities from Barre Woods Harvard Forest LTER site, Petersham, Massachusetts, United States - Inc-BW-H-32-M | ecosystem: Environmental > Terrestrial > Soil >...
CGATCGTGTCTGGGGACTAGGGGGCTTGGCCACTTTGATCTACAATCGCGATGCCAATAATCAATTCCGGCTGGTGACTTCGCTCCGCAGCGACGACTATCAAATCCCCAACGATCCGGATGCGGAAGCGGCCGGCATCCGGGATGTGGAGCGCGAGCGCGATGCGGTGGTGAACTTCTCCTGGGTCCACACTTTCTCGCCTGGCCTGTTGCTCACGGTTTCCCCGTTTTATCACTTCAATCGCGCCAACTTTGATGGAGATCCGAATGACGCGCCGATCAGCACGACGCAGCATCGGGCCTCGGAGTATGCCGGCGCCCAGATCGCTTTCAACGCGGTGACGTCGCGGCACAATGCCAGCCTTGGGCTATATGGATTTGGCCAGCACGACGACGAGTCAGTCAAACTGATCGCTAACGATGGCTCGGGACTTTCGTTGGCGCAAGACCAGATCACAACAGGCCACCTGGAGGCGCTTTTTCTGGAGGATCAGTATCGCGCATTTTCGTGGCTCACGCTGATAGCGGGCGTAAGGCTCACGCATTTTACCGGGACGATCTCGGAAAATGCGGCCAGCCCGCGCTTGGGCGGCTCGGTTCGGATTCCCCGTCTCAATTGGGTGCTGCATGGCTTCTGGGGCCAGTATTATCAGGCGCCCCCGTTATCCACGGTGACGGGTCCCCTGCTCGATTTTGCCGTTACCCAAGGGCTCGGATTTATTCCCCTTCGAGGTGAGCGCGATGAAGAGCATCAGTTCGGCATCAGCATTCCAGTGCGCGGCTGGGCGCTGGAGGTGAACGATTATCACCAGCGCGCCAAGAATTATTTCGATCACAATGCGATCGGAAACTCGGACGTATTCTTTCCGCTGACCATCGCGGGCGCTCGCCTCTATGGTTGGGAAGTCAGTGTCCGTTCGCCTCAGCTTTTCCGGCGTGGAGAAGTCTACCTGAGCTATGCCAACGCTCACGCCGAGGGCGCCGGCGCCGTGACCGGAGGCCTGACCGATTTCTCGCCTCCTTCAAGCGGCTATTTCCTGCTGGATCATGATCAGCGCAACACGTTGCATGCCGGTTTCAACTTCAGCCTTCCACGAGGAGTGACTGCCGGCGGCAACCTGTACTACGGCTCGGGATTTACGGATGGCTCGAGCGATGTGCCTGCGCACCTGCAGCCACACACTACTTTCGACCTCTCGGTTGGCAAAAGAATTGCCGAGAATCTGACTGTGTCGGTGACGGCACTAAACATGACGAATCGACGCTTTCTGCTCGACAACAGCACGACCTTCGGCGGGACGCACTATGCCGATCCGCGTCAGATTTACGTGCAGGTACGCTATCGCTTCCACCTCTGATCGGATGCGTTCATGCGCGGCTGGATAGACTAGTGGCCAGTTGGAAGTGCTGTTCCTTATTGGCGCGGGTTTCAATGTCGACGCGGTGGCGGAAGCTGGGCCCATCTACGGCGAGTCGATGTACATCGGGGCGTTCCAAATTCGTTGCGGGTATCCACTCGTGTCGGACGCGCTGCGCCTTTGCTTTGGGGTACAGGAGGAGCCGTGCGGCAAATCAGTCGAGGATCTTTTCGAGGAGGCGCTAGAACGCGGCGACTACTCCCCGATGGAGAAACTCTCGCAGCGTCTGATGGAAGCTGACTACCGGCTCGCGAAGAAGCTTGCGCATACCTCAGAACCCAACTGTTACCAGCGCTTTTTTGAGAGGTTCTCCCGGGAAAATTTCCTCACGTTCAACTATGACTCAATGATTGAGACATTCGTGCTTCGACTGGGTCACTGGCATCCTCACGACGGGTACGGTGTTGACGTGGAAGTTGAGCGATCACCATCGATCGAGAAACTCATAGGACAGTCTGCCTCGTTCGTCTTGCATCTCCACGGAAGCCTGTGCCTTTACACGAGGGAATTCGAGATCCGGAGTGATCATCGCAAAGATCTCAAGATGCTAGTTCAAGCGGAACGGCCACGCTTCATCTTCGATCCGGATGCAATCTTGTCTAATTTCCCCGGCTATTTACCCAATCCACCCGGACTAGGCTACGAACCAATTGAGCGTAGAGTCATCGCGCCTGTTCCGAATAAGGCTACGGGCCTAAATCACGCATTCGTCACCGAATCCTATGCAAAGGCCACGACCCTCGTGCGTTCGTCAGGAAACTTAGTCGCGGCTGGATACAGTTTTAACAATCACGACCGCATTTCCTATCATCCGATTTTGACGGCGCTCGGAGAATCATGGGACCGCAAGCCACTGCTTGTCATTCCGGAAGCCGACAGAGTGGCAGACAGGTTAACGGCAGAGTACCCTAAAATCTCGATCGAGCCAGTCGCCGAGACGCTCAAGGGCTGGGTTGCCAGCTCTTTTCGCGGCGTGACAGAACTCCGTGCTTAAAACGATTTGGAAAATGACATTGAAAGAGCATTCACTCGATCTCTTTGCCTAACCACGCTGTCTATTTTGCGTGCGGCTTTAGTATCCGAGCAGCGGCGCTAGTTTGGCCCTCACTTCGTCTATCACCTCAGTAGCGCAGTGCCCAAGCCTTTCGGCGCGGCGTGCTTTCCAATCAAGGCTCTTCAGATGATCCGCCAGGATTACACCAGTTGCGTTTTGTCCGGCAGCCAGGGCCACCTCGAACGGGTAGCCTTTCGCCTGATTCGTGATAGGACACACCAGCGCTAGGCCGGACTTCGCGTTGTAGGTTCTCGGACTCAACACCAGTGCGGGCCGCCTGCCCGCCTGCTCGCTGCCCGTTTGAGGGTCGAAGCTCAACCAAACGAGATCGCCGGTGTCAGGCACAAAGGGAGCCCTCACCAGGACTCCTTGCCCCGTGGCCTGCCCCAGTCTGTCTCCAGGTGACGATTCTTTGGTGTGATTCGGGAGACAAGCTCTGATAGTTCGTATCTTCGCCTGGTTGGACGCAGGACGATCGAGCCGTCGCTGTCGACTGCCAGTGCCACGCAGTCTCCCTCAGTGAGGCTGGCCTCTTTAGCAAGCGCCTGGGGAATCCGTATGGCTAAACTGTTCCCCCATTTGGAAACGGTGGTTTCATTGGGCATGCGTATCTACTTCGAATATACACCAAAGGCAGCCGACTTCGCCGGCTACGGACTCACCGCGCTGTCGGATCGCGCTCGATCACCATCAAGGTGAATGATCCGGGCAGCACCGGTCCTCTGCCTCTGCCAGGCGGCGCTCCAGCGGGGGGCGGTCCAAACTTCGCGGAAACGAGGAACACACGGTGGTTGGTAGGGTCGAGACCCATATTGCGAGCCCGTTGTGGAGTCGGCACGTTCTCGACGACGTGATATTGACCCGGAGTGTCCTGATGAATCACGGTGAGGGTGCCATCCGCATTCGACGCAAACGCGTTGCCTGAAGCCGCGTCGAACCCTGCGCCGTCCACGCCGGCGCCGATCGGTAGAGTTGTTACGACCTTGCCAGTTTGATAGTCGGACACCGCCATCACTCCGCTGCGGCATCCGCTGAACAGCCGATGATGGGCCGTATCGATGGCCATTGAGACCGGCTGCTTGCATGGTGCGGTGGGCCAGCGGCGCCCAACGGTTGCTGCCTTTGCGTCGATCTCAACTACTTCGCTCGTGTCGGTGAGATTCGCATACACCTTGCCGTCACCGGCTGAAGCGCCGTATTCCGGTTTGCCACCCAGCGGAATGTTCGTGATCAGCGTGCCCGCTCTCGGGTCAATCACGGTCGAGGAGTGCGCGTCGCCATTTAAAGTGAAAACCCTGTTCGATGCACCGTCATAGATGATAGCGTCGGCATCCTCAGCGGCCGGGATCCGGCCGAGCACTTTGAACGTCTTCAAATCGAACATGACCACCGACTGGTCGTTACCCGATGTGGCGAATCCATGTCCCGTGGCTTCCGCGACCGCGGTTCCGTGCGCGCCCTGGATGCCGGTGACTTCGCCGAGCAGCGTCCCGCTGTCTTCGTCGACAACCATCACGCGATTCTGCCTGGCGATAAAAAGACGGTGATGGGGTGGATCAGGCACGATGTAGTCCCAGCTCCCGTCCCCGCCCAATGTGTAGGTGTGAGTAACGCGATAAGACGAGGTTGACTGCGCCAAGAGTGACGTCATAGTCGCGAATGTGAGGATGACCGCGCTGATGCGCATACTGGCTCCTTTCTGAATCAATAGCTGTTACTTTGAAGCGGTTCCGTTGGACTTAACCGCAAACTCCGATTTCTTACCGTTTTTCTCAATCTCTGCTTCATAGGAGACCCTGCTGCCACTAGTCACCATCTCGACCTTAAGCACCCTTCCGTCCCCTGCCTTTTTCTGGATCGCGGTTCTGGCGGGCGCGGGAATCGAGTCGATCGGCGTCTCCTCCTCCACCTCAACCAGCGCGCCGGTTTTGTCAAATAGCAGGTCGCGGCCGTGCCCGTTGAGCCTGGTCTCGGCTTCGTAGAAAGTCTTGCCCTTCTCAGTCTCCATGGAAAAGCCCTTGATCTCGGCGCCCTTCGTCTGCGCCTCGACTGCCTTTTGTACCGCCGGTGGCAGATCGCTCGATTTCACCGACTTTTCGGCGGCGAAAGCCAATCCTGCGGCCAGCGTTGCTCCCGCAAGGATGCAGAGTTGCGTGTTCATGAAAATCTCCTCTGGACCGGATGTTAACAGGCGGGGCTGAAGATTGTCTGAAAGCTGGGCGGTTCGCGACCGGTCTTCAAAGCAGATCGTTCAACGGTACGGTCTCACCTCTCTCGTTTTCCTGAAGGGCTTCTCGTGCCATACGCCGGATCACATCGCGCTTTTCGGCAAAGCTCTTCTTGCAAGCGTCTTCGTCGGCCAGTGACGCCAGGATCTGTGGCGCAATCGCATCCTGCTCATCTTGAGGCAGGGCAACGAATTTTTCCAGCGCTTTCCAAAAGCGTCGATGCCTCAATCTCATCAGCGGACTTAGCAAGCCGCCATCCCACGCGATAGGACGGGCGTTCCTGGGGACGAATACCGACTCGGCTGGCGCAACGATCCGACCGAACTGCGAAATAATGCCTTCTCAGATACGATTGAGAAGAATGGCCGAAGTTCTTCCGAATCGTAGATGCCTGCTCCTCCTGTGTGTTCTTTCGGCTATGGTCTTGTCGCAATGTAGTTCCGACGGATATCAGCACGCGACCATCAGTGGTGATTCGCGAACACGTGTGCACGTGTTATATGATTCACCGAAGCTGCAAAGCATTGTCGACCGAGCGCTGCAAGCGAGAGAAGAGCGCAGACACAATTTCTGGCGTACGGACAATTTTGTCCAAAGGGCCGCCGACGATATGCGCAAAGAACCTGGATATGAGGTGCCTGGAAAGACGAGGTTTAAGATTCTGTTCGAATCAGATGCGCTCATGTACTCCACAGTAGAGTTCGAGAGCGACTCGTTCAGGGGTCAAGTCGCCTGGCTCTGGCGGGGATCATTCGATGATCCTCGAACTGGTTATCCGTAAGCGAAATTTATCGCAAACCTGCGAGCGTCAGATTGCACAGGTTGGTACATCCTCAAACCAGAGCCGATCGTCGGCCCTGAAACGTACAATGGTTATCCTCTCGAATCTCCGTTTGGTGAATCTAATGGTCAAACCAGGCGGTCGTAGTCGGAGTGACTGCCGATCCAGTACCAGATGATTTGATCTTTCTTCGTGACCGCCAGAGCGCGGTAGCCGAGAGCGATGCGCGCCGAATAGATGTCAACTTCACCTTCCAGTTTCTTGAATTGAAGACCGGGGTGCGCCGGATTGCTCAGAAAGAGACGATAGGCGCGTTTCGCGTCCCACTGCGTGTCGACTGGCAGATTAGAAAACGATCGCCAAACTGCCGGGTGGTTCGAGACTGCATCAAAGCAGGTCGTCTATCGGCAGCGTCTCGCCCCTCGCGTCTTCCTGAAGGGCTTCTCGTGCCATACGCCGGATCACATCGCGCTTTTCGGCAAAGCTCTTCTTGCAAGCGTCTTCGTCGGCCAGGGACGGCAAGATCTGGGACGCAATCGCATCCTGCTCATCTGGAGACAAAGCAACGACTTTTCCCAGCGCTTTCCAAAAGCGTCGACATGCCTCAATCCTATCAGCAGGCACCGCCGGCGGTCGCCGGCCAATTTGCAGAAATAGACCGTCCTGTGATTCTGTGGCTGAATTTACGAAGCCCGAAAGTGACAGAAGCTAGATCATCCGCGGCCGGGAGCGGACAGAACCCGGCCGGCAGTCGATCTCCCAGGTAGCGCGAAGTTGAAGAACTGACTTAAAAAGGCATGGAACGCAGAAGCATGTCGACCAGGCGTGTCAGTTCTGCTCTGGTAGCTCCATTCGCCGATTGAACAGCTATGCCAGTAACCACCGTAGAAATGTAGCGGGCGAGGTCCCCGGGATCCACGTCCTTCGCGAGGTCCTTTTCCCTTCGCGCCCGTTGCAGACGCTTCTGAATTTTGGACTCTCCCCGCTTTCGCCATTCGATCAGTGCCTGCTTGATCGGCTCGGCAGGAGAGCCACATGCCAGGGCCCCTTGTACGGAAAGACAGCCTCGCGGATGGCTCGGATCAGTCAACAGTTCCAGCGTTCCACGCAGAAGCGCTTCGACGACGGCTCGTACGGTTGGCTGCTCTAGCGCCTCTCGCACATACGCCGCGGGGCCCTCGGCATACCGAGCAATGGCCATTCGGAAGAGTGCTTGCTTATCTCCGAAAGTCCCGTACATGCTGGACCGGTTGATGCCCATGGCCCTTGTCAGATCAGCTAGCGTGGATCCCTCGTAGCCTTTCTCCCAGAAGACCCTCATGGCGGCCTCGAGCGCCGCACTCTTGGCGAAATTGCGCGGACGCCCCATCTTTGCCGCCGTACGCGCGCCCATACCTTTCTGATGCACTTTTATACCGAACGGTTCAAAACAGTTGAATCGCGACCCAACCCGTACGACATCTGAAACGTGCGGTACAGAATAAAGTATTAGAGGAGAATTCACATGGCAGGCAAGCTCGAAGGAAAGATAGCCCTCGTAACCGGCGGCAGCACCGGGATCGGTTTAGCCACGGCGCAGCGTTTTGTGAAGGAGGGAGCACATGTATACATCACAGGGCGCCGTCAGCCCGAACTGGATGAGGCAGTGAAAAAGATCGGCGCACAAGTCACTGCTGTCCGCGGGGACGCAGCCAGCCTCGTGGATCTGGAGGGGCTCTTTGCGCGGATCAAGCGGGAGAGAGGACGCTTGGATATCGTCTTCGCAAACGCGGGTGGAGGTAGTCTTGCTCCTCTTGGTTCCATAACGGAAGAGCAATATGACCAGACCTTCAACACCAACGTGAAAGGACTGCTTTTCACGGTGCAGAAGGCGCTCCCGCTGATTCCGGATGGCGGTTCGATCATCTTGAACGCTTCGATCGTCTCTATCAAAGGTATGGCTGCCTTCAGCGTCTACTCCGCTACGAAGGCTGCGGTGCGCTCCTTTGCACGCAGCTGGACCACCGATCTAAAAGATCGTAAGATCCGTGTCAATGTCTTAAGCCCAGGGCCAATTGAGACGCCCGGCGTCGCCGGACTCGCGCAGACGGACGAGCAGCGCCAGGGACTCTACGCTCAACTCGCTTCAATGGTTCCACTCGGCCGCATGGGGCAACCGGACGAGATTGCGAAGGCCGCTGTCTTTCTCGCCTCAGACGATGCAAGCTACGTAGCAGGTATCGAGCTCTTCGTCGACGGTGGCTCCGCGCAAGTGTAACTGCAACCAGCTCGGGTGGAACTAGAGCACCACCATCGCCAATGTCTTGGTCCAAAACGCAGTGTTCATCGACCATGATGGGCGACATTTGGAGCAGGCGGCTCTAGACGAAGCCGTCGCGAAGCTCCAGACTCTGTTCCCGGCCCACGTTTTTCTAGAGATCGGTCCCGTGCAGGCGCCCCACGGTGGAGGGCGCCTTCCGTGGTCTTTTAGGCCGCCGAACGAAGCCACCAAGATCACCGAGTTTTTCCTCGCGAGAAGACTCCACGGATAGTGTATCCTCTCCAATAAGGCCATGAAAGGATGGCCGTCGAAAGGAGCATCGAAATGGACACCACCCGCCGCAGTTTTCTCACCTCCACAGCCGCCGCACCGCTGATTCTCGGCGCTACCGACAAAGCCGGCACCAAGGCGCCCATCCTGGGCGATGGCGAATTTAAATACGAATGCATTCACGACTGGGGCGAGCTGCCGGGAAACATCAAATACGGCAACACACATGGCGTCTGCGAAGATTCGCACGGCAACATCTATATCCATCACACTGTCGGCGCGACGAGCGAGAGCAGCGACACCATCGTCGTGTTCGACCAGAAGGGTAAGTTCGTCCGCTCCTGGGGCAAGCAATACAAGCTGGGGGCCCACGGCCTGCATCTTCGCAAGGAAGGCAAAGAAGAGTACCTCTATATTTGCGATCAACTGCACGGCATCGTCACCAAGCGGACGCTGAAGGGCGAGGAAGTCTGGACCATGGGTTATCCGAGCGAATCGAAACCCTACGAGAAGGGTCCTGGCAAACCGGGGTTGAACTATCGGCCAACCAACGTGGCTATCGCGCCCAACGGCGATTTCTTTGTGGGCGACGGATACGGCTCGTCTTATATCAACAAATACAACAGCAAGCCCGAGCTCATCACGACATTCGGCGGTCCGGGGAAAGAGCCCGGCCAACTCAACACGCCGCACGGCTTGATGGTCGACACGCGCGAAAGTACACCGGTTCTATTGGTTGCCGACCGCACGAATCGCCGCATCCAGCGTTTTACGCTGGACGGCAAGCATATCGATTTCGTCGAAGGCACACAGCTTCCGTGTCATTTCCACGAACAGAACGGTACCGTGGTAGTCCCGGATCTGCTAGCTCGCGTCACCCTGATGGACAAGGACAACAAAGTGATCACACATCTGGGCGACGGCAAGTACACCAATCCAGAATGGGGGCAGCTTCGCACCAAGGAGCGAGAGAACTTCACTCCTGGAAAGTTCATCGCGCCGCACAGCGCCATCTTTGATCACGTGGGAAATATCATCGTGGTGGAGTGGGTGGAAGTCGGCCGTGTTACGAAACTGCGCAAAGTCGCCTAGCAGGCCCCAAAGTTTCAGCCCATTTCTGCCATGTCAGAATAAGCGCGACTAGGATATAATCGCAAATCGCGGATTCATCGCGGCAATCAAAGGAGAGAAGCAAGATGGTTAGTCTGGCAGACGCACGCAGAGTTATCGCGGCAGCCGAGAAGAAGGCGGCCGAAATCGGTCAACCGATGAACATCGCCGTGGCGGATGAGGGCGGCAACATCGTCTCACACGTTCGCATGGACGGTGCATGGATCGGCAGTATTGATATTTCAATGAAGAAAGCCTATACGTCCCGCGCGTTCGATATCGCCACCAAGGATCTGGCGGCTCATTCACAATCGGGCGGGCAGTTCTTCGGAATCCATGCGTCCAACAACGGCAAGATCATGATTTTCGCCGGCGGCATTCCGCTGAAGCGCGACGGCAAAGTGGTCGGCGCCATCGGCGTCAGTGGCGGATCCGGCGATCAGGATCACGCCGTCGCCGAAGCCGGCGCCAAAGCGTTTTAACTTCTTAAGAACACGAAAGGAGATCATTTATGGCAAGTAATCGTGGAGTTGTCTATCTCGGGCCCGGCAAGGTCGAGGTCCAGTCGATCGACTATCCGAAACTGCAGAATCCCAAAGGCAAGAAGATTGACCACGGTGTAATTCTCAAGATCGTAACCACCAATATTTGCGGCAGCGACCAGCACATGGTTCGCGGCCGGACCACGGCGCCATCGGGGCTCGTGCTGGGCCACGAGATCACCGGCGAAGTTGTCGAAAAGGGCAGCGATGTCGAATTTCTGAACGTCGGCGACCTGGTGACCGTACCATTCAACATCGCCTGCGGCCGCTGCCGCAATTGCCGCGAAGGCAAGACCGGGGTCTGCCTCACCGTGAATCCGGCGCGTCCCGGCGGCGCCTACGGCTACGTCGACATGGGCGGATGGGTTGGGGGCCAAGCTGAATACGTTCTGGTTCCCTACGCCGATTTCAACCTGATCAAATTCCCCGACAAAGCGAAGGCGATGTCGAAGATCAAAGATCTGACCATGCTTTCCGACATTTTCCCGACTGGCTACCACGGCGCGTTTACCGCAGGCGTGGGGACGGGCTCGGTAGTATACGTCGCGGGCGCGGGGCCGGTGGGATTGGCGTGCGCGGCCTCCTGCCACTTGCTGGGCGCGGCAGTGGTGATCGTCGGCGATATGATTCCCGAACGCCTGAAGCAGGCCGAGAGTTTCGGCTGCGAGACGATCGACCTTCGCAAGAAAGCGTCACTGGCGGATCAGATCGAGCAGATCGTGGGCGTGCCGGAAGTGGACTCCGCGGTGGATTGCGTCGGTTTCGAAGCGCGCGGACACGGCGGTGACGCGGGGGTGGAGCGGCCGGCCACCGTGCTGAACTCGGTCATGACGATCACGCGCGCCGGCGGTGCCATCGGAATCCCGGGACTCTATGTCACTGACGATCCGGGCGGCGTGGATGCCAATGCGAAGATTGGAAATCTCGGAATCCGCATCGGGCTCGGCTGGGCGAAATCACATTCATTCGCCACCGGCCAATGTCCCGTGCTCCGATACAACCGGCAACTGATGATGGCGATTTTGCATGACAAGGTCCAGATCGCCAAGGCGGTAAACGCCACCATCATTACGCTCGACAAGGCGCCGCAAGGGTACAAGGATTTCGATAAAGGCGCGGCCAAGAAGTTCGTGATCGATCCGCACGGAACGGCTAAGAAGGCTGCGGCGTAGGCTGTCACTTCTCCGAAAACTCGCATAGATCCGCCGCTGGGCATGTCCGGCACAACGGGGCGTTTGTTTTGCAAAGCGTCTTGCCATGTTCGCGCAGCAGAAGGTGTGCGCGTGCCAGATCCTCCGCGGCACGGGGAAGCTCGTTTTGCAATTCCTCCTGCACCGATCGATACGTGGCGCCGTAATTCTTTTGCGGCCGGCCATAGCCCACGCGGGTCAACACGCGCAGCCCGTTCGATTCAAGCGGCAGCCCGTGGCCCACGCCGCAGAACATCAGGATCTTCTCCGCTCCTGGATCGCCGATGGTCGGAAACGGCTTCAATGCCTGCTTGGCCTTTTCGTACGGTTCATCGAGAATCCGGTCGAGATCTCCGTCGAACTGGCTCACCGTGATGCGGGCAATTTCACGCCACCGGAAAACGCGTGTCTCCGGACGCATGCCGCCACCCTTGGCCAACTCCAGAAGCGTCTCGCTATTGGCCTTGAGAATCGCCTCGGCTTTCAATCCGACTTGCGCGCGCAAACCCTCGAACACCTCGGCACGACGTTCGTCGGGCAACAGGTAGCACGCGTTCTCCCACATCACCAGCTCGAAGGGTCCGCGGGCTGGGGGCAGCTTTGGTTCTCCATAATGCCGCTTCAGCCTCGCGATCAGCTTCTTGAGGTCGGGCATCGGGCTTGCTAACGCTGGCGGCTCGGGTCGGGGGTCTTGGTAAGGATCAGGATGTGCTGCCGCGGAAGTGTCTCCATCACGGGCCCCAGAACGAACCCTTCGGGCTCCAACTCGGCCTTCACTTCCGCGACGCTCATCTTATGTTCCGGCCGGATCGGGATCTTGGGATCCTCCTTGCGATATTCGAGCAGCACCAGCCGGCCGTCCGGTTTCAGCGCCTCGCGGATTTTCCGGATCATTTGTTGTGGCTGCGAGAACTCGTGATACACATCGACGAGCAGCACTAGATCTATCTGTCCCTTGGGAAGCTTGGGATCGGACTCGGTGCCGAGCACTGTTTCTACATTTGTCAGCCTCGCCTGGGCCGCGTTCTCGCGCAGCATGCGTAGCATCTCCGGCTGTAGATCGTTGGCGTAGACTTTGCCGGCTGGGCCCACCCGCTTAGCCATCCGCAAACTCATATATCCGGTTCCGGCGCCGATATCCGCCACGGTCATACCCGGCTTCAGACCGAGAGCATCCAGTGCTTTCTCGGGCTGCTCCTCAGTCTCGCGCTCAGGCCGCTCCAACCAATCCGCTCCGCCCACACCCATTACGCCCGCGATTCGCCGGCCGGTAACGGGATGGGTGTCCTGAAATCCGAGCAAAGGCCACGATGCAGCCAGCATCGCCAGCGCGGCGCAACGAATCCAGCGATTTCGCGAAAACTTCATTCGAGACCATCATAGGCCAATTGCGTCTGCGGTAAAATCGTGGCGAATAAGTCATGAAAATCTACCGATCAGCACTCTTACTCCTTCCCCTGTTTTTCTGCCTGCCCGCGCAGCCGCAGGAGCTGCCCGAAGCCAAAGGGAGGGACCTCTATGAAAAAATCTGCGGCAGCTGTCACGGAACCGACGTCGTCTTCAAAACTCGAACCACCAAGGAGAAATGGAAGAACACGGTGGACGAAATGGCGTCTCGCGGCGCTGAGGGCACCGACGAGCAGCTCGACACCATCATCGATTATCTGGCCAAATGTTTTGGCCCCAGGGTCAACGTGAACAAGGCCACCGCCAAAGAGCTGGAAACGCAGTTCGAACTCACCACCAAGGAGGCGGAAGCACTAGTTCAATATCGGATGGACAAGGGCGACTTCAAAGAAGTGGCCGGCCTGAAGAACGTGCCTGGACTAGACTACACAAAGATCGAATCGGTGCGATACCGAATCACCTTCACCGAAGCAGCCAAATGAAGATATCCTGGATGCCTGTTTTATTGCTCGCCGCGATGCCGAGGAAGCGAATTTCGAATTTGGCCGGGTCGCGAGCGCAAGTCATGACCAGGGAACCTAAGCGGCGTTCTTTTCGAGCGCCAAGTCCCGTTCACGCTGCCATCGCAACCGTCCCTGGTATTCCTGCCATAGCGTGCTGACGCCGGCCCACCAATAGCCGACCACGAACAGCAGCAGGAATGGGATGGCGGGGAAATTCCAGGTCTCGATGGCAAAAGCCACCATGTACAGGAAATAGCCGCCAACCGCCAGCTCCGCGTAAGGCAGCCAGCCGCTTCGGCGCCGATACTCGCCGTGCTCGAGTTTCACCTTGCGGTCGCCAACCGCATATTTGGCGGTTCGCGCGAAGGCGGACTTGATTCCGAATAGCGCCTCAAAGACCGCTTTTGTATTAATCACCGTCAGCGCAACACCGGCGGCCATCAGCGCCGGCAACAACACCAACGACCGTTTCCAGTTCTTTGGATACAGCTCGTGCTGAGCCGCCATATAAAATGCCGAGATCGACCAGAATGACGCGACGATGAGCGGCAGGTCGATGGTCAGCATCTGGAACCATCCCATGTAAAAACGCACGATCATGACCGGAAGCATCAGCGCCGAAACGACCAGCATCAGGGGGTAAGAGATGTTGGGCGTCAAATGAAAGAACGCTTCCACTTTGACGCGCAGAGGAAGATCCGACCGCAGGATGGATGGAAGCAGCTTCATGGCCACTTGCGTCAGTCCCTTGGCCCAGCGCGATTGTTGCACCTGGAATCCGTAGGTCTCCACCGGAAGCTCGGACGGGCATTCGACATCCGGCAAGTAGACGAAGCGCCAACCCTTGAGCTGCGCGCGATAGCTCAGATCGGAATCTTCGGTCAGCGTGTCGTGCTGCCAGCCGCCGGCGTCTTCGATCATGCCGGTGCGCAGGATCCCAGCCGTTCCGTTGAAATTGAAGAACAGTCCGCTGCCTGACCGCGCGCCGTGCTCGATGACAAAGTGTCCGTCAAGCAGCATCGCTTCCACTTCGGTTAAGAGGTTGAAGTGGCGGTTCAGGTAAGTCCAGCGCGTCTGTACCACGCCCACCTTCGGGTCGGAAAAATGGTGGATAGTGCGCATCAGGAAATCGCGTGGTGGAACAAAGTCGGCGTCGAAAATGGCAATGAACTCGCCGGTGGCGGTCTTCATCCCCTCCTGCAAAGCGCCGGCCTTGTAGCCATGGCGGTTGGCGCGATGGATGTATTCGATGGGGACTCCGGCAGCCTTATAATCGCGCACGAGCGCCTCGGTGAACGGGTGAGTGTCGTCAGTGGAATCATCCAGCACCTGGATTTCGAGCAGGTGCCTGGGGTAATCCATTTTGACAACTTCGTCGAGCAAACGGTCCACCACATAGCGCTCGTTATAAAGCGGAAGTTGAATGGTCACCCGCGGAAGCGTTTCCAGCTTTCCGGGCGCACCGGTCGGCGTATTCTTACGATGCTTGAGGTAGCGCCGGATCAATTCGTAGCGGTGACAGCCGTAGCAGGAAAGTATGACGAGCAGTACAAAGTACGGCGACAGCAAAGACCAATCGAAGAAATCCAGGCGATGCACTCCCGCGAAAGTATCGTCGAAGAACGTCTGTACTAACTTATTCGTTGTTGAAGCTAACAAGAGTGCGGGTACTGGCGGCATGAAAGTTTATTCAGCGAACATTGGACGCTAGGTGCGGTCTGGTGTTTCGCCGCTTCGACTCGAACTCTCTATCTTATCGCGTGGGGCGATTCGAATATTAGTGTGTAGGCCACGTTACATCGATAGAACCTGGTTACTAAGTACAATGAGAGCGGTGAAGCTAGCGCCGTTTCTGTTGTTTCCCTGCGTTCTATTCGCGCAGAATCGGCCGCAATTTGTCTGGCAAGGCCAAGTGGACGGAATCGTAATCCTTCACTTGCGAGATAAACGCCTGGATGTTCAAGTTCAGGAAGGCTCGCCGGTTGAGCGGCAACAATTTCAGTTTCACGATCGCCTGCCTGACAGCCGGCAGGATGTGCGTCTCGAGGTTCAGGAGGGCCGGGGATTGGTCCATATAGTCGACCAGCCTAGGCTCGACAATCACTATACTTCTGCAGTCGCTATCGAAGATCGCCAGCCGGGAAGTTCCTTTTATTCGATCGCCCTCTATTGGGACGCTTCGACCGCGGTCTTGGAACACCCGGGCCGAAACGACAAGATCGTCTGGAGCGGGCGGGTCGATCGGCAAGCGACCATCAGTTGCCGCGCGAAGAGTTGCGTCGCTGCGACATTAAACGGAGTGCCTGTCGCCGACGCACAATTCAAGTTTTCACGACCTCTACCGAATCACGCAGTGGACGTGAGGCTGGAGCAGCCTGAAGGGCGCGGTGAAATCCGATTGGTAGAGCAACCGAGCGAGCGCAATCAGTACACCGCGCGCGTATTGATTCGCGATCTACACAGCGGCTCGGGTGAATATTCGTTCGTTCTTACGTGGCCCCGCGGCGCCGGCAAAGAGCCGGAACTCCGCCCCATGGTTCGAGGAGTGATGTGGAGCGGCACGGTAGAAGGGCGTGTACGCGTGACGGTTCAAGGGGGGGCGGTGCTGTCGGAAGCCGTCGCAGGCCGGCCTGTAGCAGGCGAACGTGCGGACGTCCTGCAGCCCTTGCCTGCGCGCTCAGACCTGAATCCCGTGGCCAACAAGTTGCGCGGCCGCGGCGAGGTACAGATCGTGGAACAACCTTCCGATAAGAACAATTACCGGCTGGTCTTCGAGATCCGCAATCCGGAGGGCGGCGCCGACAACTACGAGATTGAGGTGGACTGGTAATTGGAATCCCATGTCAAATTTCTGGGATTAATGCACATTTTGGTAGGCGGCTTCGGCGGCTTGGCGAGTATCATTTTCTTCGGGCTTTTCGCCGGCCCCACAACCGCTTCGGCCTATGGACCATTGATTGGCTACACCATCACCGGCTGGATGGCATTGCTGCTGATTCTTATGCTTCCGACCATTGCGCTGGGAGTGGGATTGCTGAACTATCGTCCCTGGGCGCGTTCGATTGGAACCGTAATTGCGATTATTGAGCTCCTGAATTTCCCGGTTGGAACTATGTTGGGCATCTACGCTCTGTGGGTGTTAATGTCGCCAGAGACGGATCCGCTCTTCAGTCCGAGATTTCAGTAAAACCGGCAATCATGGGAACAGGAGACGCTTCCACCTGTCCCCTTAATCGGGCTACCGTATATTGATTTTCAGTTGTGCGTCGGAATGCTCATGACGCCAGCCCCAGTACGCTTGTTGATCTTCCTCTTTGAGTCTGGAAAAGTCCCTATATTTGCGATGGTTCTCTTTTACGTAAACACGGTACGCCCGATCTTCATGGCTGTCCCAGTGATGGTCGTCATTGTGTTGTTTGTCGTGGTACGTGCGATCGTCGGCGCGCAAGGCGGTCGGAACTATCGCCATGGGGGTTATCAGAGCCGCAGCCAGCAGGGCCGCATTCAAAAAACGGGGCATGCTTATTCTCCTCATTAAGCTACAGAGGCAATTGCGGTGCCAAGCATTCCGTCTTAGCGGAGGCAATGCAACTGATAGACTCTAAACATAGTTTTACGCTCGACAGGCCGGAGTCGCAAAAACGAGGGTGTAAATTTAAGGCTTCGGATGGAAAAACATCCAGTGTAGGCCGGCCTACTGCGATCCCCGTGACAACAGCATCACTTTCGCGGTGTGGAACATAATGAAGCCATCCAGCGCCGGGGCGAGGTTCTTGATGTAGTAAAGATCATATTCCAACTTAACGATGGTGTCCTCGATCGTGTCGCCGTACTTGTGATTGATCTGCGCCCAGCCTGTGATTCCAGGCTTGATGCAATGCCGCTGGCGGTAATACGGAATTCTGCGCTCCAGTTCTGCGACGAATTCCGGGCGTTCCGGACGGGGGCCGACCACGGACATGTCGCCCTTCAGCACATTGAACAATTGCGGGAGCTCATCCAGGCGCAGTCTGCGGAGCCATTTTCCAACCGGCGTAATGCGCGGATCGTCCCTCTTGGCCCACACCGCACCGCTCGCTGCCTCTGCATCGACGTACATCGATCGAAACTTATAAAGCATGAAGGGAATGTCGTTCTTGCCCACCCTCCGCTGCCGATAAAGCGCCGGTCCGGACGAAGAAAGCTTTACGGCGATCGCCACCAGCGCCATGATCGGCAGCGTGATCACGGCCGCAACGAAGGCAATGGCCATCGAATATACCGACTGCAATAGGACCCGGTTGGGATTCGGTCCCAACTCCGTGGAAAAGATCAACTGAGACGGACGCAGTTCACGCGTGGAAATACGCCCGAAAGTAGCTTCATAGGTGGTCAATGCATCTTCAATATGAATGCCGGAAAGACGCAATTCGAGGAGCTGATTCACGGGCAGACGTTGGCGGCGTTCCGCCATTCCAACCACAATGCGATCCGGCCGGAACTGGCCGACGATCATCTCCAGATCCGAGATCCGGCCCAGAAGTTTGACACCGGCGATCTCGGTGCAGGTGTCTAAGTTGTCGATATATCCGAGGGCCGTCAGGCCGGTCTCGGGATGTTCCGTCAGATATTGCACGATCTCCTGAGATACGGATGACGTGCCTAAGAAGAGCACCCGTTCCGACCCCATGGCCTTCATAACCACCGTGCTGAAAATTATTCTCCAGGCTGGCAGAAGGACCAGCGTGAGCGCGCTGCCAGTGATCATGACCCAGGTTGGCAGAATGAGGTCCTGGAGCCGGAGGTAAACCAACAGAGCTTGCGTTAAAAAAGTGACGCCTACAACGACGATAACCTGCTGAAACAAAAGGATTCTAGACCGGATCCGGAACTGCGTATACAGGTCATGGAAATAAATGCCGAACATCAGGCAACCCACGACGATGGCGATTCGGAGCCAGCCATTGTCATCGATTAGAAATACTTCCGGGGCGACATCCATCATGAGGAACGTTGCCACCACGTAGCAGGTGTAGGTGAGAATGATTTCCGAAACCAGGAGAGCGACCACACTGGTGGGAATAAAGACTCTGAACAGCCGGATCATCTGGACCGCTTGTTAAACAGCGCCAGACCGCGCGGCACATTCAGAGGGCATGCAAAACCGCGCTCGGGTGCCGTTGTCTGCGCCAATCCTATCGTTAATGCTATCGGCTTCCTCATCGTAAATCATTAGAAACACGGCGTAGGGACAAAGCACCGTTAATCCCCGGCCGGAGACAGAGCGGGATTTACCAGGGACGCTTTGAGAGAGCCCCGCACCAGATCCACTATCGGCAGACCTCTCCCCGAAATACGCTCCATTGTGATTGCATCTTGCTTTTGAGCCAACACCAGTTGGTCGGCCCAGATCAGAATCTGATCGATGTTGCTGACCAGCAAGCGACCGATATGAGGGATGCTTTCGAGGATGAAGTTTCGATTTGTTCCGTAGATTTCATCCAAGCGGATATGGGGGTCGAAAACCTTTACGTCTCGCCCCTTGCCGATGAGTTGCTCAAGCAGCGTTACCACTGGGCTCTCGCGGAGATCGTCGGTGTTCTCTTTAAACGCTAGTCCGATTACGCCGATCCGTTTGGCCGGAAGATCCAAAACGGCTTCGATGGCACGCTGCAAATGCTCTTCATTGCTCGGCAGTGCGGATTGCAGGAGAGGGAGTTTCAAATCCAACTGGCCGGCCCGGTAGGTCAAGGCACGCAGGTCCTTGGGCAGACAAGAGCCGCCAAACGCAAATCCAGGCTTGAGATAAGCTGGCGAAACGTTCAGCTTCACGTCCTCGCACAGGGTTTTCATCACCTCATGAGCGTCAATACCGAGCTTATCGCTTAACGCGCCAACTTCGTTGGCGAACGAGATCTTCAGCGCATGAAACGCGTTACAGGCGTACTTAATCATCTCGGCGGTACGCAAGGAAACCAGGCAAGGCTTCACACCCAAGGGCGCATAAAGGTCAGCTACCAGGCGCACGGCCTGGGTTTCCGATCCGCCGACCACCACCAGCGAAGGCTCTATAAAATCCTTTACCGCTGTGCCTTCCCGCAGGAATTCAGGATTCGAAACCACAGTTACATTGTGGTGACTGGAGAAGGCCGGCAACACCACTTCTTCGCACGTTCCCGGAAAAACCGTGCTGCGGATGGCGATCGTCAGGGGCTTAGAGCGTCCTGGCACCCGGGCTGCGATCTCTTCGATAGCCCGCCGCAACTGCCCTAGACCAAGGTTCCCGTTCTTCTCCGATGGCGTGCCGACACAAAGTAGTGCGATGTCGGCATCCGCAATCCCATCCGCCGAACTGGCTGCCGACAATCGTCCCGCAGCGGTGTTTTCGCGGACCAATTCATCCAGACCCGGCTCGTAAAAAGGAGCCCTGCCATTGAGAACATTGTCTACTTTGTGCTGATCGCGATCAATCCCCAGCACCCGATGTCCAAGGCTCGCCAGACAAGCGGCCGTCACGCACCCCACGTAACCCAGACCGAGCACGGCAACCTGCGTTGAATTCTCTACGTTCAAATGCCCCCAAACCCCAGGTTTTAGTATGACACGCCCAACCTGCCGTCCTCGCGCATTAGTGATTACCTCCCGTGAAGTTTGGCGGCCGCTTCTTTAGCAAGTAGCCTGCCAGCCTGAAGATCGCCGCCTTGGGCTTCTTTTGCAGTCTGAGCGGAAGTCTCTCTAGTTTCTTGCAGAACAGCCGCGATGGCTTGAGCCGTGCTGCTTAACTTTACGGCGTCTCCACCAGTTGCGGGCTTTGGTGCCGGTTTCTGAGTCGATTCCTTGGTTGTTGGGGCCACGGCTGGGGGTGGCGTCACGTTCGAAATGTGATTAATCATCTTGAAGCTCCTGAACTTATGCATATCGTCTCGACAGAGGACAAAATTGAACGTTTATCTGTAAAGGCGCAGATTATCTGGCCAACAAGATCGGAGCCACCACGTCCACTAAGGCCTCCCCTAGCGCCAAATGCTGGTCTCGATCGAGATGAATGCCATCCACTCGGCTGGCGGGTGTCACTTTGGCAGCATCGAAAAAATGACAGCCGAGATCGGAGCAGACTGCCCTGTACGCATCGCTGAGACCGGAACACCGCTGCTCGGCGCCCGAGAATTTCGCCGCGAGAACTCCTTGCGGAGAGCGAATGGGCGGCGGACACACAACCAGAATCGGGGGTACCGGCATACCCGGCTCTATCGGCGCCTTTCTTATTTCATTCACTAACGTGGCTATACCCTGAGCCGCTGACCAGGCGTTATTGTAAGGGTGCGAAAACTGAAAATCGTTTGTCCCCAGCATCAGGATTACAAGCGATAGAGGTGAATGCATCTCGATGCGTTGTGCCAAACCCTCCAAGCCATTGCGGCCTGGCTTGAACGGATCTTCCCAAACAGTCCGCCGGCCGTTCAGGCAATCTTCGATTATTCGTACGCGATGATCCAGGCCCGTCAATTTATTTTCGAGGACACCGGGCCAACGCTCGTCCAAGGGCAGCCTCTTACGTGTGTTAGGAATGATTCCCCAAGTGAGCGAATCAGCGTAGACAAGAACCTGCCGCAAAGGACTCCTCAAGAAACAGTTTACCCGTTAGGAGCTCGTACCTCAGGGCTAACAGGGTAAACTGAATACTGATCGTATGCAGACTGCTTCACTTACTGCCGAGGCCATTCTCGAGGAAAAAATCAAGACCCGCGCCGCCCGCGTCGGAATCATCGGACTGGGCTATGTCGGACTGCCGCTCGCCATGGAATTCGCGAAAGCAGGATTCCCGGTCACCGGAATCGACGTGCTGGAAGACAAGGTTGCGAAGCTCAATCGCGGCGAATCTTATGTGCAGGATGTCCCCGCTGAAACTCTTCGGTCCATGGTGGAGACCAAGAAATTCAGCGCGACTACCGACTTCTCGGTAGTAGCGGACCTGGACACGATCAATATCGCCGTACCAACTCCGCTACGGAAGACCAAAGATCCGGACATGAGTTTTATCGTTTCGGCTTGCCAGGAAACAGCCAAGTATTTCGCCCCCGGCAAGCTGGTGATTCTCGAATCCACCACTTATCCAGGAACTACGAATGAGCTGGTTCTGCCAATGCTGGAACGGACAGACTTGAAAGTTGGCGAACATTTTTTCCTCTGCTTTTCTCCGGAGCGCGTCGATCCGGGCAATCCCAAATACCAGACGTCCAATATCCCCAAGGTGGTCGGTGGAATTACCCCCGCATGCACCAAACTAGGGGCGCTGTTTTATTCCCAGGCGCTGCAAACCGTGGTTCCGGTCAGTTCCACCAGCGTGGCTGAGATGGTGAAGCTGCTCGAGAACACTTTCCGGATGATCAACATTGGCTTGGTTAATGAGATGGCCCTGATGTGTGACCGTATGGGCATTAACGTCTGGGAAGTGATCGATGCCGCCGCTACCAAGCCATTCGGCTTCATGCCGTTTTATCCCGGGCCGGGCCTGGGCGGTCACTGCATTCCCATCGATCCGTTCTATCTGTCGTGGAAAACCAAACAGGCCGGAATCGAAGCGCGCTTTATCGAGTTGGCCGGCTATATCAACGGCCAGATGCCGCACTTCGTGGTCGACAAGATCCAAAACGCGCTGAACGATCACAGCAAGCCGGTGAAAGGCTCGCACGTTCACATTTTGGGCGTGGCGTACAAGCGCGATATCGACGATGTCCGGGAATCGCCTGCGTTGGATATTATTCTTCTGCTCGAGCGGCGCGGTGCGCGTGTAACATACAGTGATCCCTTCGTTCCGATCATCCGCCTGGACGGCCACGAGCTGAAGGCCGACGATCCCAATGCCATGGCTGCCGAAGCAGATTGCGTGGTGGTCGTGACCGACCATGCGAAGTTCGACTACGCGGCTATCGTCAAGAACTCCCGCTTGATTGTCGACACGCGCAACGCGCTGAAGAAATATCCATCGCCGAAGGTCGTGCGGCTGTAGGCTTATTTTTCCCGCAGAGCCTTCAACGCCAGATATCCGACCATAGCTGGAGGATTGGACGCCAGCGCCTCGCCCAACGACTTCTGCGCTTCCCCTTCGCGGCCCGCCGCACGCAGCAACATCCCCTGGGAATAGAGCAGGGTTGGCCGATCCGGGTTACTCTTGAGTGCGGCCCGCACTTGTTCCAGCGCCATATCGATTCGTGCCCTCAGATCCACGGCGGATTCGATTTTGGCCGCGGCGAGAATCGGGACCACAAAATCCGGATCGGATACATCTTTAGAAGATTTGTCCAGCTTGGTCCAGGTTTTCTTCGCGGCCTTCTCACGCCCGCACTGCGCTTGCGAGATAGCCAGATCATACTGGATGCGTAATCCCTTTAAAATCGGCCCGAAACCGTGGAAAGTGAACGGCAGGTTCGGATCTTCGTCGCCAAGATGGTCTTCCACAGTTGCAGCATCGGTGCATTTTTTGCCGCGTGCCAGAGCCGTAATTCTCTGCACTTGAATCTCGATGTATGCTTCCCTGACGAATTGATCCTGCTTTTCGCCCGGAAAGTTCGCTGCTTGAAACACAGCGGCGGCTTCATCGACGTGCCCGTCGCCCAATAATGTCAGCGCGTATTTGGCCGCGGATTGCGGAATGGATAGACCCCCTTTTGTGGCACTTGACGACGCCGGAACGGCTGACGCTGGCGGCCCGGATACTGCCGTCGAAACAGGATTAGAGCCAGCCGCCAAGGCGTAAACAGCTTGGAGGCCTTTCTGCAGTTCAATGTCGCTGGCGAAGATTTTCAAACCTTCCTGGTAGATCGGCATAGCCGATTTGGCGTCCTTTTTCAAATCCAGAAAGGCGCGGCCTAGGTCACGGTAAAGCTCCGCCCTGCGAAATCCCAAGTTGCGAGCCTGCTGCCACACGCTAATCGCTTGGTCCAAATCCTCGGAGACCATGTAAAGCTGGCCAAGTAAAAACAGCGCCGTCGCGTCCGAAGGATTCTCCTGGAGCGCGTACCGCAAAACTGCAGATGTCGAAGGCCGACTCGGGAACACGTACTCGGTAGAATCGTCGGAAGCCTCCTCCAGGTCTTTGCGAGCGGCGAGGCCGAGCTTCATCTTGCAATAGGCGCGGTAGTAGCCCACTAACGGATAATTCTGCGGCAGCACGGCTCCCGGTTCCGATGCGAGAATATCCAGTGGAGGCGGGTATTGGCGGCTCAGCAGAGCGAGCGCGTCTTCGTAAAATCCCAAGTCCAGATACCCGACTGCCAAGTTCAGCACGCGTTCAGGATCGGCGCCCAGATGAGGCCACACCGCCGCATCGTCTTGCCCCAGCCTGACCCGCTCGTAACGCAGCGCCGAGTTGGTTGGATCCACTGACTGCCAGACCGCCAGCCGCTGACGCGCCTTCTCGGTTTGGCCGAGCCACCGCAGCAATGCCACTTCCATCTCGCCTGCCCGCAGCCTTCCGGGATGGGTCGCGAGAAGATCCTCGACCAGCTTCAAGGCGCCAGCATTATCTTTAGTGCGAGCCAAAAGCTCGGCCAACGCGACTGTAGCGGCCGCCCGGAATGGCTGCTGGGCGCTGACCGATTCGAACTCCGGGCGAGCCTTCGCATTGTCGCCCAGTGCGGCGTAAGCAATGCCCAGATAATAGTGGATCTCGTCATCATCTGGAAAACGTGTCTTCACGCGGTCGAGCTCCGTCGCTGCGTCCTTCCAGCGATTCTCGCTTAAGTCGATCCGGCCCATCGCGCGGTTCAGCTCCTCGTCATCGGGATAGCGTTGAAGCCCCCGCAGGTAATCTGAGCGGGCTAGTACGGGACGCCCTTGTAGTTCATCGAACTCCCCCAGCTTCAGGAAATCGGATGCGCTGTTGAGATTCTCCTGTCCCGGATTAAGAGCCGGCTGCGCGCCCAACTTCACGCCGGTCGCCGGTAGAGCGTCATATTGATTCTCGGTGTGGGTCAACAGAACCTTGCCTGCTTCGTCCAATAACTGAAAGCTGTAGTGAGGCGCCGGAGCCAAGCCACTCAGGATCTTCTTGAAGGCGACAGCCGGGTCTAGATTAGCCGTCTCCTCCAACACCACGCTGGCGCCGTCCAGTATTCGCAACTTGGCGCGGGGAATTTTGTGATTCGCGTTGAACTCCACGGCCAACTGGATGCGGCCGCCTTGATCGGGGCTTCGCGCCAGGTTCAGCACGCCCTCCAGGTTGGCCCTGGACACTCCACCCAACTCTCGAACCGGCATCCAGTATTCGCTGAACTTTCGAGTTTCGCCCGGTTGGAGAAATCCGTAGGTCTCCTGATTTTCGAAAACGCCGGCCTGCATTTCGACGTAACTAGTATTGTTGTCCGACAACTCGGTCGCCGCCCACTTGTCGCCTTCCCTTCCCCAGGACCACACCTTTTTACCCGGAGCCTGTTTGGCATCCGCATAATGCACGGTGCCGGTGCGCAGCGACGGATGGTAGACCGCCATGAATGGCTCGTGAGATTCATATGCGAACAACGCGATTCCGTTGCCTTTGTGATTGCCCACCACGCTCATGTCCACGCCAGCCGAGTTCACCGGCCAGGTGTCAATCTCGGTGCGGCCGTGCGTGGCGACCAGATGAGTTGGATAAATGAACCGCGTCTTGTCATCTACTCGGGCGATTCCGGCGTTGTTCCACCAATAGTATCGATGCCGGATTGCGCTGCGATTATCGAAGAACACATTCTGCTCCAAAACCGAGGAACCCGGCCGCAACACAAACGCCACTCGCCACTGCATTTCATCCACGCGATCGATATTTCCGACCCAAATCGACGCACTGCCATCGGGATTCTTGACGGTCGCAAAGTCGACCGGCGAGACTGCGGTCCGGGTGTGTCCCACCGGGAAATTCATCTCGATGCCCATGGCGACCCAGGCGCCCCGGAGTCCAACCGCGGCTTTCTTCACCGACGGATTAGCGTGAAACATCTTCTGTCCATTCAGCTTGTCTTGACAGGAGTATAGATGGCCGCCCAAATCTGGCAGCACGATGCAGCTCAGATACTCATTTTCCAGCCGCAGCGCCCGCCATTCATGGTCGAGGCGTTTTTTCGTGAATCCGTTCCGCATAGTGTACGGATACACTTGCGGTTCACCCGGCGAGAATACTGGGAACGGGGGAATCGGGTCGGGAGAAGTTTCCTCGTAGGTTGGGAGCGAAAGGGTGTCCTCTCGGACGCTTACCTGGCTAAACACCTGGCTAAAACCAGGCAACGTGACCGTAACGAAGAGCGAACACAGCGCCGCGCGGCATTGATTTGCGTCCATTCGCGTGCAATCCCGCCGTCGGGAAAATGAGCACTTTTATGGTAGCATCGGTGAAATGAGGCAGCCGGTTTGTTCGACTTCCTGAAGGCGCCGCTCGAGGCGTTGGGAGACTTCTATATTCTGGCTGGGCGAGCTATTGGAAACATCTTCCGCTCACCTCACTATGGCGACGACATCGCTCTCCAGATGGATAATATCGGCGTCGGTAGCCTGCCCATTGTCATCCTGACGGGGTTTTTCAGCGGCCTGGTAATCACGATGCAAATGGCGCGGGCGCTCGCGCAATACGGCGCTTCCGACCAAGTGGGACAGATCGTCTCCCTCACCCTGGTTCGGGAGCTGGGGCCGGTTCTGACAGCGCTGCTAGTGGCAGGGCGTAATGCTTCTGGAATTGCCAGTGAACTCGGCTCGATGAGGGTTACTGAACAGATCGACGCCATGCGCGCTCTAGGGACCGACCCGATTCAGAAACTGGTAACGCCTCGCATGATCGCTACCTGTGTCATGCTGCCCTTGCTCACAGTCATCGCGGACTTTGTGGGGTTGATCGGAGGGTACGTTATCGCATATCTTTCGATCGGCCTGCCCTCGTCCCAATATTGGAACAGCGCCTATCAAATCCTCGAATATAACGACATTGTCCAGGGCCTCCTTAAACCTTTCGTCTTCGCTTTCGTTATTTCCGTGGTGGGCTGCTTTTACGGCCTCAACACCACGGGTGGCACGCAAGGCGTTGGCCTATCCACCACCAAGGCAGTGGTCGTCGCTTCGGTGTGGGTGTTCGTGATTACCGCGCTGTTGACTCGAATCTTCGTGAACTTGCAGTGATGTCCACGGCTCCCAACACACCCGCCGCCGACCACTTGCTGCGCGTTGAAAACGTTAGCTTGCGTTTCGATGAGGTGGTCGCCCTGGAGGGGGTCTCATTCCAGATGGGCGCCGGGGAGACGCGCGTAGTGCTGGGCGCGGCGGGTAGCGGCAAGACTACGCTGCTGAAGGCGTGCCTGGGCCTCATCCAGCCCGATTCGGGGCACATTTATTTATTTGGCCGCGATATCACTGAGTTGGAAGAGCGTGACCTGTTCGATATCCGCAGCAAGGTCGGAGTGCTATTTCAAGAGGGCGGCCTCTTCGACTCGATAACAGTCGCTGAAAATGTAGCCTATCCGTTGATCAACCGGCGCGTGCACGACGTTCCATTGAGCCAGATCGATGCCAAGGTGGAAGACGCCCTTCGATTTGTTGAATTGCAGCAAACCCTCGACAAGTTTCCGAGCGAACTATCGGGAGGCATGCGCCGGCGCGTCGGAATTGCCCGCGCAGTTGTCAGCGAGCCGCCGCTCGTTTTCTATGATTCTCCCACCGCCGGCCTGGATCCCATCACCGCCAACACCATTATGGCGTTGATCGCCAAGGAACGAGATACCATGAACACCGCAAGCCTGATAGTCACGCAACGTTATCAAGATGGGCAGCTAATGGCCAATTTTCGCTACAATCGCACGCATGGACAGTTGGAGCCGGTTTCCGGAAATGGGGCTGGAAACCACAAAGGCTCGAATCCGACACGCACCACCTTTATGGTCATGAAAGAGGGCCGTCTCATCTTTGAGGGCGTCCAAGCTGAGCTCGAGGCCTCCACGGATCCGTATATCTCCAAGTTCGTGCCCAAACATTCGGTAACTTATGGCGATTCAGACTAAAGCAAATTGGGCGCGACTGAAGGTGGGCCTGATGGCCCTCGCTGCGATGAGCATTCTGGCGATTGTGATCTTTCTGGTCACCGGCCAGACTAATATTTTCGAATCGAAGGCGGTACTTTACACATACCTGTCGGACGCGGCAGCCCTGACTATCGGCGCTCCCGTCAACCTGGATGGCATCCCAGTCGGCAAGGTCAAGCACATCAACCTCTCGGGGTCCAAGGATCCTCGAAGGCTGGTCCGCATCGAAATGGAAATCCCGGAGCACTCCCTGAAATCGATTCCTGTCGATTCGGTCTCATCCATCAGCGCCGCCAACATCCTGGGCACGAAATACATCAACATCAAGTCCGGTATGAGCGACATGACGGTCCGCACGGGCCAGGAGATACCCAGCCTCAATACCGCCGAATTCGAGAACGTGGTGCAGCAAGGCTACGCCGTGTTGACAGCTCTGCAAGGCACGGTCGAGAAGGTGAATGTCATTGTTGAGCGACTGGATCGCATCACCGGCCTCGTTGAATCCGGCAAAGGCAGCATCGGCAAATTGCTGGTGGATGAAACGCTCTACAACCATTTCCTACAAATCGTTGACGAGGTCAAGCAGCTTGCGGACGCGCTGAATAGCGACCAAGGCACGCTAGGAAAGCTGCTCTACAGTCCGGAAGCGTATAACGATTTCCGCAAGGCGATCGCCCGGGTCGATAGCCTGCTACAGGATTTGCAGGACGGCAAAGGCGCAGCCGGAAAGTTCTTGAAAGATCCCGCGGTCTACGACGAGTTGCACAAGACCATCGCCGACGCCGACAAGATCATCCAGGATCTGAATGCGGGACAAGGCAGCGCTGGAAAACTGCTGAAGAGCGACGAGCTGCACAAACAACTGGTCGATACTATTGCCAAGTTGGACCTCATCATCGACAAAGTCAACTCCGGACAGGGCACCATCGGGCAACTGCTCGTCAACCCGCAGTTATACGACAATCTGAGCGGAGCTACGCGTGAGATGCATGGGCTCATGCAAGATTTCCGGGCCAATCCAAAGAAGTTCCTGCGCATCAAGCTCGGCCTCTTTTGAAATACCTCATCACGAACGCCGATGACTTCGGCTTTACGCGCGACGTCAACGAGGGCATTGTGCACGCACATCGGCAGGGAATTCTCACCGCGACCACACTGATGGCGACCGGCCCAGCGTTCGACCACGCCGTCGCGCTGGCGCGCGAAAATCCGGAGTTGGACATCGGCGTCCATCTGGTCCTGGTGGGGAGCGAGGGCTATCCGGCAACGGTAGCGCGTTTGGTGGCATCGCTGGGGCGAATCCAAATCTACGATGAGCTCGCGCGCCAGATCGGGAAGGTTATGGATACAGGCATCCGGCCCACTCATCTGGATACCCACAAACACACTCATCTATTGCCGCCGGTCCTGGACGCCGTCGCCCAGTTGTCTCAGGAGTTCAAGATACCGTGGGTTCGGCGGCCTCTGGCGAGTCTCTTGCAGGGAGTGTTGGCGCGGCATGGCTGCCGCACGACCGACCATTTCGCGGGCTTTGCAATCACCGGTCGCTACGATGCAGCTCGACTCGCGAAGCTGATCCGCCGGCTTCCGGAAGGTATCACGGAATTCATGTGTCATCCCGGATTCTGCACCGCGGAGCTCGAACACGCTCACACTCGTCTAAAGGCCAGCCGCCGGCAGGAACTGGATGCCCTCACCAGCGCGGAGGTCCGCGCCGCGCTCGAAGAATCGAACGTGGTGCTAACCCGCTACGCCGCGCTCTAGCACTTGCTCAGTCGGCAGCTCGTTCAGGACCAGCTCGTTCAAGACCAGCTCGGCCAAAATACGTTGCGCGACCTCCTTGCCCCGCTCGCCCACCTCGCCCACTGGTCCCACGCACGCCGGGCACCCGGCCTCGCAGCTGCACGACCTCAGTACGTCCATCGCGCCCGTCAGCAATTTCGGCGTCAGCTTGAACAGCGGCTGGCTTTGCCCGATTCCGCCCGGATAACTGTCGAACAGAAATAAATCGGGCTCAAAGCTCCGCGCACCCTTTGAAATATCTTCGGCGATCGCGATCCCCAGATCGTGCGGATCGCACATCAACAGCAAAGCCGCTATGGTCCGCAACACATTCGCTAAGCCCGTGAGTCCGTTTTGCTTCTCCGTCGGCGTCAAATCTGGAAATCGCGCCAGAAAGCTCTCGGGAAAGCGCAGCCAGAACGCCGTGGTCTGCATCTCGCGCTCTGGCATCGATAAATTACCCGCCCCGACGTTCTCCAGCGTATAAAACCGGACCTTCTTGAATCCCACCACTTGCGTATTTACCCGCACATCGCCGTGGGCCGCGCGCGCTCCGTTGACCTCGCGTGATTCGAACTCCTCCAGTTCCTTCACCTGCGTGTAATCGATCGCATCCGTGAAATAATCGCTATCCACGCGCCGCACGTACGCCTTCCGCCCGTCGTAATCGAACTTCTCCACCTGATATTGCCGCGCTTCGTGCAGATAGATTGCCTTCTCGTGCAAGGTTTCGAGCGCGAGGGGAAAAGATACTTCCGCAATCACCTGGTGCTCGCCGGTAATATCCACCACGACGAAGTTGTCGCTCGACACCGCGCGCAGGCTCACGGTGTCGGCCGGGTAAGTGTCCGAAGTCCAATGCCAGCAGCCCGATGAGTGATGGAGCAACGCGGCTTCCTCCGCCAGAAAGCGGCACAATTCCGCGGGATCATGCGGGCCAAACTTCTCGCCGTCTCGAATAGGCAGCTCGAACGCCGCGCATTTCAAATGGTTGATCAGGATCTCCAGATTGTCGGCATTGATCTGCGCGTGCTCGGGCGACCGCTCGAAGAAATACTCGGGGTGCTCGATGATGTATTGATCCAGCGGTGCGCTGGAGGCCACCAGCACCGCCAGAGACGCCGTTTGCCGCCGCCCCGCTCGGCCGGCGCGCTGCCACGACGACGCGATCGAACCCGGATATCCGGCCATGATCACTGCGTCCAGCGATCCGATATCGATGCCCAACTCCAATGCGTTGGTCGCCACCACAGCGCGGATCTCCCCATTCCGCAGCTTACGCTCGATCTCGCGACGCTCACGTGGCAGGTAGCCTCCACGATAGCCGCGCACCGTATCACCTGGCACTGGACCCCGCTCGCAGGCGTCGCGCAAGTACTTTAGCAAGATCTCGGTAGCCAACCGGCTGTTCGCAAAAACCAGCGTCTGCTGGTGGCGCTCGATGAATTCTGTCGCAAGCCTGCGCGTCTCGTGCAGATAGCTGCGGCGGATCCCCAACGCCCGGTTCACCACTGGCGGATTGTAGAAGACAAAGTATTTTTCGCCGCTGGGCGCGCCGTTGCGATCCACCAGATCAAACGGCGATTCCACCAGCGCCTCGGCCAGCTCTTTGGGATTAGCTATGGTCGCCGAACAGCAGATAAACTGCGGCGTCGACCCATAGAACTCGCAGATTCGTCTCAGCCGGCGCAGCAGGTTCGCCAGATGGCTGCCGTACACGCCGCGGTAATAATGCAATTCGTCGATCACCACATAGCGCAGGTTCTCGAAACATTTCGCCCACTTGGTGTGATGGGGCAAAATACCGCTGTGCAGCATGTCTGGATTCGTCAGAACTACATTGGCTCGCTCGCGAATGGCGCGCCGGGCATCCTGGGGAGTATCGCCGTCGTAGGTGAACGCACGAATCTCCGATCCCAGGACGTCCACCGCCGCCTGAAACTCGTGCAGTTGATCCTCCGCCAGTGCCTTGGTCGGGAAAAGGTACATCGCCCGCGCGCCCGGATCCTCAATTAGTTTCTGCAAAACCGGCAGGTTGTAGCACAGGGTCTTACCGCTGGCGGTGGGCGTAACCACCACAACGTTCTTGCCAGCGGCGCACAACTGGAACGCTTCCGCTTGATGCGTATAGAGCCGCGGGATACCGCGTGAACCAAGCGTCTGGCGCAACGCGGGCGCTATTTCCGGTGGTATGTCGGCGAATTCACCTTCGCGAGCTGCCTGATGGCGGATCGCCCGTATCGGCGAATCCATATCCGCCATCCATTTTTCGAAATGCGCCACCGAAGTCTCGATCCCACCTCGTGGCGCAATTGCGCTCCGGTCCGAAAGCCCCAACGTCAGGTTCATGGTTTCGCCTTTTCTTTGCCAGCTTACACGAAAAGGCGACGTAAATCCAGGAAAATGTCTTAGCGCCCGGGGATTCGAAGACCGTCGAGCACCGACGCAGCATATGTTTTCCCGCGCTCCAACGCGTCCACATAAGCCTGCCGGCGTTCCTCGCGGGTATACGCGGCGCCGACGCGATAAAACCGCTCGAGCGACAGACCCACCACACGTGTCCCCGCATAAGCGATCGCGGCTTTGGGGATCAAACCGCCGCCCATGGGAATTTTCCCTACCAATTCCCGTGCCAGCGCCCGCCAGCCAAAGGCGCCTAAAACGATGGAAGCGATCTCCCTGCTCTGCTCCCGATAACCGACGTCGCGATCGCTGGCCGCAGCCAATAGGAACGCCATCCGGATCTGATTGGCCGTCAAAAAAGCCGTATCGGTCGCGAATTCCCCGATGGCCCAAGGAAGCGAAATGAAGGGTACAATATCCGGGATTGCTGTGGCCAGCGCGAATAGAGCATTTTCTTTTGCCACCTTCTTCACCATCCGCCGCGACACTTCCTCCCGAAAAGGGTGGACGTGCAGCGCCAGGGGAACAGCTAGATCCGGCCTGCGATCCAGCACATCATGGACAGTTTGCTGGGGAGCGTCATCGCGAAAAGCAAACACGCGGCTGGTCCGGCCCAATTCACCAACTGGTGAATCCTCGAAATAAATCTCGAGATCGTAATTCTGCGAAGGATAGGCGTGTTCCGAGGCCCGATAAATCACCCGTTGAACTTCCGCGCGCCTGGCCGCGGACAGTTCCCGCGGTGCAAGAAAGTCTTCCATCCGGCGGTACGCGGTCTCGCTATGAGCATAGAGGAAAAGCCGTAGAGGGCGTTCGGTGTGGCGCCGTATTTCCTCCGGATTCAAATTGCCGATGGCTTCTTTAATGTTTTGGAGTACTTTTACAGACATGCAGGGGCGGAGCGAAACACTACCTTCAACTCCTTTCTCCATTCTAAACCGACTCCGATCCTTTCTACTTCGATGTGGGGCGCGAGGTATCGTAGAACACTCTCGTTGGACGGATGAAAATCAAGCGCGGGAGAAACTAGCAGCAGGCGAGGCGGCTCAGTGAGCAACTCTGTCCCGGGGAAATAGCCGTTTAAGATGAACTCACGCCGATCCAGGTGCCATTTCACCCGCATCCAGTAGTCCAGGGCCTGTAACGGTAAGTGGATGTCTTCGGTCGCCTTCAATTCGATAACCGCCAGCCTGCCTCCTCGCTCCATCGCTAGCAAATCCAGGACCCCGCGATCGGCGGCGGCGAAGGCCGGCACCTGGTCGTAAATAGGAGCCGCCAGCAGTCGAGCATCGATCTCTTCGATGGCGCTGCGTACCTGTGATTCGAGCCAGGCTTCGCGATTTCTCAGATACAGCGGATTCAGACGGTCGGCTGCTTCGGCGCAACGAAACCGGCTTAATTCTGCGGCGAGTTGCCGGATCTCGCCCCCGTTCGAGGAACGCGCTTTCCGCTTTCTCTCCAGACCGAAACGCAGTTCCCCATCCACGGTTCTTGCGAACTCAAGCCCGCGGACGCGCAGGCTCAGCTCTCCATCGGCGCGATCCACGATTTCCACACCGGACGTTTCGCGGATGGGCTGAAGAAGACCGTCCAACTCTGACGGAAGCCGCCGCCGGCAAGGCTCCAGGCGCGTGTCGAGATTGCCGTAGTCCCGCAAGTCGATTGGCTGCTCGACACCATCGGCAGTGTACACATACGCGACATATTGCGCGGCAGCCGGATTGAGGAACAGCAGCCGCAAGCAAGTGGGTTTCTCGCGTCCGGCGGGCAGGTAAAGGATCAACCCGTAAATCACAAGACCTGGCTCGCGTTGACGAAGATAGTCGAGCCAGATCAGTCCAAAGGTCAGCGCACCGTCGGCGTGGAAAGGATCCGGCGAGGCTCCCACCGCTGCCCAGGCCGACCCGCCCTGCCGCAACATCGCTCTTGGATAGGCCGGCGAAAGGCTATGCTCCAGATCTGCTTCCGTGGTTAGCTCGGCGATCTTGTAGGCCGGGAACTGGCGGCGGAGGAACCGGCGGAACAGCTCGCGGAACTCGAGACGCGTGCTCTTGAGTTCCAAGTTTTGGCCGGCTGCGCGGCGTAAATCGATCAGCGAGAGAGTGCCGGAGCGCTTTGCGAATCGCTCGATGCGGAGCACCAGTTTTCCGCGTGACTCATTTTCAATCCCGGTGACCCGGCGAACCAAGTTCCGCCGATCATCCCAGGCCTGCAGGCTTAGAACGCCATTGCGCGATTCCAGCACGAAATTATCGGCGGTGATTGCGAGCGACTCTTCGCCGGGTTCGCACAACACTGGCTCAGTGCAGGCGTCGAGAAAGCGCCGGATGGTCTGCTGGATTTCGATCAAAGGATTCGGGACTCGAAGGAAGGCGGCTTCGAAGAAGGTGGCAGGCTATCCGCTGCGCTACCCTAATTATCGTCCCTTGCCGAACGAAAAGCCAGCTTTGCTCAAAGAAAAACCAGCTTTGCTTAAAGAAAGATTAGATCAGGTAGAGGCCAGAATCGCCGGCGCGGCGGCGCGCACTGGCCGCAAGCGCTCCGACATCACGATGCTCGCGGTGACTAAGAAATTTCCGCGGCGGTGGTCGAGGAAGCTTACCAACTGGGTCTTCGCGAATTCGGCGAGAATTACGTCCAGGAATTCGAAGCCAAGCGCGCCGCGCTGCCGGGTTGCGAAGGCGCGCGATTCCATCTGATCGGGCACTTGCAATCCAATAAATCGAAGAAAGCCGCGGAGATTTTCCAGGTGATCCAGACTGTCGACACTGCCAAACTAGCTCGACGTCTGGATGAGGAAGGGCGGCCCTTGGATGTGATGATCGAAGTTAAGCTTTCGACGGAAGAAGCCAAAGCCGGCGCCGCTCCCGAAGACGTTCCCGCGCTGGTGGAGGCGATCGGCAAGTGCGTTAATCTCCGTCTACTTGGCCTAATGACTATGCCTCCCTGGTCGGACGATGCCGAACAGTCGCGTCCCTATTTCGCGCGGCTGCGCCAACTGGCCGAACAAAATCATCTGCCGCATCTTTCGATGGGCATGTCACACGATCTGGAAGTCGCCATCGAGGAGGGCTCGACCATCATCCGCATTGGCACGGCCCTGTTCGGTCCGCGGAAAAAAGATTGAAGGTCGGCTTTTTCTCCCCGCTGCCCTCCGCCCGGACCGGTGTAGCCGACTATTCCGCGTCGCTTCTGCGCGCGCTTCAACAGTTGGGCCAAGTGGCTGTTAACAAACCCGATGCCGATATCGCGCTCTATCATCTGGGCAACAACCAACTGCATCGTGAAATCTATCAAAGGGCTCTCGACCAGCCTGGCGTAATTGTGCTGCACGATGCAGTCTTACAACATTTCTTCCTCGGGACCCTCAGCGAAGCCGATTACGTTGCCGAGTTCGCATATAACTACGGCAGCTGGAGTACGGATCTGGCGCGCGACCTGTGGCTGCATCGCGCACGGTCGGCCGCCGATCCGCAATATTTCCGCTATCCGATGTTGCGGCGCATTTCGGAGCGATCATTGGCGGTCATTGTTCACAATCCACGGGCGGCTGAAATGGTCCGCGAACACGCCCCGGGCGCGGTTATCCACGAGATTCCACACTTGTGGGAGCCGGCCCCTCTTCCGTCGGATTTCGATGTCATCCGCTTGCGCGCAAAGCTCAGTCCCCCGCACACCTTTCTTTTCGGTGTATTCGGACATCTGCGGGAGTCCAAGCGATTGCCGGCCGTGCTGCGATCCTTCGAAAGAGCGCGCGGCACGGCGGATGTAGCGCTGCTGATTGCCGGCGATTTCGTCTCTTCCGATCTGGCACGCTCGCTGGAACCGATGCTAGGCTCAGCCGGAATCCTGCGCGTCGGGTATACGGAGGACCGCGATTTCTGGCGATATGCCGCCGCTGTGGATGCCTGTATCAACCTGCGCTATCCCGCAGCCGGCGAGGCCTCCGGCATCGCCATCCGGCTGATGGGCATCGATAAGCCAGTGATCGTGACCTCGGCCTCCGAGACGTCCCGCTTTCCCAAATCGGCCTGTCTGCGCGTCGACTCAGGCGCGGCCGAAGAGGAAATGCTGGCCCACTACATGATCTGGCTGGCCCGATTTCCAGAAGACGCCAGAGCCATCGGCCAGCGTGCCGGTCACCACATACGCCAGTTTCATGCCGTCGAGCATATCGCCCGTCTGTATTGGCAGGCGCTTCAAGACTGTTATCATAAACGTAACGGGAATTAGTAGTCCACCGTGGTGAAAATCACCTCATCGCTGCTTCTATGCGGGGCGTTGCTGCAGGCGACGACGTCCATCGCGTACCAGAAGTTATTGCATGCGCGCGTGCCAATGCGCGACGGGACACACCTCGATACTAATATCTTCCATCCCGCCGGAGGCGGCCGTTACCCTACCGTTCTGCTGCGAACTCCCTATGGAAAAGGACCCGACCTGCCGGCTGGCTATTCCGCTTTCCTCGATCACGGATACGCCGTCGTCTTGCAAGATGTCCGTGGCCGCTATGCTTCCGAAGGCAAGTTCGACGCTCTCCTCCAGGAAGGTCCGGATGGCTACGATACGCTGAACTGGATCGCCGAGCAGCCCTGGTCGAACGGAAGAGTCGGCATGATTGGCGGCTCCTACCTTGGCATCGCGCAGTGGCGCGTCGCTCTGCTGAATAACCCGCATCTCAAGGCGATCTTCCCAGTGGTTTCGGGCTCTGACGATTACTTCGATCGATTCTATTCTCCCGGTGGCGCCACCAAGCTAGGGCATCGGCTGCTCTGGTTTTCTCTGAATCTGACGCCTCCCGGAGTTCCCCGGCCGAAATTCAACGATTACATCCTCCATCTCCCGTTGCGCACTGCCGATCAAGCCGCCACGCACCAGACGCTCAGCCTGTATCAGACGGTCCTTAAGCATCCCACTTACGATGCCTTCTGGAAGGGCGTCAGTGTTCTGGACAATATTGACCGCGTTCATGTGCCGGTCTTTTCGGTAGGCGGCTGGTATGACAACTACGTGGAGAGCGACCTGAACGCTTTCGCTGCATTGCATAAATCCGCGGGCAAGGCGGATGACAAGCACCGCATCATGATCGGTCCGTGGGCCCACAATATGTCGATCCCGTTCTCCGGCATCGATCTGGGCTTGGATTCTTCGGCGCCCATCCGTGCCTACCAGATCGAATGGTTCGATCATTGGCTCAAAGGCATGCCGGAAAGCGCTGCCCACTCTTCTCCAGAGGCGTGGCACAATGTCCGTTCCGAAGTGGATGAAGCTCCCGTGCATATCTTTGTGATGGGCGCGAATCGCTGGCGCGACGAACAGGAATGGCCCCTGGCACGAGCGCGCTACACCCCGCTTTATCTGGCGAGCAAAGGGCACGCCAATTCGCTAACGGGCGACGGAGTGCTCCAGTGGACGCCAGTAAGTAAGAAAATTAAGCCCGACCAATTTGCTTACGATCCGCATTACCCGGTGCCCACCCGCGGCGGCGCGGTGTGCTGCGATCCCAAAATCTTCCCCTGGGGTCCCCTCGATCAGCGCCCCGTGGAACAGCGCAACGATGTGTTGGTCTATACCAGCGCCACTTTGAAACAGGATCTGGAGGTAACCGGGCCGGTCCAAATGGTTCTGTACGCTTCCACCACGGCCCCCGATACCGACTTCACCGCCAAGCTGGTGGACGTGTTTCCGAATGGCGAGGCGCGCAATCTGACCGACGGCATCCTGCGCGTTCGCTATCGAAATGGATTGGAAAAATCCGAGCTGGCGCAGCCGGGCGAGATCTATCCGCTCACCATCGACACCGGTGTCACGAGCAACGTGTTCTTGAAGGGCCACCGCATTCGCGTCGAGATTTCAAGCAGCAATTTTCCGCGTTTCGATCGGAATCCGAACACCGGCCGCGGGCTGGCGGACGAGACGGTTTTGAAGAGGGCGCAACAGACCATCTATCATGCGCCGCCGTTCCCCTCGCATCTATTACTGCCGGTGATCCCGGAGAGTGGCGGCAAGGATTTGACTTCGCCGGCCGTTGCGCGGTATGGTGCGAGAGGAATCCAGTCGAGCCCGGCCAAGAGCCTCACATTTCAGGCGCGGTAGCCAAGTGGTAAGGCAGAGGTCTGCAAAACCTTTATTCGTGAGTTCGATTCTCACCCGCGCCTCCAAGAAAACAAACCGCATCCGACAGAAGTTATTGGGGTTAACAGTCCAAATTCGTTCACTGCTGATCATTCTCGATCTGGGCTGAAGGCGAATCGAAGGCTCGAAGCGGAACGCCTATCGAACAAGATGAGGCCACGCAACTCCACAAACGGCCTGGGGTTTGCCGCTGCTGATTGCAATCGTATCGGGGGTTATTTCTGCAGTTCACTAACCACAGCGGGGCACGGAACTAACGGACGCCGTTGATCCCAGGGGCAGCCCAGTTCTCGATCATCTTTCTGACCACTGTCTCAAACTCCTCGAAATCAATGGGCTTATGCACAAACTCCTGAACGCCCAGTTCTTTCGCCCGCTGGATCTCAACCGGATTTGACGAGGAACTAAATACTACTATCGGCGCCGAGGGTTTGCACTGCGCCAGTATTGCGATCCCAGGAACCTTGGGGATATTCAAATCTAGAATGATGAGGTCCGGTTTCAGGTCGGTATCGCATAGCATCCGCAGCGCCTGCTCACCGTCCATCGCTACTCGAATGTTAATGGACGACAATACGGCCAAGAGGATCTGCTGGATCAGGAGCACATCACCCGGGTTATCTTCAATCAACAGAATTGTCAAAGTCCGGCACACCCCTCTGCCCGTATGACTCCCTATCGGGGCCTCTGTTCCTCAACCGAAAACGGGGTACTAGGATCGCAAGCTAGATTGCGCGCCAAGAAATAATAAGCCTTTCGTCTTGACCGGCCGGGAAACTATAGTTGAAAAAGCCCGGCCTACCCGGTGAATGTTAGGAGACCCGCCGGGAAAGACCAGGCCCAGAAAGCATCTTCTGGTTTTCTGATGCACCGGCACACCTGGAAGGTTCTTATTTACGGATGCCATCCGAAATATGCTCCGCGTTGACACTCTCCAGCGTGTGTAGCGTCTACGGCACTGGAGGTAGTCTATGGAGAATCACAAGTCGATCGTTTGCTTCGGTTTTGCGGCCTTGGTTTTGTTCACATCCTTGGCCGTCGCGCAAAGTAGCCAGTCCAAGCACGAACCCGATGTTCCATACGTGCCAACAACGGACGAAGCGGTGAACGCGATGCTGAAACTGGCCGATGTCAAACCCTCCGACATTGTCTACGACCTTGGTTGTGGAGATGGTCGGATCGTGATCGCCGCCGCCAAAGAATACGGTGCTCACAGCGTTGGTATCGACATCAACCCTCAGCGTATCCAGGAAGCGAAAGAAAACGCTAAGAAAGCTGGCGTGGAAAGCCTAGTCCGCTTCGAGGAGAACGATCTATTCGACGCCGACATTCACGAGGCGAGCGTGGTTACACTTTTTCTGTTGAGCAGCGTGAATCTCAAACTCCGTCCCAAACTCCTCAAAGATTTAAAGCCAGGCACGCGGATCGTGTCGAATACCTTCGATATGGGCGACTGGAAGCCGGACAAGGAACTGACGGTGGGTGACCCGGTGGAGGGGTTTTCGCTGAGCCACAAATTGTTCCTGTGGACCATCCCGCAACGGGACCAGAAGTAGCGCTGTCCCCGGAGGATTCGGCCCGAAGCGTTCCCTTGGTTCTCCCCCGTCCTTCGACTGGATCAGCTGCAGCGCTCGGCTCCACAACATTTCCTGCTTCTCGCGGTTGGATTTCCTCCCCGCCGCCGTGCACCAAACCTGTGGCTCCCCGCCTTCGAAATCGCTTCCAGATCCGCTCCGCCGCATTCTTCAGATTAGGGGACATTTCTAACGAGGCTAAATGCAGACGCCATGATGGGCCACAACAGCAATATCGATTAACAGCAAGGAAATCGATCTAGAAAATCAGACCACTGATCTTGTCGTCAAGCTTTAGGCGCCCCGGGCATAGTCAACTTGCCTTCGCTCAGGTCTGCCCTACATCCTCCGCGATTCCATTGCGACAGCTCCCCACTCGCGAATGGAGTAAGTTCCGCTATTGTGTCTTATAGTGCCATTCGCTTGAGTTATCAATTATGACTAACAAAATTCGACTAGGGGTCATTTTGATTCTGCTGCGATTTTATCCGTCCAGCGAAGCAGCCACCCTCAAACCAGAAACGAAAGAAGCCTGGGACGCCTATCTTCAGGAGGCGAATGCCGCCATGCAGGCGCGTCTCCAGCCGGGCGCACATTTCCTTTGGCTCGACGATGAACCGTCTCGAGCGGAGGACATTCGGACGAAGGGCCCCTACATCGCGCCGGTTGGCCCGCATATTCCAAAGAAAGTTCCATCCGGACTAATCCACGATTGGTTGGGTGTGGGCTTCGTCCCTAATGCGAAAATCGAGGATATCTTGCGGGTTGTACGGGACTATGACCGGTACAAGCAAATCTACCAACCGGGAGTAATCGACTCACTCTCTCACAGTACTGACGGAGTGAAAGATCTCTTTTTCATGCGCCTCGCGAACAGATCGGTGGTAGCCAAGACGGCTCTCGATACAGAATGCGAAGCTTCCTATTTTCGTGTAGATGATCGGCGTTGGTACAGTGTTTCCAATACGATCCACATCCAGGAAGTTGATAAATTTGGAACCCCGGGGCAACGAATCTTGTCCGAGGACCATGGTACCGGCCTTATTTGGCGGCTATCCAGCATCACACGCCTGGAGGAGCGCGATGGAGGGGTGTATGCTGAGCTGGAAGCCATCGCACTAAGCCGCGATATTCCCGCGGCGTTTCGCTTGCTCGTGACACCCATCGTGCGCCGCGTTTCGAGAGATTCACTCGCCACGTCACTTCACCAAACGAAGGTAGCCATCGATGACAGCATGGCGCACCGCAAGGAAGTATCTGATCATTGAGCTGCCCGCGTATTAGCCCGATGGCTGAGAAGGAGGCGAGCTTCGCGAATCAGGCGATGGCGCTCCTGGTCCGGGGTGCTACAGCGTCGGATATCTGACCTTGTCGCGAACGCTTTTGAGAACGCTGCGTTGGATTGCGTGGAGTTTTTCGAGGGGAGGCTCTATGTATGCAATGCCGCGGCCCGCGCACGCGATGCCAGTCCACAAGAGCAAAGAAACGATTGCCGCCAATTTCGCTCAGCCGGGAACCCGATCAATGGCCAGGTCGACCTCCGCGGTCTTGTCGTAGACACTGCCGCGAAACATCCATCCATGGATAAAGATCAACGCCAGGAGCAACATCTTGACGCGAAAAAAACTGTTGTAAAAATATTCCTCGGCCTTGGCAGCATTATCCTTTGCGCCATGACGCTGGCGGTTGAATCCGGTTCGCTAAAATACATCGTGTATGGGAAGAGTTCTGATAAGCACTCCCCGTATCGATCCGCGCTATGCGGTTTTCAAGCTTTCGATCCGGAAGTCCGCAATTCATCGCTACGGGGTCTACGCTCGGGAACTGATTCCGGTCAACCGCAAAGTGATCGAATATGCCGGCAAACGGCTCAACCGCCGGGAGGCTAAGTATGCGGACCACACGTACCTGTTTGTGCTCGACAATTACTGGACTGTCGATGGCGCTATCGGCGGGAGCGGCGCTGAAATCATAAATCACAGTTGCGAACCAAACCTGATCAGCCGCGTAATGAAGGGTCACATACTGTACGTAAGCCTTCGCGTGATCAAGCCGGGCGAAGAACTCACTGTCGACTACAATTTCGGAAAGCAAACCGAGCGAGTCCGCTGCTTCTGCGGCGCCCAGAATTGTCGCGGTTCGATCCAAAAATAGCCCTGTGAGGTCGTACTCCGCGTACCGCCGCAGCTCGGCAAGCGGAAAGAAGAATTCGATGGACTCGGATGCCGCGGTAACGGTAGAGCTAAAGACGATGCGGTCGAAATCAGAATCCTTGGAGACGATCCCGATCAGCGGCCGGATCAGGTGAGAGACATGCCGGTCGAAAGCCAAAGCAGCGATACGGTACTGAGAGACTAGGCCGTTAGGAGCGACGTCGGTTGTGATCGACAACTGCAGATAGGATTTTCCGTGAAAGCCGACCAGAACAGGCGGCGCGTAGGAAGTGAAATGGGCCTCGGCATCCAAGTCGTGAACGATGCGGTCGATCATCCCTTGGAAAACGGCCTGTTGCTTGCTCAGCGCGCTGGGGGACAAATCCCGGATCGCGGATGGGGGCGGCGAGGCAACTGCGCCAGCCACCGGAGGCGCGGGTGGCGTTTCCTCAGCGGGACCGGGCCACAATGAAGCCGGCTTTCCGTCGATGAAGACCCGCGATTCGAGCAGTGCAGGCATCTGATCATCTACCGTGGTGCTGGCCGCAATTCTCTCGGCCGTAGCGAACGGAACAATCAACGCCAGGTTCTCCGGATGCTCCACTGCGACCCCACCACCTTTTTGCGAACGTGGTGGGCAACCTCGATGGCGAACGCATTCAGTTCGGTCTCGCCGGCAAGTCGAGAAGCCGTGGCGCGAAGGATCGGAAGCATCACGTCAAGATAGGTCTGCTTCACGCGCTCGTTCTGGTTCATGGACTCCTCCGAGTACGCGGCGAAATAGTTGCCCGTTACCTGAAGGACCGTATGGCCTTGGAAATTGGAGAAACGAATCGAGCGTTGATCGTTTTGTTGCTTTTTTCGTTCTGTCAGATCCAACTTGCGGCTTAGGTAGAACCGATATGGATACTGGTGCGAGGCGATGTCGACAGCCGCCGCCTTCAGCTCTGGCAAATGCTTCTGCTGGAGAGCGCATGGCCGGATCGAGAATCTCCGGCGGCGAGAGCACCTGAGGAAGGCAACTTTGAACGAGAACGGTCATAGCTACGACCAAAATAAAATTATTTTTGTATAAAGCCTCCTGCTACTTGGTGAGTGTGAAATCTATCGTTGTATTGCCTGGGACCACGACGGGTTTGGATTGCGATTTCATTCCTTCGCGCCAAACGGTCACGGTGTAGCTGCCATCGGGGATGTTGTCGATTTTGTACTCCCCGGAAGAGTTAGCTTCGGCAAAGTACGGCGTCGGCGCCACGACAATGTATCCGGACATTTCGGGATGCACGTTGCACAACAGAGAAACAATACCCGGCGTATCGAATTTGAACGAGCGAATTTCGCCCTTAGGCCAAGTGCCCATGTTGTGGCTGAGCTTCTTGTTGCCCGAAACCGAGGGCCAGAAGATGTTGTGCTGTACGTTATCGCCGTTGAGGAAGTCCACGGTTGAGCCAACCAGGACCACTGTGGCGTGGGGCTGGAACAGCAGTGACTTTTGGTCAATCGAGATGTGCTTATATGGCGCGGGGAAAGTCCTCCCTGGGATGGCATCGATGTAAACCACAGCCGCTCCCTTTCCGCCGCTGATCTTTCCGCTCACACTGCCTCCGTAGGCGGCTAGACTGCCGGCCAGGAGAGCAAGAGCTATTTTCGCGAAATGACCATAAAATTTTGACATGACATTCTCCACGAATTAGTACATGAGGAATCAGTACACGAACTCCAATCCAAAGAGCGCCGTGTTGATCCGAAAAGGATTCTGAGCCTGTTGAAGGTTGGTAGCGGATGTTACGCTTTCCACGCTCTGTTGAGGACGGAATTGATTTTCAAAGGATGCCTTGATGTTGGGATGAATCAAGAACTGCACGCCAGGCGTGTAGCGATTGCGTGTGGAGCGCAGTGGAGCGAAGAAGGGTGTGCCGCCGGCCAGAGCGAACCCGTTGAGCCGGTCTGCGCTGGAGTGGACGCCATCCCAGCGCATGATCAGCATGACCCAGGGAAGAGCGAGGAAGTCCGACTGAACAAATCCGCCGCTAAAGGTGGCGGACACGCCGGAAACAAACCTTAGCGGAAATGGTCCCATGGTGGGAGAAAGTGGAAGAAGAATCACGCTGCCGAACGAATCCACCGGCAGCAGGTTGTCGTCTTTGCCACGCAGGTAAAGCCCGTAGATGTTGAGCTTCCGGTAATTGAAGCTGAAGTCGCCGCCCGCGCGATAGAAGGGCTCGCGCGCAGTCACCAGGGTTGTGTTTGTACCGTTCTCCTGTAGTCCGATGAATCCCTGGCGTGAATTCCCTCGCAAATAAAAGCCGCCGAAGTTCAGATACGTGTGATCGCGCGGCCCGGTTGGACCGGCGGCCTGCACATCCTTGCGGCTGGCTTCATCGCGCTCCAAATTGAAGCGATATGAGAGGCGGGTGTATGGAGCCTTGGCACTGGTGTTGGAAGCGAACCCGACGCCGCCATTCGCTCCGCCGGTTGCCGACGGTACGAATTGGCTGGTATTGTCCGCTTGGTCGATGCCGCTGGTGTTTTGATCGATCACCGCGACTGAATAATGGTACCCGCCGTAAAGATGGCTTCCACTTAGCTCGATGCCCTTGGCTGCGTTCGCGAACATGAACTGGTTCGCAACGTTCTGCTGGTTGGTCAGCGAATTGATCACACCGATGTTGCTCTCTAAATAAATGTCATAGGGGCTGAGATTCATGCTCCTGGCCTGGGGTGAAAGGGATATCCAACTCGAACTGGCCTGAGCGGATAGCCATGGCATCGGTGGAGAGATGGAGGTAGCGTCCGATGTTTACGAATTTCAGGTAACCATCGCCCTGGCCACCCGCGGCGTTGCTTCCGCCGACGGCGATATCGTCATCCACCCAGAAAGCTATATCACTTCCCAGATTACCAGCCGAAAATATGCAGAACAGTCCCGTCTCGAAGTCGGTGGCCGGAATGAAGGGAGGAACCGTGTTCGGTCCCATCACGCTATTAAACTTGCTGCGGGGTCCGGTGGTCACCTGGAAAAACGTGTTCATCCGGAAACCGAGCGGAGGCAAACCAGGGATGGGCCGGGCCAAATGGCATTCGGGAACACGTCTCTTTGAGCAGGCGCGCCGGGCATTGTGGCAGGAACGTTCAGATAGGTCTCGTTGTCCTTAGGGAACTTGAAGCCGGCGTCCTTGAAGGCTTTCCCGAAGTCGTTGAGCTTTGGGAAGTCGACATGGCAGGTACTGCATGAGGTCTGATACTGACGGGAAGACGCCGGAATCGAAAGTGCCTGGGGAGCGACCAGGGTAAACGCTATGGGGAATAGGACCATTTCCGGCAAAAAGAATCGCAGAATACATCGACGCATGAGTTTCTCCTTTGACGCCACGATAAAGGCGCCTGAAATCAGAATTACAAAACTACCCAATCAGTCAGGGGTCTGGTGTGGCCGTGACGCGCCTGATCAAGATAGCCGTTACCACAGCAGCCGCCAAGGTTAACGCTCCAATGGCCACGTGAGCGGTGGTTGCGATGATTACGACCAAGGGGTCAACGTCGTCGAAGGACTGCATTGTCAAGAGCGCGAAACCCAGCAGCAATTGAACGGCCGTCAGCATTATCAAGGCAATTGCAGCGGAACGCACGTCGGGCGTTTCAGTACGCAGAATCGCGACCATTGCCGGACCGAGAAAAACCGCGACCACGAGCGCGCCGAGTATGTGCAGCAGGCCGCCGGTAACTCCGTGACGGAATGCGGCCCCGAGGGTGACTTGCAACAGCACAAGAGCGGCGGTAGTCGTTGCGAGAGACCGCGCGCGCGAACCATCCAGTACCGCCTTCGGCGCTTGGTTCCAGCTTTTCGACGTAACGACCGCGATCGCAACCGTAGCCAAGAAGAAAAGCTGGCCTAGCAAGCTGTGCGCGATTCTCACAGGCGCGGGAAGCGGATCTGACTGGAGCGCCACCAGATCTTGAACAATGTTGGCGCCCAGAGCAGCCCAAGCCAGCCGTTGCAACCAGACCGGTTCTTTCAACCGCGACAGCCAGATTAACAGGCCGGCCATTAGGATCGTCACCGCGGCGCCCAGCCACGCATGGCCCTGACCCAACGAGTACAAAGGGCGCTCCTCGCTGGTCGACACCACCGGACCGGTAATGAAGAGCAGAGCCGTGCAGGCCGCGGCCAGAACTGCATAACGGTGCAACCACGGATTTTCCATGCGCAGCAGATTATCGGGTCAGCAGTACTCGGCTTAGCCGCTGCGTAGTAGCTGGAGCACTGCCGACTTGGCCAGGTCGTTCGTAGTAAGCGATCCAGCGGCCGAAGGACAAGATTCCGATCCACAGCACGAGCGAAAGGCACGCCGCGGTTTTAGCAATAGGTGGAATGGCCGGCGCGCGATCGAGTTCCGCGGCGTTTCCATAGACGCTGCGATGAAACACGAGAGCGTGAACTCCAACCAACATCAGAAACAAAAGCTTCAGTTGAAAGTACGGGTTGTCGTAGTATTTGTCGAGCTTCGCTCCAGCCAGCAACACGCCGCACATCACCATCACGACGAACCCGATCCGCTTCCAAATGCGCGTCTGCGCGATCATATCCGACACCGGCGTATTCGGCATGGCCAAGCCGAGCAGTCGCAGGTCGGTCATCAGGATCAGCCCGCCAAAAACGGCAATGGAGCTGAGGTGCAAAGACATGATAATGGGATACGCCAGGGCGGATTCACGTAGGGATGTGAAGAAGTCCAACCCTTGTACCCATTGGCTGAATTCAGCAAGTGACATTTAAACCCCAATAGCCCTTTCTACGTGAATGCATAAAAAAGCCCCGCGAAAACGATGGTTACCCACAGCAACAGAGAGACCGCAGCCACCAGCATGGAGACGAGCGGTGGGGATTTGGACAACGCGACCTGGCGATGGATCGTGTAGTTATAGATGATCGCGATCAGCAGGCAGATGATTTTGAGCCGGAAAGCGGGGCTGTAGTAATACCGGAGCGGATCTGAAGTGAAGATCACCAGGCCCGAGGTTATGACGATGATGAGACCGGCCAGTGTCCACAGCATCGTATCCTTGACGAGTTGGGCGGCAGTCTGATGGCGCATGCCCAAGCCCAGAAGCCGCAGATCCACGATCGCAATTGTGCCGACTGACATCGCGAACGCCGCAATGTGTATGCATTCGAAGAGTGGAAAGGCCCACTCATTGTTGTTTAGGGGATTGGTCGCCGGATCGTAGGCCAAAAGCATGGAGAATTAGTAAGTGACATCGTATCAGATAGGGATCAATCCAGGTCCATCGCGGCCTTCGATACCTCTTCGATTACACGCAGCGGTCAGCCGGGAGGTCCTCGCCAACGGGGCATTTCTACGTTGCTTTATGATCTGAATAGGTATTCGCATTTGCCCGCCGCGCTCAGTCTCTGCATGATTGTGAAGAACGAAGAGCGCAACCTGGCGCGATGTCTCGATTCGGTGCGAGGGCTAACCAGCGAGTTCATTATCGTCGACACCGGTTCGACCGATGCCACACCCAATATCGCGGCCCACTACGGAGCGGAGTTGATCCCGTTCGATTTCACTACGGTCGATTTCGCGGCCGCTCGTAATCGCGCCATCGAGCGCGCGCGTGCCCAGTGGATCTTGGTGCTGGACGCGGACGAGGTCCTGGAGCTTGATGGCGTGCCCAAGATCGAAAAGCTCATCGCTGGCAGCGAAAACGCGGGATATTTTCTGGAGCGGCACAATCACGCGTCGGATTCGCAAAGCCCGTTCACGGACTACGTTGTACGACTTTTCCCGAACCGGCCCGACTATCGATACCGCGGCCGTGTCCACGAAGTCATCGATGCTGCGATTCTGTCCGGAGGCGGGCGCTTAACTAAGACCGACATCCGTATCGATCATAGTTTCTCTTCAGACCGGGAAGCGCGTCGCCGCAAGAATCACTGGTACATCCAGATCCTCAAAGAAGAGATCGCCGCCGACCCGAGCGACGACTCCCGGCTGGATTTTCTCGCCGCGGAATATCACCAGCTCGAAATGTACGACGAAGCCACTAAAATCGCCGAGCGTATTGTGCAGGCGCGGCCACTGGACCCGCGGGCTCATTTGTTCGTTGGCGTTTATCATCTGTTATACAAGCCCGACCTGCCGCGAGCGCGAGCCGATTTTAATCAAGCGCTGAAGCTCCGCCCCGGTTACCCTGAAGCCGCGTCGTTCCTTCAGCTCCTTGACCAGCGGGAACGCGCTCAGCCGCCGACTGCATAGTTTCCATCCGACTGGCTGGAGACTTTTCCCAGAGCGAGGCCATTGTTGAGGTCTATCAATGCGTGCAGCGCTTGAACGGGGAGCAGGCTGCCGGAGGCGATGAATAGAGTGCCGAATACGACGCCAAGCACGGTCGCTCCGAACATTCCGTTGGGACCCTGGTAAAAATGCGCCAGGCCAAACACAATCGACGACACGATCAGCGCGACCCAGAGCGAACCGGTTGCGGCGGCGATCACGTTGAGCAGCCAGCCACGATACAGGAATTCCTCGCACAAGCCTGCGGTCAGCGCTACTGCAACAAAGACGGTCCGCTCATAGCCAGTCGCCGGAAGAAGCTTCCTGACGTTGGCGGTTGCTTTCCTTAACTGTTCCGGGCTCACCTTGCGCGTCTGCGTTCGGCTGGCAATCGTCAGCACCGCGATGGTGACTAGCGCCAGGCCAGCAACGACAAGCGTGCGTAAAGGGTTTCCGAGCCGCTCTCCAAAATCTGCCAGGGTCAGTCCATTCTTGTGGATCACCCACGCGCAGGCCGCCACCAACGACCATTCCGCCAGGATATTCCAGACATAGATCCGCAGTGTGGACCGAAGGCGAAAGTAGAGCAGGTTATCGACGAATGGAAAGATAAGGACCAGCGCGAACGTGAAGAACCAGAGCTCGACACCGCTAGCCCGAAGCCAGGCGCCGCCGTGCGCCATGGTAGCCATAGCTAAGGAAGCGATCCGAGCCGGAGCGTCCATGGAGCAATTCGGCTTATCCGTAGTAGATCCAGGCTGGTCCATGGATCATCGCCAAAACGATCATTAATCTCATCCGGACTATTTGCGCGTACGATCAGAAGAACGTCGCGTGTACCTTCTAAGGGGCCACCGAGGATGATGAACCCATTTCTTTTGAGGGCATTCATGAAAGAGGCGTGGTCATCCCAATTTGGTTGATTCTCCAGCGTGGCTGAATCTTGCCAAGAGTCGCCGCGCGTTCGAATCACTGCAAATAGCTTTACGTTCGTCAAGAGCCAGACCTCGGTCGATTTTACCTCGCGCGTTACGCGGGCAGAAGGGCCACTTGCTACGCCCGGCCGCTTGCGTTACAACAAATCCATGCGAGTCTCGCCACGGCGCCTGTCCTACCTGATCGCGTTTTTGCCGGCCATCGCGGGTGCGCGCGTCGTTCAGATCCGCATCGACCATCGCGAGCCGGTCCTCAGTGCAAAATCTTTCGGTGCAGTGGGTGCCTACGAAAAGCTGACGGGCACGATCGAGTTCGCACTCAATCCGTCGCTTCCGCAAAACGCAGGGATCGTCGACCTTGGGCTGGCGCCTCGAAACTCGCACAGCGAAGTTGAGTTCTCGGCGGATTTTTATCTTCTCAAACCGACGGAGGTGAGTCGCGGCAATGGCCGGCTCCTCTACGAAGTTGGGAACCGCGGCTCCAAGGGAATGCTGCGAACGTTCCAAAAAGGCGGGCCCACCCAGGACCCCACGACCCAAGCTGACTTTGGCGACGCCTTTCTGATGCGGCAAGGATATTCGCTGTTGTGGATGGGCTGGCAATGGGACGTGCCCGACGGCCGCATGCGTATGAACATGCCGATTGCAACCGATCACGGCGCTCCAATCACCGGCCTGGTACGCGGTAATTTCATCTTGGACGCCCGCTCGGATACCGCTCCGCTTGCGGATCGCGGACATAAGTCCTATCCGGTCGCCGACGGGAAGGGCCCGGACGCGTTCATGACAGTGCGCGACGCCACCGTCGGTCCGCCACAACGCATCCCTCGCCAGAAATGGCATTTCGTCGACGATTCAATGGTCGCGCTCGGAGGCGGCTTTGAACCGGGCCGGATTTATGACGTTGTCTACCGGGCTCGCGATCCGCGCGTGGTGGGGACAGGCCTGGCCGGCACGCGCGATCTCATCAGTTTCTTGAAATTCTCCGAGTCCGGTAATCCTTTGCGTGGCATCCGATTCGCATACGGTTGGGGTGTTTCGCAAAGCGGAAGATTTCTGCGCCACTTTCTGTATGAGGGGTTCAACGAAGATGAGCGGGGCCGCCGGGTTTTCGACGGCGTCATTGATGAGGTAGGCGGCGCTGGTCGAGGCTCCTTCAATCATCGGTTCGCGCAAGCATCGCGCGACGCCGAGGAGTTCTTCAATTTTCTTTATCCCGCGGACATGTTCCCGTTTACGGACGGTCCGGAAACCGATCCGGAGACCGGGCAAACAGATTCCCTACTCGCCAAAGCGGAAGCCCGGCACGTTACGCCCAAGATCTTTCATATTTTGAGCAATTCCGAGTATTTCAATCGAAGCGGGTCTCTAGTTCACACTGATCCGGCTGGGCAGCACGACTTGGAGCCGCCACCCGGGACGCGCATCTACGTCATTGCATCCGGGCCGCACTTCTTCGGACCATTCCCTGCGGAACAGGCCGCCAATCTGGCTGCGCCACTGAATCCGATTAATCGGAACCTGGTGGTGCGCGCGCTGCTGCAGGCGCTGGATGCATGGGTGACGGAAGGCGTCGCGCCTCCGCCCAGCCAGCTTCCACACATCTCCGATGGAACTCTGACCACTCGCGAAAAAGCGGGCTGGCCCAAAATCCCCGGAGTCCTTTTCCCGCCACCAGCCTTGATCACTTACCGGCTGGACTTCGGTCCGAAATGGCGAGAAGGCATAGTCGATTTCGAGCCGCCGCATATAGGCAAGCCGTTTGTCTCACTCGTCCCGGCCGTTGACGAAAATGGCAACGCGCGCGCAGGCATCCGGCTACCTTCCGTGGACGTGCCGATCGCCACTTACAGCGGTTGGAATTACCGCGCGGCCGGAACCGGCGCTACTGATCAATTCGCGGGAGAAGCTGGATCATTTTTTCCGTTCGCCCGCACCCGCGCCGAACGGGAAGCCCAGGGGGATTCACGGTTGTCCATCGAAGAGCGATACGCGAGTCGCGATCAATATGTCGGAAAAGTAGCTTTAGCCGCGCGAAAGTTGGTCGAGAACCGCTACCTGCTGCGGGAAGATGTTCCCGACCTGATCGATTTTGCAGTGGCCCAATATGACTGGGCCGTGCGGCATGCCAAGTAGCGCCGTCGCTTGTTCCGAAAACACACTCCCATCCTGGTTGTGTTATTTATAAAAGATCCTCAAAGACAACCGTATCGACCATGCTTATTCAGAATCTTCCGGTTGAACAGCTTCTTCAAAAATATAAGCAAATACGGCGCGAATTACTGCCGCAGGCTCTGGTTCCTCTCAGGATTGCAGTGCTGGGAGGGGTCACGACTAACGAGGTGGTGAATCTGCTCGAACTGCTTCTGATGGCAGATGGTTTCCAACCGCTTTTTTACCAGTCGGAATACAACAGATACTACGAAGATGCCGTTCTGGAGCCGGAGAAGATCCGGGACTTTCGACCCAACATCGTTTACATACATACGCACTGGATAAATATCGAACAATATCCATCGCTCGGCTGCAGCGAAAAGGAATTCCAACTCAGACTTCAGAGCGAGATGACGCGTTTCAGCAGCATCTGGGAGTCCGTTCAGGAAAGGGTAGGCTGCCAGATCATTCAGAACAATTTCGAGCATCCGCCGTTGCCTATCCTCGGTTGTCTTGACTCGGTTTCGTGGGGCGGCAAAACCCGATTCGTCTATGACCTGAACCTGGAATTCTCGAAAGCCGCGCAGGCGCACCCGAAGTTGCTGATTCAGGACTTAAACGGTTTGGCAGCCTCTATCGGCCATGCGCAATGGCACGATTGGAGCCGTTGGTACAGTTACAAAATACTAACGACGCCCGAAGCCAGCCTGCTGATTGCGAAATCGCTGGCCGCTATGATTGGTGCGATGCTCGGAAGGGCCAAGAAGTGCCTCGTGCTTGATCTGGATAATACCCTTTGGGGCGGATTGATCGGGGACGACGGCATCGAGAAGATCCAGATCGGTCGAGAGACCGGCGTTGCCGAAGCATATAGCGCGTTCCAAGAATACTGTCTGTCTTTGCGGGAGCGCGGCATCATTCTGGCGGCCTGCTCGAAGAATGACCTGGAAACAGCCAAATCCGGTTTTCAACACCCCGATTCTGTTCTGAAACTCGAACATTTCGCGTCTTTCAAGGCCAATTGGGAACCTAAACACGAGAACATCAAGGCGATCGCCGAAGAGTTGGGTCTCGGGCTCGACAGTTTTGTTTTTGTAGATGACAATCCGGCCGAACGGGCGATCGTCGCAGCGCAGTTGCCTATGGTCACGGTACCGGATATGGGCAGCGAGGTTGCGTTTTTTCCCAGCATTCTGCAGGCCAGTCGTTGCTTTGAGACGGTTGCTCTGTCCAAGGAAGATTTCGAGCGTGCTGAAAGCTACAGCGCCAATGCGATTCGCTCTGCGATAGCATCAAAATTCGCCAATTATGGCGAATACCTCCAATCGTTGCACATGTCAGCGGAGATCGATTCCTTCCCACCCATCTATATCGATCGCATCACGCAACTCATCAACAAGACGAACCAGTTCAATCTTACGACGCGCCGTTATACTCTTGCGGAAATCGAGGATATCGCGAAGAGCCGTGATTACATCACGCTCTACGGCCGGCTGGCGGATAGCTTTGGCGATAATGGACTAATTTCAGTCATTATCGGGCGCCGGGAACATGCCACGCTGTCTATCGATCTCTGGATCATGAGCTGCCGCGTCTTGAAGCGCGACATGGAGCTGGCCATGTTGGACGCCCTCGTGGAGCGAGCCAAGGGCGCGGATATCGAACGAATCGTTGGTTATTACCGGCGCACCGCAAAGAATGCCATGGTGGAAACCCACTACGGCAAGCTGGGATTCACCCTGGAAGCCGAGGCGGATGCTGGCGTAAGCTCGGTATGGAGCTTGTCAGTCCCACTGTATTCGGCCCAAAACAAATACATACAAACAAGGACTTTAGTGCATGGATAGCAAAGGTATCATTCAAGAGTTGACTCCTATCTTTGCGGATATTCTGGACCAGCCGAACCTTCAGCTTCATCCCGACAGTAATGCCTCCAACGTCGATGGATGGGATTCCCTGGCCCATGTCAACCTCGTGGTCGCGATCGAAAAGCGCTATGGAATTAAGTTTGCCTTGGGCGAATTGCAGGATCTCAAGAATCTCGGGGAAATGGCTGCTTTAATTCGAAAAAAAACTTCTGGTCGTCAATGATTAATCATGGACGAGCGGTTTTTGCACAGCCCCCGATCGATCGGCCATTTCGGAATGACGACACTCTATTGGCATTCGGGGCGGGGGGATCGTAGTTTCCCGGGGAGTGGATTCAGTTATATCGAGCCGACGAGTTATACTCCGCTTTATGGCGAAACTTCGCCATGTCAGAAGTTGTCATGTTCCAGAACGTGCCAGCAGCGCCGCCTCGTGAATTCCAAAATCGTAAACCAGAATGGAGCCTCATTTCCGAGGCAAGGGCCCAGGTGGGAAGGCATAAATTGTGATCTGGTTCTAATCGCCGGAGCCCGCTCGAATGTGGGCTGGATGCGTCGCCTGCCTTCTTCGCGAGAACGGCACGGACCCCTGAGCTCTCCCACCTCTATCCCAGCGGCTGTGCAACTTCCGGTTGTCGGCGGGAGCGTCTCCTAATGTTGTTTAACTCCTTCGCGTACCTTCTATTTTTTCTGCCAGTAGTAGCCACCGGTTATGGCATCGCCATCCGATTTCGCGGTGCGTATTTTGCCCAAGCCTGGCTGCTCGCTGCCTCGTTATTTTTCTATGCGTACGGCAACCCAACGGATCTTCTTTTATTGGGAGCTTCGATTCTCTTCAACTGGGCGATCGGCCGCGGATTGACTGACACGGCCGAACCGAAGAGAAAACTATTGCTACAGGTTGGTCTGACGGCGAATATTCTCTTCCTCTGTAGCTTCAAATATATTAACTTCTTCCTGAGTTCTTTCGGCGGCCTTCTTGACACGCAACTTCCGGACTGGAGAATGCCCTTAGGCCTTAGCTTTTTCACGCTCACGCAGATCATGTATCTGGTCGACACCTACCAAGGGCTTAACCAACCGAATTCGTTATTTGACCACGCCACCTTCGTCGCGCTGTTCCCCTACATCAGTTCCGGGCCTCTTGTGCGTGCCCGCTTATTGCTGCCGCAGTACCGAAAACCCAACATTAGCGGGACACGGATGGAACTTGCCTGCCGCGGCCTCCATCTGTGCAGCCTCGGGCTGGCCAAAAAGGTAATTCTGGCCGATTCGTTTGCAAGAATTGCGGACGCTGGGTTCGGCACGCAGAACAAGCTTTCTACGCTGGAAGCATGGACTTGCACCCTGGCTTATGCTTTCCAGATCTACTTCGACTTCAGTGGCTACTCGGACATCGCCGTTGGCTCAGCCTGGTTGCTCGGTATTGATATTCCGCAGAACTTTAGCGCCCCCTACCGGTCGAAATCGATCAGTGAGTTCTGGCAGCGTTGGCACATTTCACTTTCGAATTTCATCACCAACTATCTGTACACTCCCATCCTCCGCTCGATGGGCCTCGGCACACTCCTCACGAGCGCCGTGGCTACGTTGCTCGCGATGGGGATAGCCGGCCTGTGGCATGGACCGGCGTGGACCTTTCTGATGTGGGGACTTCTCCATGGCGTCGGTCTATCCGTCAATCAGATCTGGAAAAAGAAAAAAATGAAAATGCCGGACTGGCTGGGTTGGTTGGTTACCTTTATATTTGTCAACATCGGCCTCGTCTTGTTCCGCTCTCCCAACATGGACTCGGCCCGGAATACGCTCATGGCGATGCTTCCCCATTCGCCTCTAACCGGTCTCGGTACACTAAGAGATTTCTTCCCTCCGCTAACAGCCACCCTCGTTCTACGCCCCGTCGTTATCGGGGTGGTGGCGGCGTTTTGGTTTAAGAGTTCCGGGGAACTGTCCAAGAGCTTCCGGCCCACCGCGGTCACGGCTTTTGTAACAGCAGCGCTGCTCTTGCTTTCCTTTGTCTTTATCAATTCGACGCCTGCCAAGCCTTTCGTTTATTTTGCATTCTAGCGATATGAAGCCTGTCACTTGGTTCTTGAGCACCTTGGCAATGATTCTCGCAGTGGCGGGAGGAATAATCGCAATAAATGTCTATCTGGACATCTACGGTGTCTTCCGCGACCCGCGGGGAAGGCATCTGCGGGTCGATAATGATGAACGCCTCACGAAGTACCTTCTAAACGGGCGCTACGTACCAGCGAACTTCAACACGTTGATGATCGGTTCTTCAGTATCGGAGAATTGGCGGCTCGATAAAATCGGTCAACTACATACCTTTAACGACTCGGTGAATGGCGGCAATATCGTGGAAGAGAAAAGCATGGTCGACGCGGCGCTATCACGGCCGGGCATTCAGGTTGCACTGCTTATTGTACATCCCTTTTTTACACACTCGCACAATTTCGAGACCGTTCCGCTTACGCCGCGTCTAAGAACAGAAGCCCTCGGTTCGTTGAGCCTCTGGGACGCTTACAAAAATAAAGCACGGATACAACTGCATCTTGACCAGCACATCTTCGACGAGTACGGTTCAGAAGATTTTGCAACTGCCAGAGCAGAATTGCCATTGCAACTGAAACGCTTAATGGAGATGAGCGGCGATTTCGAAGTGGACCCCATCGCCTTCAGAGCTTACCGCGAAGTAGTATTTGAGTTACATGCGCACGGAGTGCAGATCGTTTTCATAGTGCCTCCACCGGAGCAACGGCTGTTCGTACCGAAAAGAGCTGCCTTCCAAAAATATTTCAATACGATTCGAACAGTCATGGATCCGACGGATAAGGTGATCGATTTCACCACCGATGAGTTCGCGGATTTCCGCGCTGATCCAGCAAATTTTCAAGACGGCGTTCATCTGCTGCCTGCTGGAGCGGCGCGACTGGTGTCCGTCATCAACGCACGGGTTCAGGATTGGATTGCTCGCGGAGAGCTGCGGCCTCCGACGTGAGTTGCTCGTTTTGTCGAGAATCGCTACCTGCTGGGAGGAAGATATCCCCGGCGTGATCGATTTTGACGCGACCCCATATCCTGGCTGGTGGAATTACGCGGTACGTCCACGCTTTGGCCAGAACCTTCGAGTCGTCCATGATGGCTTTGCATGAGATCGTAACGGTAGCATCGCACTCGAATCATTCAGTCACGTGCAATTGGTCGCGATGAACATCCCTGCGCAGCGAGGTTTTGTCATTGAAGCAGTTATCTCCACGACAAAGGCATCGCCTTTCGCAACAGTCTGCCGAATCGCAATGTCCGTTGGATCCAAATCCTAGCAAATGGCCCTTGCCCTTGGTGGGATGATGCGACCGGCACGATTGGACTCATACAGCATAACCGTCCTCTTAGCTGTCTGGACGATCTCGGACGCTACTGTAAAGATGTTCCCGACGCGATCGATTTTGCAGTGGCCCAATATGACTGGGCCGTGCGGCGCGATAGATAGCGCCGTCACTTGTCTTTTACGATATGCTCCAGATCCTGATTGTTCTCCGAACAATCCGCTTCCATGATGCGTTCGTCCCGCGGCGGGTGACGGAGAATCAGGCGATAAATCCACGGCTTGGCCAGCACCTTCGGGTCGTCCATGGTGGCTTCATAGGAGATCGTATCGTCGGGGTTGCGCTTGAACTTTTCGGTCACGTGCAATTGGTCGCTATGAAAATGTCCCGCGCCCGGTAGCCAGGTTTTGTCGTTGAAGCCGGTCACGTCGACGACCAACGTATCGCCTTCCCAGCGGGCCACTGAGTCGCCCATGTAAGTAGGATCCAAATCCGGTGGATGTCCTTTGCCATCGGTCGGGATGATGCGGAAGGCATGATTGGACTCGTATAGGATGACCGTCTTCTTAGGCGTCTGCACGATCTCGAATGGCACCGGGATGCCGGTTATCCGGGGCACGCCCGCCAATTTGCAGTGGACGTTCGGATCGGTACGGTTATCGGCGGCCAGCTCGTTGACCTTGTTCACAGCCCAGGCCTGATACGGCGCTGACTCACGCGGGCCATAGGTACTGGCACGCCCTTCACCCGGACGAACCTCGCCCGTTTCTCCGAACAGGCTCACCCCAATAGCCTGCCAAATGCCCGACAAGTCCGGCTTGCCATCGGCCGCACGGGGGATTTGGCCGGACCGGGACACCTGAGCCGCGATTGGCAACATGCCCAGAGCAAGTATCGCGATCGGACGAACAAAACGCCACCGCATCGTCAAGCTCCTACTCCGAGGGCGGACCGAGATAAAGTTTTTTCCCATCCGGAAGCGTCACTTCCCGGCCGGCGATCCGGACCGAATCATCTTTGGATCGCCAGCCGCTGACAGAAATTGTGTCGCCCACTTTCAGGGCACCCTTGTTCCATCCCGTTCGGCGCAGCGTGTTGGGGGGATGCCCTTCCAAAGCCCAATTCACTACCTTGCCGGCATCGTCCTTGACGTCCAGGTAGACGTAGACATGCGGGTTTTCCCAATCGATCTTGGTGACTACGCCCTGGAGCTGAATCGGCTTCTTGCCGTCATATTCAGCGGCAAATGAATGGTGCGCTGAAAGCCGCGGTGTAGCAAACGTTAGACCGAAAGCGACCAAGAGAACAAGAGACGTGGTTCTCATTGTTGTAGGAACAGACACCGGCTATTCTAACAAATGCGTCGCTCAAGCAGCCAACTCGCCGTTAATCATCCACGGTATACCGAATCGATCGACCACCGTGCCGAAGCGGGCCGCCCAAAAGGTCTGCTGCAGCGGCATGCCTACTTTCCCGTTCTCCGCCAGCGCATGAAATACCCGTTCTGCCTCTTTGATGTCCTTGAACTGAAGCGAAACGGAGAAGCCTTTTGGTTCTTTATAGTGATCCGGTGGAGCGTCGGAGCCCATCAAGACCTCGTCGTTCACAGCCAGACGAGCATGCATAATCTTTTCGCGCCATTCCGGTGGCACATGTTGCTCAGCCGGCGTACCGGTGTGGGCGATCATCGCTTCAATTTTTCCGCCCAGGCACTTCTCATAAAACTTGAACGCGGCCTCACATTGGCCATTGAAAGTAAGATAGGGATTCAGTTGCATAGTATTCTCCTGGAGATTATTTTGGATCGTTACTGATTGAGAACCGTGGGTCGGCTAACCGCCGGCAATAGCGCCCAGAATAATAAAAGGCTCCGCTCCCGACACCACCGCATCGGGCAACGGGGCGTCCGGCGATTCGTGCGACAGGTCCTCCGCGCAGGCGAAGAATCGCAAAAACGGCCGGCGCTCGTCGGTCGTATAATCCCGGATGGTTCCGCCTAGCATCGGATATACAGTCACGAGGGCATCGATCACGGAGCGCTGCGTCACCTGGCCGCGGACGTCGATCTGCACCTCACTCCCGACGCGCGCCAGCGTCCTTAGATGCTGCGGAAGTACAACCCGGATCATGCCAGCGTCTGGACCTCCACCGACAGCACGCCTGGAAGATCCCGGACAATAGGATTCCAACTGTCTCCCGCATCCGCCGAAGCGTACACTTGCCCGCCAGTGGTGCCAAAATAGACGCCGCACTTATCGAGAGAATCCACCGCCATCGCGTCCCGCAGGACGTTTACGTAACAGTCGCTCTGCGGCAGACCCTTCGTCAGTGCCTCCCACTCGTTGCCGCCCGTCCGGCTGCGGTACACACGCAGCTTACCTTCGGGCGGAAAGTGCTCCGAGTCGCTCTTGATAGGCACCACATAAATTGTCTCCGGTTCGTTCGCGTGCACGTCGATCACGAATCCGAAGTCGGTGGGCAGGTTCCCGCTCACCTCCTGCCATGAATCGCCCGCGTTGTCGCTGCGCATGACATCCCAGTGCTTCTGCATGAACAGCGTATTCGGACGCGACCGGTGCATCGCGATCCGGTGCACGCAGTGGCCGACTTCGGCCGTCGGTTCCGGCATGATCTCGGAGTGCAGCCCTTTGTTGATCGGCCGCCACGTTGTGCCTGCGTCATCTGTCCGAAACACGCCCGCTGCTGAGATGGCAATGAACATGCGGCCGGGATTGCTTGGATCCTGAACAATCGTATGCAGGCACATACCGCCGGCGCCTGGCTGCCACCGCGGCCCTGAGCCATGCTCGCGCAGTCCCGGGAGTTCCTTCCAGGTCTGTGCGCCGTCGGTCGAGCGAAATATCGCCGCGTCCTCCACCCCGGCGTATACAGTATCCGGATCTTTGAGCGATGGCTCCAGATGCCACACTCTCTTGAACTCCCATGGGTGCGGCTTCCCGTCATACCACTGATGGGTGCCGGGAACCCCGTCGTACACGAATTTGTTGCCCATTGGCTCCCAGGACTTACCGCCGTCATTGGAGCGCTGGATCAACTGCCCGAACCAGCCGCTCGTCTGCGATGCATACAGTCGATCCGGATCGACGGGTGATCCCTTGAGGTGATAAATCTCCCAGCCCGCAAAATGCGGACCGCTAACGTCCCATTTTTCGCGTTTGCCATCCGATGTCAGAACAAACGCACCTTTGCGTGTTCCCGCCAGTACCCGTACTTTACTCATCTTCTCTCTCTTTCTGTACGACTTATCGGTATCCAAACTTCGATATCTCCCGTACCCGTGCGCGGATTAAACTCCTCACCGTAGCGTTCGAAAAAAACAGATTCCCCTGCCGGCTGGGCGGCTTCATAGCCGGACTCTGGCAACCACTCGTCCCGAATGGCCTCAAGAGTATGATGGAGCTTCGACACATGTTCCTGGTGACTGAAAACCGCATACCTTTGCGCCGGTATACTCACCCAGCAGAATTCCTTCGGGAGGCCGGCGGCGCTAGACACCTCAACTCCGGATAGATAGTCGATACCGTCGGACTTGTTAAAACAGACGCCGTAGTGCGCGGAACCTATCTTTCCGCACACCTTGCCGAAAGATCCCAAACGCTGCCATTGTGTGGGAATCTCCTCCCAGTTCGCGGCGGTGAAGTGGCCCCACAGGCCCGCTATGAGTAGCGCCTTGCTCTCTTCAAAGCGGGGAGCCTGAAGCTGAACGGCTACGTCTATCCTGTTTTCGCTTTTCGCCATCGTGATTTCTCCTTTCATCTGGATCGATCTCCGTTTGCCCGAGTTAACTCCTCAGAGGCACCAGCGCGCGCAGGCGGTCCTCGCGCAAGTACAGCCCCGCCCAAACCAGCACGCCCAAATAGCCGGTCAGCAGGATAATTCCGAGTGGCACAGGCAGTCGGTCCGGCCATCCTCTCTGAGCGAATGCCTGAATCACTGGAGCCGATTTCACGAATTTCATGACAGCGCCGAAGGCCAGAAAAAGAACTACCAAGCCACTGAGGATGCGTCCGGTGCAGAGCCTCGTCTTCGAGCCCGGCGCGGTTTCAAGGAGCGTTGACATGACTTTTTCCTGCTGCCTTTTAATGGAGATCACTACTTCTGTTTCGCCAATTCTTTTTCCAAGTTCTCGCGCCAGCGATCCAAGGCCGCGCTCGGACCGAAATCGTCCATTTCGAAGATCTCGCGGACTTCGATCTCTCCCTCGGCATGTTCGCCGTGCGGCGCCGGAGCGCGCTTGGCCCATTCGATCGCCTCGGCCTTCGACTTGACTTGGATGATCCAGTAACCGCCTATCAGATCCTTCGTTTCGGCGAAGGGACCATCGATCACGGTCCGCTTGCCACCGGAAAATTTGATGCGCGCGCCCTTCGAACTCGGATGAAGTCCTGAGAGGTCGACCAAGGCGCCGGCCTTCATCAGCTCTTCGTTATATTTCCCCATCGCAGTCAGCAGTTCCTCACTGGGCATCTTGCCCGCCTCTGAGTCCTTGCTAGCCTTGACGATCATCATGAATCGCATGTTCTGTCCCCTGCCTTTCTGCCATTAGGTCGAACGAGTACTAGCGAAATCGACAGGTCGAGCAATATTATTTGCCGGCAGCCCCGCAATCTCCATGACCGGCCGGATTTCCACAGTCCCCCACTTGCCCGCTGGAATCTTCCCGCCGATATCAATCGCTTGATCCAGGTCCTGGACATCGATCAGGAAGAAACCGCCGAGTTGTTCGCGCGTCTCAGCGAACGGACCGTCGGTAACCACCCGTTTACCGTCCCTAACGCGAAGGCTGGTGGCCGTCGATGTCGGGTGCAGCGGTGAGGATACCAGATACTGTCCGCTAGCGTTGAGTTGTTGAGCGAACCGCGCCGATTCAGCGTAACACTGCTCCCGCTCGGTGTCGTTCAATGCTTTCTCGTCCAGGTAAATCAGCAGCATGTATTGCATGCGCATGCCTCCATCAGTGAATCGAACGGCGGTCGTCAAAATCGACAACCACCTGATAATTTTCTACCATCAATGCATGCCAGGGGATGCCGATGCGGCTGTCGAGGCGGTCTATCGGTCCGATTGGGGCCGGATCGTTGCGGCCCTGATTCACCTGGTGGGCGACTTCGAACTGGCCGAAGAGGCTGCGCAGGAAGCATTTGCAGCCGCCGTTGACCAATGGCGCACCGCCGGAATCCCCGAGTTCCCGCGCGCTTGGATCACCCAGACCGCCCGTCACAAGGCCATCGATCGCATCCGCCGCCTGGCCCTGCATAGGGAAAAGGTGGAATCCTACGCGGCGTCGGCATTGAGCCGGACAGTGTTGGACGAGCCGGATTACGACTCCACTGAAATTCCGGATGATCGACTTCGCCTGATCTTCACGTGTTGCCATCCGGCATTGGCGCTAGAGGCGCAGATCGCGCTGACCTTGCGTACGCTGGGTGGCCTGGACACGGAAGAAATCGCGCGCGCGTTTCTCGTACCGATCCCGACTATGGCACAGCGACTGGTGCGGGCCCAGCGTAAGATTCGCGACGCTCGTATTCCCTATGCAGTTCCCGCCACCGACGATATGCCGGAGCGGCTGGGCGCGGTATTGACGGTCATCTATCTGGTCTTCAACGAAGGCTATGCCAGCACTCGTGGCGGGCCGCACGTCAGGACTGATCTTTGCCAGGAGGCCATTCGGCTCGGGCGCCTGGTAAGGGCGCTAACGTCGCCCCAGCCGCCGCAGGAAGTAACTGGCTTGGTGGCTCTCATGCTGCTCCACGATGCACGGCGCGATGCCCGTCTTGATGAAGCCGGTGATCTGGTGATTTTGGAAGAGCAGGATCGCGGCCGTTGGAATCAGCGGCAGATCGCCGAAGCATTGCCGCTGGTCGAGGAGGCATTTCAGCAAGAACCGGGGCCGTTTGCCGTACAGGCCGCCATCGCGGCGCTACATTGCCGGGCGGGGCGGGCCGAAGATACGGACTGGCCTCAAATTCTCCGGCTATACGATTTGCTGGAGCGCCTGCAGCCATCGCCCATCGTGTCGCTGAACCGCGCAGTGGCAGTAGCGATGGCGGTCGGTCCACAGCCAGGGCTCGCATTAATCGACGAGCTGGCCGCAGCCGGGGACCTTGACGACTACCACCTGCTGCATTCCGCGCGGGCCGATCTGCTGCGACGCATGGGATCCACCGGAGAAGCGGCCCAGGCCTACACGAGAGCTCTTACCCTGGTCGCCAATGACAGCGAGCGCCGGTTTCTCGAACGCCGGCTGCGGGAAATGCAGGCACTGAAAGCATGATTGCCAGTCCGCCCTCGTTTTTCGGGTTACAGTTGTGATAAAGTCAGTGGTCGAATCGATGAGGAGGTGAGTTAATGTCTGAACAGATAACCCGCCGGGAAACCTTTAGAAGAGGATTGGCGGCAACGAGCGTGCTTGCGCTGGTGCCCGATTGGGCGATGCCGGCGCTGGCCCAGGACGAAGTGGACGTACCGTTCACCGATATTCCCAAAGCTTTTAATCCGGGCGCCAACCCGAACGCGCCCACCCGCGTGCTCGATATCCGCAAGATCGACGGGCCCTTTACGTCCAAGGACCAATTCTACGCTCTGCAGCACATGAATCGGCCGGAAATCGATCCGGCGACTTACAAGCTGAAGTTGTCGGGCTTGGTCAATAAGCCGATCGAGTTGTCACTGGACGATCTGAAAGGAATGCATGCCACCGAGGTGGCCGCCGGCTATGAATGCTCCGGCAATAGCCCCCGGTCTGTAGAGGGGCTGTGTTCCTGCGGAATGTTCAAGGGAGTGAAGTTGAGCGACGTGTTGAAGCACGTTGGCGTAAACAACAAGGTGCGCGAGGTGGTCTTCTTCGGCGCGGACCGTGGGCCGCAGGACGTGGTGTTCCGGCAACAGACGTTCAAAGTAGATCAGCAATTCGGCCGCAGCATCACGCTCGAAAACGCAATGAAGCCGCAGCCCCTGCTGGCCTATTCATTGAATGGCGATCCATTGACCCTCGCGCAAGGAAAGCCGCTGCGCCTGATCATGCCAGGCTGGTATGGCGTCTCTAACGTGAAGTGGCTCGCTGAAATACATCTGCAGGAAGATCGCTATCTGGGGAATTACCAAGCCCGCTGGTACCGTTCCGTGGTTGGAGAAGGCGGTAATGGCGAGGACACCGATCCAGGCACGCAGTGGGTGGAGACGGAAATTACGCGTCAGCACTTGAAGTCGGTAATAGCGCGGGTGCGCAAAAAGGGCGGCTCGTATGACGTTTTCGGCTTTGTCTTGAACGACGGGACGCCGCTGAAGTCGGTGGAAGTGAAAGTCGATGACGGGCCCTGGCAGAAGGCCACGCTCGCCTCCACCAACACGCAGTATTCCTGGAAGCTGTTCAATTATCGCTGGGACGGCGCCACCCCGGGTGAGCATACGCTGGTCTCGCGCGTCACCGATGCGGAGGGCAGGGTGCAGCCGACCCTGGACGAATTGAAAAGGAAGAAGACGTTCCTCGAAGACAACTCGCAGTTCCCGCGAAAGGTCATGATCGGGTAGCGCTTGCAACCCATCTGGAGAATTTCGATGTTCCGGAGAAATTATTCGTGTACGTGGTGCCTGCTCGGCGCGATGCTCGCCGGAGGCATGACCCAGGTCCGGGCGCAGCTGGCGCCGCGCAAAGCCGAAGAGTGGGAGAAAACGTTAGAGTCACCGCGACGGGCAGAAACCCAGAAGCTCGACGAGGTACTGTCCAACCTCTCTTTGAAGCCTGGAATGTTTGTGGCGGACATTGGAGCCGGCTCGGGATTTTTCTCGCGACCCTTGGCGAAGGCCGTGGCTCCGGGCGGCACGGTGTACGCGGTAGACATCCAGCAGGGCCTGCTGGACTATATCAACAAGCGCGACGCCGAAGAGAACATTCATAACATCCAGACGGTTCTGGGCGAGTTCGACGATCCCAAGCTTCCGGCCCGAAACGTGGACCTCGCGTTCATCAATGATGTGCTGCACCATATCGAGCATCGCGCCGTGTACCTGAAGGCGCTGGGCACGTACATCAAGCCGAGCGGACGGATTGCGATTATCGAGATGAACAAGGACGATCCCAAAACCGGGCACAAGAATCAGCCGGAATTGCTGGTGAGTCGCGAGGAGATCGTGGGATGGATGTCGGATGCCGGTTTCAAGCTGGTTGAAGAACATGCCGACTTGTTTCCAGGCACCAAGTGGTTCTTGATATTTGGCAGGAAGTAGTATTAGCCGCCGCGCTCGCTTTCACGGCACACGCACAGATGCTGATAGTGAACCCTGGAGAGGATCGTGCAGCTACTCGCCCTACTCGGCGACGGGTATGATCCTGGCCCATCGGCAATCGACCAATGCGCCTCAGGACGGCTGGGTTTTCACGTTCTTGATGCAGTCGATGCTATTTCGCTAAGGCCGCCGACTTCTCGGCCTGGCGGGCGATGCTGAGCATTCGCGCCAGCGCGAAATTTCCTTCATGGCAGGCGAACTCATACATCGGCCCGGCCGCCCGCTTCATCGGGATCTCGGCTTTCCAGGCCGCGACGAAAGCCGTCGGATCGTCAACCGTGAATTCATACAGAATCGTGTCGGGCCTGGTGCGGGTGAAGCGCTCGATCAGGTGCAGATTCTCATCCGAGCCCCGGAAGCGTGTCTTGCCGGTGAAATTGGTTGTGTCCACCACCAGCGTGTTGTTTTCCCAATGGCCGACCGAATCGCCCAGCCACTTGCGCATCGTCTGCGGCAGATGGGGACGCCCGTCCATTGATATGATTCGCACTTCGTGGATCATCTCGATGGTGATCATGACGTAGTCGCGAGTTTGCACGATCTGATAATTGTTATTGTACGGACCCGGAAGCATGGGCGGTCCAGTGGTCGGAGATAGTATGCAGCGCTCCTGTAACGACCGGTCCGTTACTTTGTCGGCGGGATGAAGCCTGGCTGCGGTTCGCTGATCGGCCATTCTCTTCTGAGCCTCAGGCGTGAGCGCCGGCACCCTGCCGTTGGGCGGGTCGACAATCAACGATGTCCGCCGGTTAGGCACAACCTTGACCGCCCGCTCCCACCAGACCTTGGGGTCCGCGACGTTTCCTTCGCCATCGTTGGGATCGTCTATGCGAGTCTGGACGATATGCTTTTCGTAAGCGGCGGCTTCCTCTTCGGTGAAGAACTCTTTCCCGGCCAGTTCGCGAGGACGTTCGAGTGGGGTGAGCGTTTCGTTGCTCCACAATCCTTCCAGATCCGGACGGTGAGAGGAGCTTTGCGCGGCAATCGGTACAACCGCAAGCGACACCAGCAACCCAGCGGCAATCGAGAACACCAGATTGCGCATGAATGTCGCTCTAGCCGGCGATTTGCGGGATCAGTTCACCGGCCACGTCGGTCAATCGCATGTTCCGGCCATTGTAGAAATAGGTCAGCCGTTTGTGGTCGATCCCCATCAGGTTCAGGATAGTCGCGTGGAGATCGTGGGCGGTAATAACCTGCTCCGCGGCCTTCCATCCGAACTCATCTGTGGCTCCGATCGACTGTCCACCTTTGATTCCGGCGCCTGCCATCCAGACCGTCATAGCCCCAGGATTGTGATCACGCCCCACGCCTTTTTGCGAAAGAGGCATCCGGCCAAACTCCGAGTGCCACGCCACCAGCGTTTCGTCCAGCAGTCCGCGCCGCTTGAGATCCATGATCAGACCAGCTATAGGTTTGTCGACCTCCGGCGCATGACGCCCATGGTTTTCCACAATGCTGTTGTGGGCGTCCCAGGTGTCGACGTTCTGATTCACTACCGCCCCGTTCCACAGTTGCACGACGCGCACGCCGCGCTCCACTAGCCGCCTGGCCATCAAACACTGCCGTCCAAATGGCTCGCTCACCTTGTTATCCAGCCCGTACATGCGCTTGGTTTCGTCGCTTTCAGAAGCGATATCCATGGCTTCCGGAGCGCATCCTTGCATCCGGAAAGCCAGCTCGTAAGAACTGATCCGGGCCGTAAGCTCGCTGATTCCTGGATGCGCCTCGACATAGTTCTGGTTCATGCGAGCCAGTTGGTCCAGCTCCGCGCGCTGCTGGTTCAAATCCAGCGATCCGGATGGCGGATGCAAGTCGAGAATCGGGTCACCCGCCGCGCGGAACATCGTTCCCTGATAGGCCGCGGGAAGAAATCCTGAACTCCATTGCGAAGAGCCGGTGAAAGGGCCGCCGCGCGGATCCTGAATCACCACAAACGCCGGAAGGCTTTGGTTCTCGCTGCCCAGGCCGTAGGTGAGCCAGGAACCCATACTGGGATAGCCGGCGATAATAGAGCCGGTATTCCATTCGTAGGTTGATAGCGTGTGATCCACTGACCTGCCCTGAGCCGAGTGAATGAATGCCAGCTCGTCGACGATTCCGCCGATATTCGGAAACAACTCCGAAACCCACTTCCCGGATTGTCCATATTGCTTGAACTGGTACGGGCTTCTCATCAGTGGACCGGGATAGCCCTGGCGTACAGTAACCTCCCCTTTGCCCTCGAGCGGCTGGCCGTGATACTTCTCCAGCATCGGCTTATAGTCGAATGTGTCTACCTGACTGACGCCTCCGCACATGAACAGCGAGATGACCGACTTAGCCCGCGCCTTGAAGTGCGGCGGCTTCGGCAAAAATGGAGAATCTGTAACGCCCGCCGACCCTACGCACGCCTGCTGACCGCTGGCTGCTGGAGCGCCCAATAATCGGTCCTGGCCGAGCAGACACGCCAGCGCGATACCGCCCATTCCTTCGCCGACCTGAAACAGAAGGTCCCGCCGCGAGACAAAACGTTGCTGGCTTCTTCCGTTACATTCTTTTTCTGTCATGGCGGCTCCTAATTTATATATACGAACTCGTTCGAGTTCAGCACCACATGCGCAAGCTCCGCTAGCGGCGTCAACGCGTCGGATTGCCCCGCGCCGCTACTGAGGTTCTTGACGCCACCACGATTCTTCAGGAATTCCAAAGCCTGCTGTACCTCTTTGTCGCGTGCTTCCCGGCTGAACGCGATCCGGTATAGTAGCTTCACCTGCGCTGCCGGTTCGCTACCAGCTTCTTTTTGAACGCGCTCTGCGAGATGCTGCGCCTCCAGCAAGTAAGTTTCGTTGTTGAACAGAGTCAAAGCCTGCGTCGGAACGGTCGTTACCTCCCTCCGTTCGCAGCTCAGGCTGGCGTTCGCTTGGTCGAATACCTCAAACATCGGATATTTCAGATTGCGCTTGACAGTCGCGTATATGCTGCGTTTCCAAGTGGAAGCATCATCCCTCGTCAACAGCCATGTGCCTCGAATGGGTACTCCGCTCACCACCGATTTCGGCACTGGCGGAAAGAAGGCCGGACCACCAGCCTCCAAATTGAGGTCTCCACTGGCCGAAAGCACAGCATCCCGAATGATTTCCGCCTCTAGCCGCTTCACCGGAAACCTCCATAGGAACTGATCGGTGGGGTCTTTGGCCGCGCTGTCCGCCTGATAATAGGCAGAGGCCATCTTGTATGTTTCCGAGTTCATGATCAGCCGCTGCATTTGTTTGATGCTCCACCCTTGCTGCATGAACTCCGTCGCCAGCCAATCCAGGAGTTCCGGATTGGAAGGCAGAGTGCCCATTTTCCCGAAGTTACTGGGAGTAGCGACGATTCCCTGCCCGAAATGCTGGTACCACATCCGGTTGACCATCACGCGCGCAGTTAGCGGATTGTCGTCGGAAGCAATGAACTCCGCTAGCGCCTTTCGGCGACCACTGGTCGGATAGCCATTCTTCGGCGGATCAGCGACGGCCGCGTTTCCTTTTGCCAACACCGTCAGGAATCCCGGTTCGATCACCGGCGCCTTCATCTCATCCGCGAACGAACCCAACCCTGTGCTCGCAAAATACGTGGGTGGCGGCTGATAGGTATCGCCAGGCGATGGAAGATATTTGCCTTTGAAGCCAAAGTTCTCGTAAGTGACTCCTCCCGCGGTTCCAGGTTGGAACGGCGCGTGAGGCGTGAACCGGAAGTCACCGTCCCGAATGCCCATCGCCACCGGCGGCTTGGGGGGCAGTTGTTTTTTCAGCGCGTCAATCTGATCCTCCAGATTTTTGCGCGTCTCCGTGTCCTGCTCGTTCAGTTTCGTCTTAGCCGGAGCGCCACCGAACGCATCGTCATCGACCGCCCGAACAGTCGACACCTGCGCCACCAGCAGCTTCTGTCCCGGCGTTCGCTGCTCCTCCGGGATTTCGAAGGCTTTCTGGATATCCGCTGGGAATTTCGCCAATGTGGCCTGGAACAGCTTCTTTTTGTAGGGAGCCTCTATGGTCGCGATCTGCTGGTTTAGCGCTTTGATCTTGGCATTTATTTCGTTCGCGGCTTTTTCGTACTTAGCCCACTCATCGGAGGGAACCAGCGGGTGTTCGTATTCTACGAAGCCGTTAAAGATTGCCAGCGACTTGTAGTAGTCCTTGCGAGTTATAGGATCGAACTTATGATCGTGGCAGCGGGCGCAGTTCACAGTAAGGCCCTGAAAAGCCTGGTATGTCGTGCGAACCATATCATCCAGATAATCGAAGCGGTAGTTGGGATTCTCCAGGTCGCGGTCCAGCACCCGCGGCCCCAGGCGCACGAAACCCGTCGCCGTCAGACTATCGAACGTGGGATGATCCAGCTCGTCGCCGGCCAGTTGCTCGATGATGAATTGGTTATAAGGCTTGTCCTGATTGAAAGCTTTGATTACATAGTCCCGGTAGCGCCACGCATCGGCGTAGTCGTAATCGTATTCGTACCCGGTGCTGTCGGCATAGCGGGCTACATCCAGCCACATCCGCGCCCATCGTTCTCCGTAGTGCGGCGAGTCGAGAAGCTTGTCGACCAGCTTTTCATATGCGCGCGGCGACGAGTCTTTCACGAATGCATCCACCTCGGCCGGCGACGGAAGCAAGCCCAAAAGATCCAGATAGACACGGCGAATCAAGGTATTTCGATCCGCCGGCGGCGCCGGAGTGAGACCCTTCGACTCCAGGGTGGCCTTCACAAACCCATCGATTGGATTCTTGCTCCATCGCGCATCACTCACGTGCGGCGGAGTCGCTCGAACCGGCTTCTTGAACGCCCACCACTCACGGTCGGCATCGGTGATTTTTCTCTCCTGATAACTTCCATAGACCAGCAGCGAGTTGTCGGCGGCCGTCCTCCCGCTCGACGCGCCAGGCGCAGCTTTCTGGCCGTCTACCATGGGAGCGCCCGCATCGATCCAGTCCTTAATCGCCGCGATTTCTTCGGCCGTTAGCCGGGGAAGCGGAGCCATCGGCATAGCCGGCAGTGCCTGACCGGTTATGCGCTGATAGAGCAGGCTGCCCGCCGCGTTACCCGGAATAATGGCAGCGCCATGATCGCCGCCTTTAAGCATCGACTCGCGGCTCGCCACGCTCAAGTTGGACATCTGCACCGTCTCGCCGTGACACTGCTGGCATTTAGCCAGAACTGCGGTCGCCGGGGCAGTTTGCGATTGTTGACCCAAGACTCCTGATCCCGACGTCAATAGGCAAAGTACCAGGATCGCAACGACGGAGTGATTAGCAATCGAGTCACGGGCGGTACTAAGACGTGCAGACTCTCTGGCCATCAATCCTCCTGTCGGCGGGCATTAGGAACCCTTCATTTACAGAGTCCTACACGCAAAGTATACGTCTGTAACGCCTTGAGCACAAGGCTCCGGGGAGCCGTATGCCTCCTTGTCAGATTTTCAACAAGCTCTCTAGTGATTCTCTATCCAAATTGCCATCGTAACGGATGCTATTTAGGAACAAACCAGGAGTGTGGTTCACGCCGTTCTGAACCCCGGCTATAAAATCAGCGCGGACTTTCTCGCTATAAGTTTGGTTCTTCAACTCATCACGGAACCGCTCGACATCTAAGCCTAGTTCGCCCGCGTAGCGAATCAAATCCTTCGTATGAAGGGCCCCTTGCTGCTCGAACAGCAGCGTGTGCATTTCCCAGAACTTTCCTTGAGCTCCCGCCGCCTCCGCCGCTTCCGCTGCCTGCTGTGCATGGTGATGAATGCCGGAAAGTGGATAGTGCCGGAACACGACCCGCAGGCGGGAGGCGATATCCTTCTGTAGGTCGCGAAGGGTCACATACAAACGCCCGCAATCCGGGCACTCGTAATCCCCATACTCCACGAGCGTATAGGGGGAGTCCTCTAGACCGTGGGCGTGGTCCAAGGCGCGAATCGGAAGCAAGAGGCGTGAAGGATGGTTGGAATCCATGGGCGTGTGTCGTACCAATGTCTACAGATGCACTAAAGACCACCTAGGCTTCAACCGGGGCCGTTCGCGGCGGGCTTTTCAGTTGGCGTTAGGTAGCTCCACATGATCGATAACGAGCACGTCGATCGCCTCCTTGGCAGGTTCCAATTTCAAGCCGAGTTGCCGAACAGCGGTGAAGATATCGGGTTTGTCGCTGGTTTGGGCGTTGCTGGTTTGCGTATTCCTGGTTTGGGCATTAGTGGAGACAGACCGTCGATCGAATTGCGTGCCGTCAATTCTCCACTCGAGGTCAAAGTCGTACCTTCCCGAGAGACCCGTTCTATCGAACACGGGCCGGTCCAGCGCGCTGCGTTGCAGTAACGACGCAAAACCCGTCATGCTCGCGTTGCGGGCGGGCAGAACCATCGTCCCGGCCTCGGACTGCCGGATTTTGAAAAGGAGCGCGCCCTGCTCGGTGTGAGACGTGTTTTCCTTGAGTTTGAACTCACTCTCTCCGAGAACCAGATTGTAAACCGATTCTTCCTTTTGCTCGTGATGCACAGCCAGCTTCAAACGATCCGCTAAGAGCGCCTGGAACATGAGCAGCAGCTGGCTGGTGGGAGGGCGGTTATCGCCAGGTATCACGCCGGCAATGTCATACCGTTCGGTGTCGAGCCAGGAGGGTCCACCAGAAATCAAGCCGGGGCTTACGTCGTAGGCAAAGCCGACGCATTCCCTAAGCGTGTGGTTATTGGCGGTAAACTGACGCAGGCCCACATACTTAAACGAATAACCTTTTGTCGCGGCAGGACTCGGATTGATGGTGGAGACTTCAAACGTTTGAGACTGTGCCGGGAACTGCGCGAGAATCGCCTGGAAAATTCCGAAAGCTGACATCGCGACTGGCCGGATCATATCATCCTCGCTCGGCTCGATAAACTTCTTTTCCTCAGCTTACTACCGGCAGAACTGGAGAACAAGGCCTCTGCCCATCGAACCGTCCGAATCAAAATCGAAGCTGCAGAGTGAACTGAAAGTTCCGGCCTTCGTTTAGCGTATTCGTGATTTTGCCGAAAGCCGGAGAGCTTAGGTCTGGGTTGGGATTCGCGAATTGCGGTGTGTTGAAAAAATTGATCGATTCAGCTCGAAACGTCGCCTGCCAATCCGACTGCAGCGTCCAGGAGCGCACCAGCGCCGCGTTCATGTTGCGGATGCCGCCTCGCCGGAAGGTGTTAAAGCCGAGATTACCGCGCGAGTCCGTCGGCGCGATGTAGCCGAACGCCGAGCGCGGCAGCAAAGTCGTCGAAGTATTCGGATCGCCGATGGTGCGGCCAAGAACGCTCGGATCGAGCAGGTTCGGACGATCGCCATTCGAACCGTCCACATTGCCGGAGCCTGGGCCGTCGGAACCGGTGATCACAGTGAACGGCAGCCCTGTCTTCGCTAGAAAGATACCTGAGATCCGCCAGCCGTTAGCTAGGCTGCGCAAAAGATGACCACCGGATGAAAGCGCCGGCGGAGCGTATTGGAAGCGTGCCATCACCGCGTGCGACTGATCGAACGCGCTGGGCCCTTTCAGATCTTGCGCGACTGGACTCTGGGATTGAGAGTACCCTTGCAGCGCTTCGTCGCCCGCAGCCATGTTGGTGTAAGCGCTGCCGGTGTCGATGGCTTTGCTGAACCAGTAGGAAGCATCGCTGGTGAAGCCATGCCACGCCGGCGCTTTGAGCGTGATGCGCGCGGCGTCGAAATAAGCATTGGATGCGTTCCTGGCCTCGCGCAATTCGTAGTAACGCTGATCGGGACGGCGCTCGGTGATCGTGGCCGTGGTTTGCGGGATGCCAGGTACCGGAATTGCGCGATTGGCGAACCACATCATGAAGAGTTTGTGGGTACGCGAGCCGGTATAGCCCAGTTGGATCGACCAGGGCTTTCCTTGCAATGGCTCCCACAGAAAAGTGTATTGGTGCGAATAAGGCGATTCGAGGTTCGCCGGCACATCAAATTGAGTGTGCTGAGCGCCGGGCCCGAGATAAATATTCTGCGCCGGAGTAAAGAGCGAGGGAGGCGCCTGCACTTCGAACTTCAAAAAATTCGGCGGATCCCAACGAACTTGCTGCAACGTCTGCGCATAGATATCGCCGAATTGAAGTCCGTAGGCGGCGCGTATGACGCCGGCGCCGCGAATCTGCCAAGCGAAACCAAATTGCGGCGCGAGGGTGTTGCAATCGCAATTGAAATTGACCGGCGTCAGGTGATTTACCTCGTTGGGGCCGGTTACAGGTGCATAACGCAGGCCATAGTTGATCGTAAAGTTTGGCAGGACCTTCCAGACGTCACCAACAAAATACTGCTGTTCGAACCAGCGGAAGCCGCGATATCCGTTTCCGATTCCAGCTGAGTAGCGGCTGGCGATGCCCATGCGGAAGTTTGTAATGGCATCGCGGCCGAAATCGGAGCGAAAGTAATAATTGCCGCGTTCGCTCGAGGACTCTAAGCCGTTGTTCTGCAGCCGGTCGACTTCACCGCCGGCCGAGAACAAATGATTGCCGACCTGGCGGCGATAGAGCACGGCATGGCGAAATCGATTAATTCGGCGGTCGATCGGGACCGTCGCGCCGGGACCCAGGCTCTGGTAGGAAGTCCCGATGATCACCTGCGGGCCAACGGCATTGGGCTCGGGCACCAGAAGTGAATGCACGCGGTCGAAGCCGATCGTGAAATCTATAAACGAGTGGGCGTCGAAAAGGTGATTCCAGGTGAGGCGCGCGTTGTGGGACTTGGTATTGGTGTCGGGGTTCTGCCCGGCCACGAACTCAAAGGCCATCACCTTCTGGTTGGTAAAGGAGTGCTGCGCGAAGATTTTGTCGCGAGCCCCGAGATCCTGATCTAGGCGTATATTCGATGCCTCGGTATCGAGTGATTGAGGCGAGTTGGTGTTGAGGGCCCGCGGGTCGATGTCGGTGCGATTGGGCAGCTCTTTGGGGTAGGCATCGATCCAGCGCTGTATCAGCCGATAGACGGCGGGGTCGGTCGTCAGCGGCGTACGCTCGCTGGGCAGCGGAACCAGAACATTGCCGTTGACGCTGCCTCGCAGATCTTGCAGAGTGCCATCCAGCGTCAGATGAGCGCCCCGCCAGAGGCCCAGACCCGCAGTGAGTCCGTAATCATTCTCGTGGGCGGGCTGGACGCTGCCGGCCTGGAAGAACGATCGAGCGCTGAAGATGCTGTCCGAGCGTGTGAACGAAAGTCCGCCGTGGAAGTCTCGCGAGCGCGTAAGCGAATTTAGATGTATAAGCGACGCGGGATTGTTTCCGAACTCGGTGCCGAAGTATTTTCGCTCAGGTTGAAACTCGGTGACGATCGTGGCATTGGTGCCCAGCCGGATATTCAGGTCTTTAAGGGCGTTGTTGTCGATGAGGTTGAACTGAACATTTTCGTTGCGCCGGCTTTCGCCCGCCGCCGCGTCGATTGTGCCCAGCAGATTGAGCTCGGTGCGTTTGTCTTTCACTGGCTGATGCTCGGGCTCAGCCGGCTTTTCGTCCGGTTTTGAGGATTCAGGCGGCGTTGTCTGCTGTGCCAGCAGAAGCAGAACCCCCAGAACGAACTGCAGCATGTGGACTTATTATGCCAAGCTCCGCTCCGCCCATTGGCGCGCCGGGGCCCTGCTCTGCGTTAGCATAGAACAAAAGAAGGAAATAGGAGATTCCATGAGTCGTTACCCATTGCTCGCCTGCGTCGGCGCGCTTGCCATCCTGTTTGTGGCGCAACTTCCTGCTCAACCCCCCGGTCAGGCCCCCAAAGCGGCAGCCAAGGCAAAATCCAAGGCCGTGCCACGCACGCCCGATGGTCATCCGGACCTCCAGGGAGTATGGACCAATGCCACCATTACACCCATGGAGCGGCCGTCCCGGTTTAATGGAAAAGCGACGCTCAGCGATGCCGAAGCGACCGCCTACGAGAAGAGCGACCTTGAGGAACTGAACAAACAGGATGGCGCCTCAGACGGCCCACTGATTGCGGCCGCGGGATCTTCTGGCACCGGTGGCTATAACGTCCTGTTCGTGGACCGCGGCACCGAGCTCGCGCGCGTCGACGGCGTGAAGCGAACCTCGCTGATCGTTGATCCTCCGGATGGGAAAGTTCCGCCCATGACCGACGAAGCGCGCAAGAGAATTTCTGGCCTGATGCGGAACTTCAACCGCTATGACACCGTCAAGGAACGCCCGCTCTCGGAGCGCTGCATCATTGGATTCGGGTCCACCGCCGGGCCGCCCATGCTTCCCGTGCTCTACAACAACAACTACCAGATCGTGCAGACCCCCGAAGCGGTGATGATTCTGGTTGAGATGGTCCATGACATTCGCATTATTCGCATGAACGGCGTCCACGACCCGCCCGGCATCCGCAAGCTGCTCGGCGATTCGATCGGGCATTGGGAAGGCGACACCCTGGTGGTCGATACCACAAACTTTACGAACGAGACCCGGTTCCGTGGATCGGGCGAGAACCTGCACGTGATCGAGCGCTTTCAGCGTGTCGACCCTGAAACGATTCTCTACCGGGCGACCATCGATGATCCCTCCACGTTCACCAAGCAGTGGACTCTGGAATATCCGTTCCGGACGACCGCCGGCCCGGTTTATGAATACGCCTGCCATGAAGGCAACTACGCGATGCCGGATATCATGGGCGGCGCTCGCAAGCAGGAAGCCGAAAAGAAGTAGCCGAGCCGCGACCACCGATACTGAGCCGCGCCCAGCGGTCCTATAACACACCCGCTTCCCGCATGATCGGCTCCGCTTTTTCACGAATCTGGCTTGCCATCTCGTAAGGATCTGCGTTCTGAAACTCTGGCCGGAACAGTTCGACCGAGAGCGGGCCGGCATATCCTTTCTCTGATAGTTTGCGAAGGATACGCGCCAGGGGCGTAATACCGTCCCCCGGAATCACGCGCGTGGTTTGCCCCAGCAACTCGCGCGGCAGGTCCGCTGGCACGTCTTGAAAATGTACATGCACGATCTCGCCGGATCGGATCAAATCCAGATCCTCAAATTTGCTCTGTCCGGCCCAAAAGTGATAGCAGTCGAGCATCGGACGCACATTCGGATGAGCCGCTTCCCGAGTCATTTTGAGCGACGTGCTCAGCGTTCCGATAAACGTCGATCCGCGAGAAAACTCCACCATCGCCGTCATCGGGTACTGCTTTACGATCTCTCCGACTTCGCGCATGTTGTCCAGGCCCAGCTTGTAATCGTCTTCGGTGAACTTTTGCGTGGTGTTGCACGGACAGACGATTTGCTTCAGCCCCAGCGACGAATACAACTCGCAGCGCTGCTTTAGGGCGTCGAGCGCGGCAGCTCGCTTGGGATTCTGTTCCCAAAGGCCCAGAACGCTTCCGCAAGAAACCGGAGTCAGTCCCAGATCGGCAATCAAGCGCCGTGCCGCCGCCACATCCTCGGTCTTCAGGAACGCATCCACTGCCGACGATGTGAATTCACAATACTTAATGCCCGCGCGCGCCCAACCTTCCAGCGATCCGCGAAATCCTGCGCCTACAGTCGTCGTCATGTGCATGCAAAGTTGCATTTTGCCGGACGCAGCGGCGGCTCGAGTAACGACCTGAGCCAAAGGCGCCAAACAGACGATCCGTCGGGTGAGCATAGGATCTAATATATCTCTTCATGCGCAGCCGGATTGCATCAGCTCAAACCGAAATCTTCCACGTGCGCAAACAGCGCGGGAGTCCCGCCGGTATGCAGAAAGACGACCGTTTCGCTAGCATTGATGTCCCCGCGGCGAATATGGTTGATCATCCCGGCCATGGCCTTACCCGTATAGACAGGATCGAGCAGAATGCCTTCGCACCCCGCCAGCAACCGGATCGCCTCCACACACCCGCGCGTCGCGACGCCGTATCCGGCGCCGATGTAGTTCTCGTCGTTGAGCAGATCTTGCGCCGTAACTCTGCTTGAAACTCCGAGAATCTCGGCCGCTTCACCGGCGATGCGAATGGCCCGCTGCGTCTTTTCCGGCTCGCCACCACTGACCGCAATTCCGTAAATCCGATAGGGCGCGCTGTACATCTTAGCTCCCAGGGCCAGACCGGCCTGCGTCCCGCGTGATCCGTTCGGAAAATACAAACGGCTCGGCGCCTCACCGCTTTGAAAAAGCTGCGACACCAACTCGAGCGTGCCGGTCACGTATCCGAAAGAACCCCGTGGACTGGAGCCGCCTATCGGAATCAGGTACGGGCGCTCGCCGCGTTTCTCGAGATCAGCCACGACTTCAGCCATCTTGGCTGCTTCCTCCGCTCCCGTCGCAAATAGTGGGTTCGGATTCTCATCAATCCAATGGATCTCCGCGCCAAAAAGTTGATCGAGGAACAGATTGCCTTGAACAACGGGGCATTCGCTATTCTTCGTCAGGACCAGCGCGATTTTCAGGCCAGCCGCCCGCGCCGCCGCCGCTGTCATCCGAGCGTGATTCGATTGCGCGGCCCCCGACGTCACTAGAACAGTACCGCCTTGACGCAGCGCATCGCCCACCAGAAATTCCAGTTTGCGAGCTTTGTTGCCACCGAACGCCAACCCGGTCAGGTCATCGCGCTTCATGAGAATCCGCGGGCTGCGCTCTTTGCCTCCCAGTTCCCGCCGAAGATTATGCAATTCCTGAAGCGGCGTCGGAAGAGCGGCTAGCCGAAACCGAGGCTGCGATCCGATGGACACGATCAGTCCACCGTCGCCGCGCTCTTAACATACGCTGCCACATCCTGGTGCGTGGCGAACCATACACCCGGCTTGGACTTCATGTAGACGATCAGCTTGTCAAGCCACAGCGCACGCGACCGGTGACCCGTATAGTGCGGATGCATCGTGAGCACGTACAGGCCGCCCTCTTCGTACGCCACATCAAACTCGTCACGAAAGATCTGTTCCACCAGCTCCGGCGACGGCAGCGAGCCGTTGGCCGCTCCGAAGTAAGGCGCATCGTCCACAATGCGTTCGATCGGCAGCTCCACCACGCCGGTCGGATTGCCGTCTAGCGAGATTTCGTACGCATCGTCGCTCGCCATGAGACTGCTGTCGTACAGAAAGCCCGCCTCCTTCACTTGCTTCATCGTGTAGGGGCTCATGGCCCACGATGGTGCGCGATATCCCACCGGTTTCTTCCCCATCGCCTTGGTCAGCAGCTCGATCGACTGATTCAGAAGCTGCTGTTCCTTGGCCTGGTCGTTGAGTTCGACCAGGTTCTCGTGGATCCATCCGTGAATCCCGATCTCGTGCCGTTTCTTCGATTGGATCGCTGGAATCATCTCCGGATTCAGCGCCGCGCTAACCGCCGGAATAAAAAACGAAGCCGGCACGTTCTCTTTGTCCAGCACTCGCAGGATCCGCGGCAGTCCATCCACAGCGCCGTATTGCCCGCGCGACATCGGTTCGGAACCGGGTATTCCACGCGCCAGCGTCGGCGTGGAATTGTCGATGTCGAAGCTCAACGCCACTGCCACGCGAGCGCCATTCGGCCATTTTTTGGGCTTCAAGCGCCTGCCCGCATAGTAGTGCTTGTATTGAGCCTTCAGTTCATCCAGGCCCAGGTTAATGCCCGGCCACGGGTTCGCCGCCGCCGGATGCGTCTGCGCCGTGGTGGTTCCCGAAACGCACCCGATCAGCGCACCTGAACCTAAGATTGCAGAAGCCGCCGCGATCACAGCAACTTGATTTTTCATGACAACCTCCTGTGCTAATGCGTCATCGCATAGACAACATAGTTGACACCGATGCGAATCCCAAGCGCCGAGAATTTCTCATCATACTGCGGGTCATCGGCCCACTCCCAGGAATCGCCCAAATCCGAGTCGAACGTCATCGCGGCGATCACCCGGCCCTTGTCATCGTAGATGCCTCGCCAGCGCGCCGGGCAGCCCTCGCACTTGTAGGTCACGCCCGTGCTGAGATAGCGCGCGCCCGGGACCTGATAGCGGTCGTCCAGATCGTAGACTGAATGGAAAATCTGGTCGGCATCGGCGATGTCCACAATGGCCCGGTCAGGAAAAACGCGCTTCATGCTTGCCTCGAACACCTCCCACTGCGAGTCGCCCCAGAAATCGTCGCACATGAAGAATCCGCCGCGCAGAAGATAATCGCGCAGCTTCTTGGCCTGCGCGTCCGTAAGGTTCCACCAGCCCACTTGAACCGCGTACAGCCAGGGCCATTTGTAAGCGTCGTCGCCGTCGTCCAGGTTCACCGGCTGTTCCACCGAGCGGGTATGGATACGCGTTAATCGCCGCATCGCGCGCAGGAAATGCCGATCCGCGCGTGGATAATCTTGCGTCCACATGGAGTTTCCACGCCGCCAATCGCTGCCGCGAAAACGTCCGTATCCGCCGAACCGGCCGCTAGTCGGCGGGTACATCAGACGCGCGAACGTCCATTCGGTTCTTTCCTGGTAATCGGACGGCAGCGGAAAATTGTTGTATTCAATGCCCGGGTATTCGCGAAACGGTTCTTGGAAAGCATACAACGTCCCCAGAAAAGCGATCGCGCCCGCCGACAGCCACGCGATCTTTGCCGTACGTGAATTCATCGGCCTCGATTAGCTTTACTCTAGCTCGAATATAAAGGCCCTCGAACGCCGGCCCCCTGACTAGTCCGCCCCGCACGACACCTGTTATTCTGAGACGCATGCGAACAATCACTATTTGCACAGTTCTGGTAACTGCCGTCGCCGCCTCCGCCATGGCGCAAGACAAGCAGGCCAAGATGCCGCCCCGCCCCGGATTGACGCTGACAACTTCAGCATTCTCCGACGGCGGAATAGTTCCCGCCAGGTTCACTCAGAACGACCCCAATGCCGTTTCGCCCAAGCTGGAGTGGACCAACGTTCCCCCCGGCACGGTCACTTTCGCATTGATCCTGCACGATCCGGATGTAGCACTGCAGCGCAAGACCGACAACGTTCTGCACTGGATGGTCTTCAACATTCCCGGTACCGCTCATGAATTGCCCGAAGGCGTCCCGGCCAACGCGACCTTGTCCGACGGAACAATTCAAGCCAAGAATCTTCGCGGAGCCGTCGGCTACATGGGACCAGGGGCGCCCGCCGCCGGACCGGAGCACCATTATACATTCGAGCTCTTCGCGCTGGATACGAAGCTCGACTTGGGCCCCGACGCCACCCGCGCCGATGTGTTGAAAGCAATCGACGGCCATATCCTGGGCAAAGGCGTTTTAGTGGGGCGCTTCCACCGTTAGCGCGCAGTATTTCCGAGCCGCGCTCGGAGGAAGCGGTCTTTGAACTTTCCGAGCCGCGCTCGGAGGAAGCGGTCGCATGTCTTCGAGGTTCCCCATGTCACTTTCTAGCGTTTCTTTCGCACTGTTGGTCTCTGTCGTTCTCGTTCACGCGCAGCCCCCCGCCGGCCGAGGAGGAGCTGCCACCACCCCCATCGGCCGCACGCCCACCATCGAGGAGCGGACCAGCGGCATGCAGAAGCTGGACGGCTACTTCCCGATCTATTGGGACGACCGCGCCGGCGCCCTATGGCTCGAGATTCCTCGCTTCGATAGCGATTTCCTCTACACCACCGGTCTCGCGGCCGGTCTTGGATCGAACGATATCGGCCTTGATCGCGGCCAGGCTGGAGGCGGACGCATCGTCTCGTTTCAGCGCGTCGGACCGAAAATCCTGATGGTCCAGGGGAATGAATCGTTCCGCTCCTCCAGCGCCAATCCCGCAGAGCGCCGCTCCGTGGAAGACTCATTCGCCAAGTCGGTACTCTGGGGTTTTACCGTCGCGGCCGAAAGCAACGGCCATGTCCTGGTGGATGCGACCGACTTCGTCCTTCGCGACGGTCATGGCGCCGCGAACTCTTTGCGTCCTGGACCATACCGCGTCGACCGGGCACGCAGCGCGGTCTACATGTCGCGTACCAAAGCGTTCCCCAAGAACACTGAGATCGAAGTGACTCTCACCTTCGCCAGCGACGCCGCCGGTGGGCGCGGCGGATTCGGCGCCGGTCCAGCTCAGGGCCCCCCACCGATCGGCGCGGGAGGCGGACGCGGGGGCGGCGGATTTGGAGGCGGCCTGTTTTCGGGAACGGTCGCGAGCGTTACACCGACGCCCGATTCAGTTACGCTGCGCGAACATTACTCCTTCGTCGAACTGCCCGATAACAACTTCCAGCCGCGCTACGACGATCCGCGTGCCGGCTACGGCGGCCTCAACTTTGTCGACTACAGTGTGCCCATCGGTGAACCAATGGTCAAGCGCTACATTCGCCGCCACCGGCTGGAGAAGAAAGATCCCAACGCGGCCATGAGCGAAGCCGTAAAGCCCATCCAATACTGGGTCGATTCGGGCGCTCCGGACGACGTCAAGAAAGCGCTGGTCGAAGGCGCGAGCTGGTGGAGCCAGGCCTTCGAAGCCGCCGGATTCCGCAATGCCTTCCGCGTGGCCGTACTTCCCGACACCGCCGATCCGATGGACATCCGCTACAACATGATCAACTGGGTGCATCGCTCCACCCGCGGCTGGAGCTCCGGAGCCAGCGTCGCCGATCCGCGCACCGGCGAAATCATGAAAGCCACCGTCACGCTCGGCTCGCTGCGGGACCGCCAGGATTACCTGATCTTCGAAGGCCTGCTGTCGCCCTACATGCGAGGCGACGAAAAACCCGACGTCCTCTATCAAACCGCGCTGGCGCGCATCCGTCAGCTCGCTGCTCACGAAGTCGGCCACACGCTGGGCCTCGGTCACAACTATTACGACAGCGCCAAGGGATGGATCTCCGTGATGGACTATCCGCATCCCCTTGAAAAACTACGCGACGATGGTACCATCGATCTGTCAGAAGCATATGCCGCACGCATCGGCGACTGGGACAAAGTTGCGATCAACTATGGCTACCGCCAGCTCCCCAAGGGCGACGAGCAAGCCGCACTGACTAAGATCCTCGACGACGCCTGGGCCGAGGATCTGCGCTATATGACCAACCAGGATACCGATACCCACCCGCGCGTCGATCAGTGGTCCAACGGCGTGAATCAGGCCGACGAGTTGAATCGGATCATGAAGATTCGCCGCGTCGCGCTAAACCGGCTGGGTGAGCACACCATCCGCAAGGGCGAGCCCATGGCGACCATTGAGGAGCCGCTGGTGCCTATCTTTATGTATCACCGCTATTCGGTGGAGTCCGCAGCGTCGATGGTCGCTGGGATCGACTACATCTATGCCATGCGTGGCGACGGACGCACTCCTCTAAAATGGGAGACGGCCGTCAATCAACACAAAGCGCTGGACGCGCTGGCCAACACTTTGAAACCTTCCGAACTGGCCGTGCCCAAACAAGTCCTGGATGCGATCCCGCCGCGCCCCCCGGGCTTCGGCCGCCACCGCGAATTGTTTCCGCGCACCACCGGCGACGGATTCGATCCGCTCAGTCCCGCGACCGTCGCATCCGACGTCACCATCGGCTTCGTGCTCGAGCTGGATCGCTCGGCCCGTATGGTGGCGCAGCATGCCCTCGATCCATCGCTGCCGGGTCTCGAAGAAGTCATCGATCGCCTGACCAAGGCGACCTTCGATGCGCCGGTCACCTCCCCCTATGAGACCGAGATCCGCCGCGCGGAAGAACGCGTGCTCGTCGACCGCGTGATGTGGCTCGCTACCGGCGCGCCCAATGGCCAAGTACGGGCCATCGCGTCGTTGAAGCTGTCGAAGCTGGCCGCGCGGCTGAAAGGCGAGGCGGGGGCAAGCGAATCCGAGCAGGCGCAACATGCGCTTCTGGCCGCCGATATCAAGCGCTTTCTGGAACGGCCAGCCGACCCGATCAAGCCAATCGCCGCTCCCGACGCCCCACCTGGAGCCCCCATCGGTGATCCAGGAATGGACTGGCTTGCGCCCCCGCCGCCGTGCTCCTGGACCGGCGCGCATCCCGATTGGTGGTAATCTTGGTCCCTAAAGCGAAAGTCACAATCTGTCGATCTCCGACCACGGCCCATTGCCGCATCTGTACCGTCGCCGGAAAGCGGCTGGCGAGGCGGCCGGAAATTCTTGATGAACCCAAAATCTAGGAAGCATACAGCTCTCGGCCTATGCGTGGCGGCGTTCATCACGGGTGCGCTTTTGACAGGCGTATCTTTTTATGAGAGCCGCCGGCAAGAAGATCTAGCATTCCACCAGGACCTCAGTGTTGCTTCTGAAAATCGCGTGTCCGCCGTCCGGCGAGAGCTGGAAGCGAACCTCGTCGCGCTACATGCTTTGCGCGCCTATCTCGAGATCAGCCCAATGAACGAAGCCAGTTTTTCGGGCTTTGCAGCGCGGCTGATCGCTACCCATTCCAGCGTTCGTTCCCTGGAATGGATGCCGCGAGTGGAGCGCCAGGACCGGGACCGGTTCGAGCGCGGCCTCGGTGGCCGCTTCATCTTTGAAGGCGACCCGGCCAAGCACCGCCGTGCACCGGATCGGCCTTTCTATTTACCGGTTCAGTTTGTGTATCCCATGTTTCAAAAAAGCGTCATCGTCGGCTTCGATGTCAACGCCAGCGCGGGCTGCCGTCGAGCTCTGGCTTTGGCGCAAAAGACCGGCGAGCCGGCACTGACGGAAAAGTACCCGGTAGTGGAACAAACCGCCGACGGTTACGGTGTGATTGCGCTCATGCCGGTTTACAGGCGCGTAGGCGGCGATGGCGAACCCGTCCTGGCCGGCTTCGCTGCTTCTGTGACCCAGGTGCCCGACGTCGTCGAAAGCGGACTACGGCGCATCAGTCCCAGAGGCTTGGACCTTTATGTCTTCGATCGATCCGCCCCTCCCGCCAAGCAGCTCCTTTATTACCATCCGTCCCCCTCCGGTAGCAAGCGCGGAGCGGTGGCCTCCGAACCCCTGTTGGCCAATACTATCCATGACCAAATATTGGTAAGCGTCGGCGGGCGTGATTGGTCCTTCGTCTTCGTGCCGACGCCCGAATATCTCGGTGGCGCGCATAGTTGGCGTTCCTGGATACTGCTCGGCATCGGCTCTCTATTAACCATCGCGGTCGTCCTCTACTTGCTGCTTCACGTGTCGCACACCACAAGAACGTTAGGCCTCCTTAGTAGCTTGGAAAACGTGAATCGGCAGCTTGCCGCTGCTCGCGACGAGGCGCTGGAAGCGTCCCGGTCTAAATCGCAATTCCTGGCCACTATGAGCCACGAAATCCGGACACCGATGAATGGAATTCTTGCCACCACTGAGCTGGTCCTAGACACCGGCCTGACGTACGAGCAGCGTGAATTGATCAGTGCTTGCAATGTTTCCGGTCAACAATTGCTCGCAATCTTAAACGACATTCTAGATCTCTCGCGCTGCGAGTCCGGCAAGCTCATCCTCGAACAGGTGCCCTTTGATCTGCATTCCGAAGTCGCGGGCCTGATGAAACTCTACAACGTCATAGCCCAACAGAAAGGCCTCGCGCTGAACCTGCATTGGAGCGATGACGCGCAGCAGTGGGTACGCGGCGATCCGACGCGCCTGCGGCAAGTCCTCGCCAATCTATTGAGCAATGCGCTCAAGTTCACCGACTTAGGCTCTGTGAGCTTGACGGTTTCAAACGACGGCGACCATCCTGCGCAGGCGGGGAGCCATCCCAAAGCGCGCATGCGGTTCATCATCGAAGATACGGGGGTCGGCATGCCTCCCGAGATCCTGCCTCATCTGTTCTCCCCCTTTGTCCAGGGAGAGGGCTCGACCACCCGGCGCTACGGCGGCTCCGGCTTGGGCTTAGCGATTTGCAAACAACTGATCGCCCTCATGGGTGGCGCGATCGATGTCGAGAGCGTGCTTGGGAAAGGCAGCCGCTTCGTGGTCCAGGTCGAATTGGAACGAGCTGATCCTCTGCGGCAAATCCCGGACCCCGCGGTCCATCCAGCTTCCCTGCCCAAGCGCTTGCACGTTCTGGTCGCGGAGGACAATCCCGTCAATCAACTTGTCGCGCAACGACTTTTGGAGCGTCACGGATGCTCGGTGGATGTCGTCGCCACCGGTACGGCTGCCGTTCTCCGCCATCAAGTCGAAAAGTACGATCTGATCTTGATGGACTGCCAAATGCCCGAGTTGGATGGATACGAAGCGGCCCGTCTCATTCGTACTGTCAATCACCTGGATCGCGTACCCATCATCGCCCTGACCGCGCAGGCCTTTCCAGGCGATAGGGAGCGCTGCCTGGCGGCCGGGATGGACGACTATGTCAGTAAGCCGATCAATGCCGCCCAATTCATCGCCACGGTGCGCCGTTGGATACCCTGCGACGTCGAGACCGCGGACGCCTGATACTGAGCCGGGACTTCGGCCGAGCCGCGACCGTCAGGGAACGTTAGTCCTGAAATTCCAGCGTGCCCCGCTGCTCCAGATCCATTTCAAAGACAGCATATCGTTCAGATTGCCATCTTACTTCGAGCATTCCCTTGCCAACCTGCGATCGGCCGCCGACTTCCACCATGGCGTCCTCTGGCAGTGACACTAGCATCCCCGGTTTCTCGCTATCCCTTGACGAGAACAGCCGGACGGCTACAAGCGGAGTGGTAATCCTGTACCGCTGCATGGGCGTTAGAATTGGCTTGTACCACGATTTTCGCAGCTGTCAGACTGAAACGCAAGTTAGCTAACCGTTAGTCCCGGTACCTTAGGGAGCTTGGGTACTGACGCAATTTAAGACCAGATTCAAGAAACGTTACGACCCGCTTTCAAGTCACACCAAGACTAATGAAATCGATTCAGGTTCTTCTGGTGGAAGACAATGCTGGAGATGAGCTATTGGTGAGCCAAGCCTTGGCGGAGTGCCCCATGCAGATAAGCCTCACGATTGCCCGCGACGGTGAACAGGCTCTTTCCATTTTGTCGGAACCCGATTACAAGCCGGCCCTCATAATCCTGGATCTGAATATCCCCAAACTGCCGGGTCACACATTACTCCAACGATACGATGCTAAGAAGACACCCATTGTTGTTTTTAGCGCCTATTGGAACGATGTGGACATTGATCGCGCTTTCGCCCTGGGAGTTCGCGAGTACGTTCACAAGCCCATGGAGCTCGATGCCTTCAAGCAAGCGGTGTGCATTATGGCGCAGAAATGGGCGCTGCATCCCAGCGGCACGGCTGATTTTGGGTCAATCCACGCACAGCCGCTGCGCTAATTCTTTCCGAGCCACGACCGTCAGGAAGTGGTCCCCGTGGTATCAAGAGAGAGATCTTTTCTAACTAGCATGGCGACCCTCAACCGCAAAGTAGCAATAGTCACCGGCTCCAGCCGTGGAATCGGACGCGCCATCGCGCTTCGTCTGGGAAGAGACGGCGCCCGCATCGTTCTCAGCGCGCGTCACCAGGAAGCGCTCGACACCGCCGTCCGCGAGATCACCCGATCCGGCGGCGAAGCCACATCTCTCGCGCTCGATCTCCGCATACCCGATGCGCCCCGCCGGTTGGCGGAATTCGCCCTCCAGACTTTCGGGCAAATCGATATTGTTGTTAATAACGCCGGCGCTACCAAGCGCGGCGAATTCGAGGATTTGACCGAAGAAGATTGGGCCGACGGATATGCGCTCAAGTTCTTCGGCGCGGTCCGGCTCACGCGCGCCTCCTGGCCGCATCTCAAGGCCACGTCCGGTTCGCTGATCAACATTTCTGGCATTGGCGGCCGCACGCCGGAAGCCCAGTTCACCATCGGCGGTTCGGTAAACGCCGCCTTGATTTCGTTCACCAAAGCCATGGCCGCCGCCGGCATTGTAGACGGCGTGCAGGTCAACGTGATCAATCCCGGAACCATTCGGACCGATCGTTATCAAAAGCGCCTGGTCGCGTTCGCCGCCGAGCACGGCATGGATACTGCCGCGGCCGAGCGCGAATTCGTGCGCGAGCATCAGACCACCCGCATCGGTGAGCCGGAAGACATCGCCGCCCTGGTGGCTTTTGTCGCCTGCCCGGAAGGCCGCTTCCTTCACGGCGCCATGCTGGATATGGATGGAGGCGCAACCAAAACGCTTTGACGAGCAAGCTGCCGTAGTACTTGTGGTAATTCAGGTTCATCGCACTACATTTCCGGCAGTGTTAGACTATCGAAGTAGACTTGAAATTATAATAGATATATCAGTCTTCACAAACTATGAAAAATGTGGGTGTTCGTCCAAGTCGTCACGAGCTGAGCCAGCACGGGATCCGAAATGTGGAAGTTGCGCATTGGAATTTAGGTACCGCGCAATTAATGGAAAAAGCCTTGCAGCGCCATGAAGGACTGCTGGCCGAGGGCGGCGCCTTGGCGGTCCGCACAGGTCAATTCACAGGCCGTTCGCCTAAAGACAAGTATGTCGTCCGCGAGGCCTCGACCGAGGCGTCGGTGGATTGGGGCTCGGTCAATCAGCCCATGTCGGAGCAGATCTTCGACCAGATTTACGACCGGCTGATCGGCTCCTGGGAGGGCGGCGAGCTCTTCGTGCAGGACTGCCAGGCCGGAGCCGACCCGGCTTACACGCTTCCGGTCCGCGTCATCACCCAGCGCGCCTGGCATGCCCTGTTCGCCCGGCAGCTTTTCCTCCGGCTCGATCCCCTCAAGACCGAGGATCATGTACCGGAATTCACCGTTTTATTTGCCCCCACGTTCTACACTAGCCCCGAAAAAGACGGCACAGGTTCCAAAACCTGCATTGCGCTCAACTTCAAGAAGCGCGCGATCATAATCGCCGGAACCGAATATGCAGGCGAAGTAAAGAAATCCATCTTCACGGTTCTCAACCACCTGCTGCCGGCGCGAAAGGTAATGCCCATGCATTGCTCGGCGAACATCGGCCCGGATGGCCGGGTCGCCCTGTTTTTCGGTCTGTCCGGCACCGGCAAGACTACGCTATCGGCCGATCCGGCTCGACGGCTGATCGGCGATGATGAACATGGCTGGAGCGATCGCGGTGTCTTCAATTTCGAGGGCGGATGCTACGCGAAATGTATCCATCTCTCTCGCGAAAAAGAGCCGCAGATCTGGGATGCAATCCGTTTCGGAACCGTGCTCGAAAACGTGGTCATCGATGCCAATCTGCGCACCCTGGATTTCGCGTCCGATGAGCTGACCGAGAATACGCGCGCGGCTTATCCGGTCGAGTTCATCGATAACGCAGTGATTCCGGGCGTGGGTGGACACCCCTCTCATATCGTGCTCCTGGCCGCGGATGCTTTCGGTGTGCTGCCCCCCATCGCCCGGCTTACTCCCGAGCAGGCCATGTATCATTTCCTGAACGGTTATACCGCCAAGCTGGCGGGTACCGAGCGCGGTTTGGGCAGCCAGCCGGAAGCCACCTTCAGCACGTGCTTTGCATCGCCTTTCATTACTCGCCGGCCGCTTGAATATGCAAGATTGCTGGGCGAAAAGATGCGCCAGCACGATTCGAAATGCTTCCTGGTCAATACCGGCTGGGTGGGCGGTCCCTACGGCGTGGGCGAGCGCATGAACCTGAAATATACTCGCGCCATGGTGAACGCGGCCGTGGAAGGCAAACTCGATCAGGTGGCGACCAAGCCACATCCCATCTTCAACGTCGGCGTTCCGGTCGCTTGCCCGGGCGTTCCGGCCGAAATACTGGATGCCCGCGGACAGTGGGCCGACGGGGCGGCCTACGATCGCTCTGCCGAAAATCTGGATGCGCGGTTCCGCAAGAACTTCGAGAAGTTCGGCGAAGCGGCTCAGGAAATCGTAGGCGCCGCGGTGCACGCCGGCCGCTAGCGTCGCTCACGCCCTGTTGCTCGTGGCGCACGCAGTCTTGCGCAATGTCACTTTACCTACGGCATTCGAGTTTTCAGCCAGATCGGCCGGGCGGGGGCCGCGAACGGTGTCAGCGCTTGTGCCGGCCATGAGCAAATCCGCGCCAAAAGGCGAACAGGCGCTTCGGGCGGCAAAGGGGAAGATCGGGAGCTGTTCAGCGAAGTTATCGGACATGATTAGCCGTTCGGCCGTAACCATACGCGGCAGTTAGGGCCAATGGAAGTGGTGGAAGAGTTACTGGAACCCGGTATCGGTTCGCGATAGACTGACACCATTGAGCGAAAGTGTATATCTTTATCGCTATTGCGTTGCCCTGACGCTGGTCCTGTCGCTAGCCTCGGGGCAAATGAATACGGGAGAGATGTCCGGCCGCGTGCTGGATCCCTCTGGCAGCGTACTCCCCGGTGCGAGTGTCGTGGCCCAGCAGGCAGAAACGGCCGAAAAGTTCACTGCAGTTACTAACGGCTCCGGTGAGTACCTGTTTCCCCAACTTCCCGTCGGAGTTTTTTCCGTCACGGTGACCGCTACCAATTTTAAACAATCCACGTTGCCACGGCTCGACGTCCACGCAAGCGACCGGCTCAGGCGCGACTTCACTCTGCAGTTGGGCGATAGAACCGATATTGTTACGGTTCAGATTGAGCCGGGCAACGTCCAGACGGAGTCCGCCGAAGTCAGGGACGTAATTGACCATCAGCAAGTGATCGACTTGCCCGTGAAGAGCCGCCAGTTCCTCGACCTGGCGATGCTAAGTCCTGGCGTTGTGCGCCCTCCGGGTGGCACGCGAGGCGATGCCATGCAGCAGGCTGGCAACCTTGTCAACGTTCTCGGCCAGCGCAGCGGCCACAACCTCTACTTGCTGGATGGTGTCGCGATCACCGATGAACACTTCAACAACCTGGTCATCGCGCCATCGATCGATGCCATCGAGGAGTTCAACATCGAGAAAACGTCCTATGCTCCGGAATTTGGCGGCAAGTCCGGCGCCGTCATAAACGTTGTGACTAGATCGGGATCGAACGATGTCCACGGTAGCCTGTTCGAGTTCGTCCGCAACGACGTCTTCGATGCGAAGAACTTCTTCGACTCCAGTTCGAATCCGATTCCTCCCTTCCACCAGAACCAGTTCGGCGGAAGCCTGGGAGGTCCAGCCCGCAAGAACAAGACGTTTTTCTTTCTAAGTTATGAAGGCCAAAGAGTCCGTAAGTCGCTGACTCAGACGTTTTCGGTCCCCACCGCCGCTATGCGCGGGGGTGACTTCCCCGGCTTGCCGGCGATATACGATCCGACCACGATCAGCGGCGGGCAGCGCCAGCCATTCCCAAATAATCAGATCACGCGCCTAAATCCAGTAGCTGTCGCCCTGCTTGTTCAAATACCGCTTCCAAACCTGCCCGGCATTGCGCAGAACTGGCTCGCCACAGGAAATCAAACCATCAACCAAGACCAATACAGCGGACGCCTCGACCATCAGTCCTCGGGCAATGATACAGCATACCTTCGTGGCTCGCTTTTCGACGCACGCCAAGCCGATCCCTTTGGATCCAGCGTGCTGCAGGAGAGTCTGCTGCCGGGCTTTGGCCGGAACCTCAGCACACACGCGATTAACGGCGTAGCGGGTTGGACGCATTCGTTCAGCTCGAATATTCTGAATGAATCACGCTTCGGGTTTCTCACTGTGGCTGGAGGGCAGACGAGCCCCAACAGTGGGAACACTTTTGCGGCGCAGACCGGGTTGCAGGGCGTGACAACAAATCCCCTGGATCTCGGATATCCGCAGATCTCTTTCGGAGGCCAGTTCTCGACTATGGGCGATCCCACACTGTTCACGTTTCGCAACAATCGTGACGTTGAATTCTACGACAACGTGATCTGGCACACGGGCAGGCACACCGTGAAGTTCGGCGGCTATTTCATGCACTACAATCTTCAGCCGGTGAATCCAAATGGAGCGCGCGGAATATTTTCATTTACTCCGAGGTGGACCTCGTCGGCGCCCGGTTTGGCTGATGGGAACGCGTTCGCTGACTTCCTGCTCGGCGATCCAACGACGGCTCAGGTTGGTCTTGGCCGGGCCGCGATGAATGCAAGCACGGATTGGGCCCATTTCTATATTCAAGACAACTGGCGGATCACTTCGAACCTCAAGATCGACGTCGGAATTCGTTACGAATACAACCGAAACATGACAGACGCGAACAATGAGATCGCGGCGATCGATACTTTGGTTCCAGCCGGCCGGTTTGTCGTCGCTAGCAACGGGTCTGGGAACATTTCACCCGCGGCCGCGGCGCTGTTACCATTGATCCCGATTCCATATGTTCCATCTTCGGCCGCGGGTTGGAACAACAGCCTCCTTGTGCCGAGGTCGCTGCGCTTCGCGCCGCGGGCGGGGATCGCGTGGAGCCTTCCCACTATAAAGACCGTAGTGCGCGTGGGTGTCGGCATCTACCCCAATCAGGCCGCATATAGCATTGTCACCAATCTGGCCCAGAACCTTCCGTTCTTTGTGACGAAGACTGTTAATTCGGCGGCGGCCGCGCTCTTGCCTTCCTTTACGACTGAGAATGCGTTGACAGCAAATACCGTGGGAACAGTAGGCGGCAACAACCTCGACCATGATTTCAAGATCGAATACAACGAGGTGTGGAACGTGAATCTCGAGCGAGAAATGAGCCCCAGCACAGTGTTCTCGCTCGCCTACATTGGATCGCGAACGGTCCATGCCGATAGTGGGACTGTTTTGAACGTTCCGCTCCCTGGCCCGGGAGCGATTGCGGTCCGACGCCCCATCCCGCAGCTAAGTCAAATCAGCGATATTCGCTGGAATGGCTGGGCGACATATCAAGCGCTGACGCTAAGCGCGAAGCGCCATTTCGCCAGGGGCCTGATGTTCGATGCGAACTGGACATGGTCTCATTCGATCGATGATGCTTCTGATCCTGGCGCAACATTGAACGAAACCAATCTCCCGCAAAACGTCTATGACCTCGGTGCGGAGAAAGCCAGCTCCAGTTTCGACCATCGTCACCGTGTGGCAGTGAGCTTCATCTACCAGCTTCCGCTGGCCAAAGACCCACCCATTTGGTTGCAGCGAATCCTCGGGCATTGGCAAGCTGGCGGGAACTTCACGGCTCAATCGGGTGCGCCGTTCACCGTGAACATCACCAGCGATCAGGCAAATGTCGGCGCAGGCCCGGCCCAACGGCCCAACATCTCGGGCGATCCGAACACTGGGCCGAAAACGCCGCGGCAATGGTTCGATACGACGGTCTTCTCGTTGCCGGCGCTTTATACATTCGGAAACTCGCCTCGAAATGCTGTGATCGGGCCGGGGCTCGAAGAATTCGACCTCTCACTTCTGAAGGACATGCAGTTAAGTGAGGCAGCCAAGCTCCAGTTCAGAGCCGAGGCGTATAACGTCTTCAATCACGCCAACTTCAACATCCCGAACCGTACGGCCTTTACCGCGAACTTCGGCAGCATTTCCAGTGCGCAGGATTCCCGCCAGCTTCAGTTTGCACTCAAGCTTCTTTTCTAGTTGCCTCGCCGACATCGCTCGTTCCTGAGGTCCTGCTGCGCTGGTCACGCAATTCGGTGCTTTGGCATCGATGGGATTCATCGTGAGAATTGGATAGCCTCGGAAACATTGTCCAAGGCGTGTTCGCTCCACAGAGCGATATTGCGCACTCTTGTGTGCCGCCTTGGCCAAGGCTTCCTCTGCGGCTCTACTTAGCGCGGTACAAGGCCGCCCGTCCTCGATGCCCGTCGTCAGCACTCATCCGACGCCTGCCCCTAAGGTTTCCACCTTAGCCCACGTCCAATCAAAGCCCCCCGACTAAGGCGGGGTAATGCCAATCTCCAATTGTTTGTACCCGGTCGCCACTCTAAGCTAGACCTAGGAGTGTTTGCGCGATGCTGCGTGGTATTATCATTTGTCCGGATGCCGACCTAAGCGAGCGGCTGGAAGCTCTGCTGAACGAGATCGGCATTGTCAGCGTGACCCGCACGCTGGACCGGTATCCGAACCCACTCGAACTGGTGCGCTTTCTTCGGGCGCATGCCCCCCAAGTCATCTTCATCAGCACCGAGTCCACAACTAAGGCTCTGGAAATCGCTCGCGATGTGGAGAAGAACACGCCGGGTGTCCAAGTGGTCGCCGTCAGCCGTTTTTGCGACCCCCAAATCCTGCTGGACGTGATGCGCGCCGGAATTCGCGAATTCGCTTCCCTTCCGTTCGACCGGCAAACCTTGACTGAAGGGCTGATGCGCCTCAAGGACGCCCTGGATGCCAAACCACCCGAGATCGAGACCACCGAGCAGATCTTCTCCTTTCTGCCCTCCAAAGCGGGTGTCGGCACTTCCACCATTGCGTTGAACACTGCTAAAGCCATCTCGCGCTTGCCGGACACCAATACCCTGCTGACGGATTTCGACCTCAACTCCGGGATGCAGCGTTTCATGCTGAAGCTGGATAATCCCTACTGTGTGACCGATGCCGCCGAGCATTCGCTCGACATGGACGAGAGCCTATGGCCCACTATGGTCACCACGATGGAGAACCTGGATGTGCTCCACGCCGGCAAGCTGAACCCGGATTTCCGTCTGGAGCCCACCCAGATCCGCCACCTGCTGGAATTCTTCCGGCGGAATTATCGCGCGCTGTGCATGGATCTGTCGGGCAATCTGGAAAAATATTCTCTCGAGATCATGCATGAATCGCGGCGGGTATTCCTGGTTTGCACGCCTGAGATTACCTCCCTGCACTTGGCGCGCGAGAAATACTTATACCTCAAGCAGCTCGACTTGGGAGACCGCGTGAGTGTCCTGCTGAACCGCTGCCAGAAACGATCGATGATCACTCCGCAGCAGATCGAGCAATTGCTGGGACTGCCGGTTCATATGACTTTCCCCAACGACTATCAAGGGGTACAACAGGCCTTGACCGAGGGCCGCTGGGTGGTGCCGCATAGCGATCTTGGAAAACAGTTCACCGCGCTGGCCGCGTCTATGATCGATGTGAGGCAAAGCACCAGTTCCTCAACAGCACCTGAAAAGAAGCGCTTCCTCGAATTCTTCTCCGTCGTACCCGGCAAAGCCGTCAAGAAAAACGCCAGCTAGTAAGTGGGGCAGGTCCCCGATTCTCCGACCTGCCTTGGCGATTCCGCCACCTCGCGCCAACAAGGTACCATTGGACGATGAAAGCGTATTCCCGCTCTTTGGCGAAATTGTCAGTTTGCACGGCTGCCTTGCTGGCCGGGACAGTCTGTTTCGGAGCGTCACCTGACCGGCAGCAGGCTCAAGCCCAGTTGCTCGATCATGCTGAATTGCCATGCGTGAACTGCTTCTTCGGAACGGGCGATTATTATTATTGCTTCGCCGTGGACAATAAGGTCCTGCTCGCCTATCAGCGGAGCCGGGTTCTCAACTGGACGGACGGATCGAAAAATTACTTGACCAAGGTCCATCGCGGATGGACTACCTGGACTCCGCCCGGCCAGACCGTGCCGATCAGTTATGATGACAAACACGTCTGGGTTACCCGCGAGGACGGAAAACAAGTTAGACTCACCCAGACTTATTCGCGCGATATCTTCACCAACGACCGCTGCCGGGCTGCGGTTAAAGCCAAGGCCCAGTAACAGGAGGGCAATGTATGACCTGCCGGAATCTGGTCGCAATAAGCGCGATGGCGCTCTTTTCTGTAACTTCGCTCTTCGCGCAGAATAAGGCGGCATGGAAGATGCCACGCACTGCCGACGGCCACCCCGATCTGCAGGGTATCTGGAACAACTCGACCCGCACGCCGCTTGAACGTCCCGCGGAATTTGCCGGTAAGGCGACTGTGACTGACGCCGAGGCGACCGGCTGGGAGCACAAAGAACACCAGGCCTGGCAGGACCTGGACGGGACCTCGGAAGGCCCTCTGCATAAGACCAAGGGATCGGAGGGCACAGGCGCTTACAACGTCCTCTTTTACGACATGGGTTCTGGGCTGGCGCGCGTGGACGGAGTCAAGCGAACCTCCATCGTTATCGATCCGCCGGATGGCAAAATACCTCCCGTCGTTCCGCACGCCCGTGAACGGAACCGGGCGGCCGCGGCGGCCAGATCCGCTGGCAACGTGAAGGACCGGGGCCTGTCGGAGCGCTGCATCTTTGTTTCGATGGCGGGCCCGCCCATGCTGCCGACCCTTTACAACAATAATTATCAAATTGTGCAGACGCCGGACGCGATTATGATCCTTTCAGAAGAGATCCATGACGTGCGCATTATCCGCATGAACGCGCAACACGCTTCCGAGAATGTTCGCCAGTGGCTTGGCGATTCCGTCGGGCGCTGGGAAGGCGACACGCTGGTGGTAGAGACGACCAATTTCAACGACCAGACCCATTTTCGCGGCTCTTCGCGGAACTTGAAGGTTACCGAGCGCTTTACCCGCGTGGACGCGAACAACATCGTATACAAGGCCACCATGGAAGACCCCTCCACGTGGACCAAGCCGTGGGCCGTGGAATTGCCGTTCGTAGCCGCGGCTGGGCCGATTTACGAATACGCCTGCCACGAGGGCAATTACGCGATCGAAGACATTCTAGCGGGGGCGCGCAAGGCTGAGGCGGAAGAAGCCGCCCACAAAAAGTAGTGGGGCACACCCGCGACTCCTATTGACCAGGGTCAGGGTTATGGGTAACCCTCAAGCCTCGGCGTGCCGTGCTTCCACTCTGGAGGAAGGGCGAATCCATCACGATTCGGCATTTTGACCTTCGGAAGACTCTGAGCGTCCATGACCTCGTCTTCTTTTATGACGTTATTCTTGTACAGCAGGTATGCGGTGATAGCGTATACCTCATTCGGGGTAAGCGTCCCTTCTTTCCCGAGGGGCATGCCGCGATTGATGTAATCCCATATCGTCGTCGCGAATGGTGAATGAACCGCCATGGCGTTGGAGTCGTTCACACATGGCGCGAGACAGGGTACCAAGGACTTCGCCTGAACGTCATGACTGCTTACGAGCGTGGGAGCGTGGCCTCCGGATGATCCCGTTGCACCGTGGCATGCCGCGCACCCCTTCCGCACATAGAGCGCCGCTCCTTCCTTGGCAGTCCCCTGCCCTGCCGGCAGCTCTTTTCCCGTGGGACTGATCGCGATATCCCAGGCGCGGATTTCTTCCGCTTTCGGGGGCCTCCCAAGACCGTAGGTGGGCGACTGTGTCCAGGCAGTCTGGCAAATCCCAAGAACCACCGTAACAAGGAAAAACCTAGGAAAGCCCATTGTGAACGCTCCCGTCGCTGGCGACCCTCCACGGTTGAACGGTATTGTCGGCCCCTCGTATACGGACTTTGTCCTGGGGTTCGTTCCAGTATTTCGCGACGTCGGCTCGCGTGGGTTGAACCGTGCCCAGTTCGTCCGTGCAGCGCGACATGAGCATTGACTCTTTTCCGTCCCAGTTCCAGTGGTAGCCGAATCGCGTATGCGCCATTGGATAGGCCGGTGTCCGGAGATCGGCATTCTTCCAGCTCTGGCCGCCGTCGGTGGATATCTCCACGCCGCGGATGGCGCCCCCGCCGGACCACGCCAAGCCACTGATTTCGTAGAATCCAGGGCCTGACAGCTGCTGACCACCAGACGGAAACGTGATGACCGATTTCGGTCCGATCATGTGCGTCAACGCGGCCGCTTTCGGGTCTGGATTGATATGGCCGTAGTCGTCATAGGTCATGTAGTAACGGTCCACGACCTTGATTCGCCTCAGGTATTTGATCTGATAAATTCCTTCGAAGCCTGGAACCATCAACCTCAAGGGAAAACCCTGCTGTGGGCGGAGCGGCTCGCCGTTCATCGCGTAGCACACCAGGCAATCGTCCATCGCCTTCGCGAGCGGGATGCTCGAGGCGCCCTTCACTTCTTCCGCGCCTTCCGCGACGATCCAGGACGCGGCGTTTTGCACGCCGGCCTCCTTGAGAAGCAACGACAGTGACACGCCGGTCCATTCGGCGCAACTGGTCAATCCGTGGGTTTCCTGAACGGTCTTGTGCGTCGGCCTGGCACGGTTTCCTAGGCACTCAACGAAGTAAACGCCGGATACGTACGGGAGACGCTTGAGCTCATCCATGGTGAAAACGAGCGGGCGGTCCACCATCCCGTGGATCATGAGACGATGCTCCCGGGGGTCGATGTCGGGAACAAAGGCGCCGCGGTGTGTCGCCGTATAGAAAAGCGAGGATGGCGTAATAATTCCGACCGAATCCTGAAGCGGCGTCAAGACATGAAACGTGAGCCCGAACTCATCCGGCGAATGCCTCTCGGCTACGGGCTTGCGTATCGAGGTGACGAAACGGGAGCGCTCGCCATAAGCGATCAGTTCGTCGATTTTCTTGGTAGGTGTCCCTTCTGTCTGGCCCTTGGCGAGTCCTCCGCCACCCGCGGCCAGACCGGCCACCGCGGCGCTGCCTTTTAGGAATCCCCTTCGGTTAGGTCTTCTCGAATCCATCGGTCTCCTTGAGGATGAAGTTGGTGGAATTACTTCTTGCGCTATTAGCCGGAGTTACTTCTTGCCCTGCCAGTCGTTTGAAAGTATAACCCATTTGATCGCCCGAAAAAGGCGATCGGCACTCTCAACGGCGGGCGACTTGGCCGGCCGGCCCTGGCTGCCATGCGGGAGTGCCGTCTTCCCATTGGTTATCGGTGAGCTGCTCGACGCCGGTGCCGTCATAGCGCATCACGAAAATCTCGCCGTAGGGCTGCGGCGCATCCGTGTAAACGACCTCATCCTTAAAACCCATCCTCGAACTGGCGAAAACGATGTACTCGCCGTCCGGCGACCAGCCCATGTGCGCGTCATTGCCGTGCGTGAAAGTGAGGCGCTTAAGTCCGGTTCCGTCGGGCTTAATGGTATGTAGCTCGTATGCGCCATCCACCAGGCGCGAGAACATGATCAGATCGCCGCGCGGCGACCACAGCGGGAAATTATCGTATTCCGCGCTCAGGGTCGTCACGGCTTTCGTTTCGAGGTTCATGATGCGCAGCCCGTATCCATCCTTCTCGAATGTCCGGTACACTATTCGCTTGCCGTCGGCCGCAAACGATGGGAAGGCATTGTTGCCCAACCCCGCGGTGAGTTCGCGGAACCCGGTCCCGTCCGCATTGACGATCGCCACCTGAGCGCCGTCCTCAACGCGATCGACCGGTTTGAGAAATAGCGAGTGGAAGCCGTCGAAGAACGCCGCGAATCCGCCGACGCCGAAGACGATCCTGTCCCCCTCTGGCGACCATGCTCCCGCCAGTACGTTCCGGTTCTTGTCCTGAAAGACGACTTTGGAGACTCCGGTGGCCACCGTAGTCACATTCAGAGCGGCGCCGCGTTTTTCGGGGCCGGCCAGAGACACCGTAACAAACTCCTTGCCCGAGGGGCTGAAGGAGGCTTGGCCTCCGGCCTGGAACAATTCGTAATTCGAATTGCGGCTGAATGCGCTTCGCCACGCTGTTCGCGCAACCTTAAGACTCTTGTAAAAAACGACCTGGGTTCCATCCGGCGACCAAGAGGCGGCCCGGATAGTTCCGCGCGGACCGGACCGCCCGCTCGAGTAATAGATGCCTGCCTCCGCTGTATCTTTCCGTATGTAGCCGATCTCGTTGCCCGCTAGCGGGAAAGGATTTATCTTGACACCCGGCCCAGCCGGCAGATCGGTGGATATTCCGGTGGTTGTGTCGCTGGTGGTTGTGGGGATCGATACGAGCCGGGTGTCGTTTCCAGGCTCGGGGTTGGGCCTCCGGTTTGCGAGCGTCTGCTCAGCTGTCATGCAATAGGCGACCACGTGACTGCTGTCTCCCATCCACTTCGGACTGCCGCAGAAATCTCCGCTCTTGGTGATTTTCTTCAACCCGGACCCGTCCGTGCGAATTATGTAAATGTCCGCCAACTGAAGCCGCTCCCACCGTCCGTGAGCGAAGGGCATTGCGTTGCCGCGAACCGAGGAGAAAGCAATCCACTTTCGGTCCGGCGACCAGGACGGACGAAAATCGCTCTCCTTCCCCGTGGTCAGGGCTTTTGTGCTCCGCGTCTCCAAGTCCATCGTCCAAAGATTCGCGGTCCCGCCCCCGCGCGTGCTCACGAAAACCAGTTGTTTGCTGTCGGGAGAGAATGCCGCTTGATCATCGTAAGCCGGGTCCGAGGTGAGCTGCGTCAATCCGCTGCCGTCCGGATTTACGCGAAAAAGATCTGCCGATCCGTTCCGGTCGGACGTGAAGACGATCGATTTGCCGTCGGGAGCCCAGGCCGGGTCGTAATCCGTGTCGGGCGATGCGAGGAGAGGACGCTCGCCGCTTCCATCGGATCTGGCAACGAAAAGCGCCAACTGGCCCTGTTGTGGATACACACGAGCGTACGCGATTTTGCGCGGTGCGGGTGTTTCGGCGCACAGAATGGCGAGCGCGGCGAAGACGATGAGTGGAGAGCGCATATGCGATAGTAGTGCGCCCTCGATACCCGCCGCAAGCCTCCCAGCTTTCACTGGGCGAGCGGAACCAGCGCCATCGACGCCCAATTTGTCGCGGCGGCGGAGACGAACTGATCGTGCCCATGCGGAAATCCGCTCTCGAAATACGGCTGGAACGCCAGTGAGCGGCTTCTCGCGTACCACGATCCATCCTCCATCTGCGTGCGAAGCAGAAACTGCGCGCCCTTCTGATATGCGCCATCGGACGCCTTCACCGCTCCCGATTCTCGCAGCGCGACCAGCGCCTGTCCAGTAGCGTACGCGTCACTCGCAAGCATGGCTCTCTGACCCCATCCGCCGTCAGATCACTGCTGGCGGAGCAGATCGCCCGCGGCCTGTCGAGCGCGATCCTGTTTGCCGGCCCATACCAGGCCGAGGATCTGGAACACGCGATCCTCGTTGTTGACCGGTCGTGCCGTTGCGAGCCAATCCGCCGCGCGCTCCACGGCCCCATCGTATTCTGCGCGGCGCGCCTTGGGCCCGTAGGTCTTGATCGCGCGAAGAGCAGTAGCCGTGCACTGTATATCGCTCGATTCGATTGGCGGCCGGCCCGGAAAGACCGCCCAGAATCCGTCGGCCCGTTGTCTGTTTTTCAGGTAACGGGCCATCGCGTCGGTCGCGGCGTCAGGGGGCCAATTTTCGGCTGCCAAACCGAGGAGAATGTAGCCCGCGGTGTCCACGCCGCCCGGAATCGGTCGGCCTTGGAGGAAATTTTCGCGGTTACCTTCGATGTAGGTCGCGATGGCTCGCCTTTGCGCTTGGGCCGTGTCCTCATCAATACCCACGCCCTGTTTGCGAGCCGCGGCCACGGTTATTGCCGTTAGATTATTGTTGTGGCAGGAAACACATCCCGATTTCTTCATAAAAATCACGTCGCTGCGTTGCAGGAGCGGAATGCTGCGATCGAGCGCCGCGCGCGGCGATGCGGCGGACTTTGGCTTCGACACAGCTTCCAGCGGCCTAGCCCCTTCGTGCGCCCCTGCGTTTCGCAGCAGTTCCGTCATAGCCGGTTCGCCTTGACGCAATGCGACATCGAGAACGGTCACGCTCTCGGTGGTTCTGGCGTTGATGTCGGCGCCGCGCTCGACCAGCGCTTTCACCTTTTCGACCACTGCCCCTTCCGATACCGCTGCGACCATGAGAGCCGTAAAACCGTCAGCCGGAGTCGCGAACTTCGGGTCCGCCCCGCGATCGAGCAGTAGTTTGACACGCCGCGGATCGAGGTCGCTTGCGGCGTCTATCAGCGCCAAGCTCAACGCGGCCTTGTTCCCCGGCTTCATCAGCAGATCCACGCAAGCCGCACAATCGTCCCTTACCGCTTCCACCAGACCCGTCGACAAGTGT
>Ga0210401_10000098_pt1 | contig 98920 bp, 75 predicted proteins | sample IncBWH32MmetaG_FD_150866 | JGI IMG/M metagenome (GOLD analysis project Ga0210401, IMG submission 150866) | Forest soil microbial communities from Barre Woods Harvard Forest LTER site, Petersham, Massachusetts, United States - Inc-BW-H-32-M | ecosystem: Environmental > Terrestrial > Soil >...
TTATCCATAGTTCGGGGCCCTACCATCCACCCAATTGCCGCAATTACAAACGCGTGATTGTAGGCCTGCTCCTCAGAACTGTCAAGGAAGGGTGGGCTTGTAAGAGAGCCTGCGCACATCGTAATCCCCTGGCCAGGTTGAAGTGCGTGAGAAAGAAGCTGGCGGAGGCGTCGAAATTGCAGGTGGTGGCCTGCCGTGCGGTACTGTTGCTACTGTAATAAATAGACTTGACGATTTGTCGTTCTGCTGTTAAAAACTTTGGGTTCCCGCCGTGCAGGAAACAGACGTTTAACCGACTCTAAACAAAGAGCATTCGGATGGCGCCGACCCAGCCCTTTCCCCGAGTGACCCGGACCTTCCGTCTGGATGCCCTTCTCCGCAGAGTGGCAAATTCGTGCATCATACTGTTGTTGCTCGCCTTATTGTTCTGTAGCGCGGCCCACGCGCAGGGCGGCGTACCGCTGGTCACAGTCGCTACGGATCAAAGCTCCCTCAACCTCTCCAACCAGTTTGGTGTCCCCGCCGTCACAGCTATCAATCAGGCCGGTGATTTCGCATTCGTCGGAAACGGCGGCAGCGCTCTATTCTTTCGCGCCACAGGCGCCGCCGTTGCCACGCGACTCCTTCAAATTGACGACGAAGTGCCGGGATTTCCGGGCAGCCAGATCACGTCGATCTTGCCCGAACTGAGCGTCAATTCCTCTCAGTCGCTTTTTTTTGGAGTCAGGTTCAATGGTGGTGACACTGAGATCCACGCGGCGCTGCTGACTTATGATGGCACGAATTATCACACCGTGGTGTCGTCCGACGGGATCGTGCCGGGATCGAACGGCGGAGCTACTTACGGGATTAATCTTGTACCTGGCAGCATTGACGACAGCGGGGACGTGAATTTCGCGGCAATCCCTGCCGGCATAGAGTCGATCACATTCTACATTTTCCCATCGGGGGCGACAGCAGCGGTGCGTATCGTGGGCTTGAGCGACAATCCTCCCCCGGCATGTCTGACATGTTTTACGAGCGGTGTCCCCATTGGAGGCGTCGTTCCCGGACTCCCCTTATCTTTAGCGGTCCCGAGGCTGAACGCCAAAGGCCAGATGCTTTTGAGTCTCTGGGGAGGCCTTTTCGTAGGAGCCAAAGACGGCACATTGGCGATCGTGCCCATGCCCACTTCTGGGCCTTGCAGCCCCCAGTCTCTCGCTACTGGAACTACTTTGAGTCCTTTCCTCGGGCCAGCTGCTTTCCTGAACAACGCCGGATTAGTCGCTTTCACGAACCCTACGAATTCAGGAACTGCGGCAATCTGCGTAGCAACTCCAGGAGGAGTTTCGGCAAACCCCGCCATTGTGTCGGGAGATCCAGCACCCGCGGGCGCCGGAGGCGGTTCGATCACGTCCCCCGTTGCATTGGGATTTGACGACTCAGGAGACATCGTTTTTCAATCCCCGATTCCGGGAAGCACCCTCACGACATCTGCCCTCCTGCGGTATCACCCATCGAGTGCACCGACAGATGTTGTTGCCTACAATTGTGAGCCGGCCCCAGGAACCAACGGAAGTTTATTCTCCATTCTTCCTGCCCCCGCACCTTGCGGCGGCCCGGCTATTCTCATATCTACCTCCCCAACCCCATTCACCGGTGTATCCATCGCGAATGACGGAAGCGTGAGTTTCAACGCTTCTTTGTCGAGTGGCGCAAACGGAATTTTCAGGCAGACCGGCGCCGCCGCTCCGGAATTTATTTCACTTGTCTACGATGGAGGCACAACACTTCCTGTTGGAGTAAGCGGAGGCACCATAGTAAAGCTAGGCTTTTCTTCGCCCGGCTCTATCTTGGCCATCGGCCAGACGGAAATACTGAATGACGACTCAGTATTTTTTGCGACATATTTGACGAGCGGCGCGGCGGATTTCGCCGTGCGCCTGGGAGCCCCTGGAAACGTGCAATCGCTTATGAGCACGGCGGACCTCCTTCCGACCGGAGCGCGGACCATCCTCGGAAGCAGACCTCCTCAGGCAGCCGGGCACTTTGTCGCCTTCACTGCGCAGCCCGCGGCAGGGAGAATCAATCTCCTGGAGTCCGACCTTGCGTCGGGAGCGATCACGCGAGTTGTGAGCGACAACGATCCGGCCTTTGCGAATGCGGGCGGACCGGCTGGAAATACAGTGCTGGCCCCGAATTTTTTCATGAATGAAAATGGGCAAGTCGCATTCGAGGCCGTGGGCCCCAATGGGGGGCTGGCCGGAATCTCTGTCATTCCGCTTGGGTCGGGCTCCGTAAACGGAGCATGGCTGGGCTCTACTTCCAGTTGCGGGACAATATATCTCTGGTCGCCGTCCGGCGGGCTGGCCAAAGTCGTGGCAGCAGGCGATACAGCGCCAAACTCCAGCACAAAATTTTCGTGTGTCACGCTGAATTCCGGACCGCCATCTCCGCTGAACAAGTCCGGTCAGCTTGTATTCACGAGCCCCTCCCCTTTTCCCGGCTTGCTCTCCTGCTCACTATGCGGCGTTCCCAATCCTGCGGCAGGTGTAAATGGCGTATTTCTCTATAGTCCCGGAGGGGCGATCAGCGAGATTGCCGCGGCGAATGACACGCTGCCCGGCCAGACGCAAGCCACCGCATTTGTCCCCTACCTGTCGGTTCCTTTGAATTCGGCAGGTCAAGCTGCATTCGGCGCGCAAGTCGGAACCACCTCTCAAGGGTTCTTCTTGAAAAATGCGGGCGCGACGCAGGAGGTGATTGCAAATGGCGATTCATTACCCGGAACGAGCGGCGCCACTTTCGGATTCCCTCATTACCTTGCAGGGCTCGCCGAAAACGACAACCTCGCGTTCACGGCCGCTACCAGTGCGGCGGCGGACGGCCTGTTTTTTGCACCCGCTGGAGGCGCCATTCAGACGCTCGCGCTCGACGGGGGTCCCGCTCCTGCTTCAGTTGGCGGCACGTTTTCGCTAATCCCTGCACCGGTAGTCACGAATCCCCCGCCCGGGACTTTCACGATTGGGATCAATTCCTTCAAGAATTTTGCGGCCATCAATGGCGAATCTGACGTTTCATTCGGCGCGACAATCACAGGCGGGAAAGCGGATTCCGGATATTTCCGCCTTCTGCAAAGCGGACCCGCGGCGGGCGCTCTGCAGCCGGTGGTGTTACAAGGAGAAGCAGCGCCGGGCGGCGGGACATTCAATACGATTCCCGTTCTCAGCAATCTGGGCGCGAATTTCGCCCTCGGTCCCGATGGGGCTCTTGCGTTTGTGAACACAATCAATGTCACCGCGGGCATAAAGCAAGGAATGTTTGTGGCGCGCCCGGACGGGACTCTTCTGAAGGTTGTGGCGACGGGTGACCCCTTGCCCGGGGGAGGAGTCTTGGCGGGACTCTCCATGAGCTCGAAACTCGCGGCGGGTAATGCCGGCAGATTCGCATTTCTGGCGGCAATCGCGGGCGGCACCGCACGGAGAGCAGTTTTCGCGACGGCAATTCCACCGGGAACCGCGAGCACCACGATCACACTCAGTCTATTGCAGAGCGCAGCGATTGCGCAGCAGCCGGTCCTGCTCGCCGCCACGGTGAGCAGCGCGGCGGCAGGAAACCCAACAGGCGCGGTGGCCTTTTTCGCCAATGGAATTTCGCTTGGGACAGCGGCGCTGAATTCAAGCGGTCAGGCCATGCTGACCACTTCTTCCCTGGCTGCGGGACAGGATTCCATTGTCGCGCAATATGCCGGCGACTCAAATTTTGCTTCGGGAAATTCGTCTCCCCTTGGCGTGGTGGTCGCAGGGTTCGCACCGTCTCCGGCGAATCTTCACGTCACTCGAGGGCAGAGCCTGGTTATTCCGCTGACTCTGTATGCGCCCGCGGGTTCGAACATTAGCTTCATGCTGAGTTGTTCGGGGCTTCCGGCGAACGCGGCTTGCATGTTCGATATGAATCCTGTGGCGCCGGGTCCGAACGGAACGACGGTCAACCTTACTTTCACCACGATGGCCAGTTCGAAACTTCGCGGCCTCCCCGCGTACAAAGGTCCTGCCACGCTGAGGGTCTTCGGACCTATCGCTCTGCTTGCCGCGCTCTTTGCGGTGGTTGGACTGCATTGGCGGCGATCTCCTCGATGGCGGCTCGTGACCTGCGCGAGCCTTGCGACCTTCTTGTTGGCCCTCGCACTTGGCGGGTGTGGCGCGTCCAGCTACAGTTCGAACACCCCGGTGACGCCAGGGACGCCGGCGGGCCATGCCACATTCACTGTTACCGGCACGTCGGGCAGCACGACGATTTCGGCTGTCGTGAATGTGACCGTCCAATAGGCTGAACGCGACGGCGGAATTGCATTGCCAATGGAAGCGGCGCGAGGAGCAGCGAAACAAGATTTGGGTTCTAGGTATCTCAAGGTATTGCCGGGCGTTTCCGGCGTGCTATACTTTGTGGCCCATCCCTACCCTCGGCGGAATGCCCGGTGGCGGAAGGGTGGGACGGAAGAAGCCGGCGCGGGGCCAGGGCATTCGGGGCTGGGTTTGCGCGATTCTTGGAGGTGGGTTTATCGCGGAGCGGAGTTTTCGGCAAGCAGACCGGATTCGGGTGAACGATCGAATCCGGGCGCGTGAAATTCGCGTGGTGGACGAGGATGGCGGGCAGTTGGGTGTGATGCCGCCGTTCGAGGCGATTAAACTTGCCCGCGAGAGGGGACTCGATCTGGTGGAAATTTCGCCGACCGCCGACCCGCCGGTTTGCAAGATCACCGACTACGGAAAATACCTTTACCAGACCAACAAAAAAGCGCACGAGCAGCGCAAGCATCAGAAGGGCTCGCAGCTCAAGGAAGTGAAGTTTCGCCCCGCGACCGCGGAACACGATTACCAGGTCCGCAAGAACCAGATCATCCGGTTTCTCGGCGAAGGCCACAAAGTCAAGGCGATGATTTTTCATCGCGGGCGCGAGATGGCTCATCAGGAAGTGGGCCGGGCAAAAATGCACCGGCTCCTCGGGGAAATCGCCGATCACGCGCTGGTCGAAATCGGCCCGCGCATGGAAGCAAATGTTCTGATGGCGCTGCTGGCGCCGAAGCGCGGGGGCGGGGCGCCGGTAAAACCGGCGGGCGCGCCAGCCGGCGGGCAGGCTTAGGTAGGACAAGCTTCAGCCTGTCAGCCTTTCGCATCCACTTAATTTTCGTAAGCGCCTGAACGAAAACCAGACAGGCTGAAGCCTGTCCCACTTGAAGGAATTTCAGAGAGGAAACGTTCGTGGCAAAAAAGGCAAAGAAGCTCAAGCTCAAGACGCATCGCGGCGCCGCCAAACGCTTCAAGATCACGTCAACCGGAAAAGTAATGCGCATGCATTCCGGCAAGCGGCACCTGCTGGGCACCAAGAAAGCCAACCGCATGCGCCGCCTGAAAAAAATGAAACTGGTTTCCCCGGCCGACGCCGGGAACGTGCACAAGATGTTGCCGTACGGATAGACCGGCTTGGGGGAAATTGTTTGTTGTCATTCCGAGCGAAGCGAGGAATCTCTCTTCGGTTTAAAACTAAAGAAAGACGGATTCCTCACTTCGCTCGGAATGACACATCGATTATTTCTCGGCAAGATGTAAGGCCAAAGAAATAAGTAAGCTGCAAGAAACGCAATTCAGTATTTGCTTTTTGCTGGGCCAGGCAGAGCGCAACCCGCCACGGTGGGCCTGCCGGCTGGCGGTCCGGTCCAATCAGAAAGAGGACCGGGCCATTGCTCGCAAGGATTTTGCGAATCGCGAGATTCTTGCTGAGCTTCTAAACACGCCGTGGAGACGCTCTCGCCTTCCGATTGTGCGCCGGTTCCCGTGCGCGGGAACTTGCCTCGATGCTGCGGATCGCGCTGCGCCTCCGCACTGGAGAAAATAAAATGGCTCGAGTCAAACGCGGAACCAAACGCCGCGCGCGCCGCAAAAAATATTTAAAGCGCACCAAGGGATTTTTTCTCACAAAATCCAAGCTCTACCAGTCCGCTCAGGAGGCGGTGAATCGCGCGGAGCGTTATTCCTATCGCGATCGCCGCGCCCGCAAGCGCCAGTTCCGCAGGCTGTGGATTCAGCGCATCGGCGCGGCGGCCCGCAACGCGGGAATTTCCTACAGCCAACTGATGCACGGGTTGAAAGCCGCGGGCGTCGAGATCGACCGCAAGATGCTCTCCGATATCGCCGTGAAAGATGCCGCGGGTTTCGCGCAACTGGTCGAGCAGGCCAAGGCTTCGCTCGGAGCAAAAGCCAAGGCGTAGTGCAAGCCTGAATTGCGCAAGGCAATTCCGGGCGCGGACGGAGGCGTTGTGGCGCCGCCGTCCCGGCGGCGTTTTTGCGCATCCAAAATCGCCGGCAAGATGCCGGCGCCACCGGGAGCTTCCATCACACAGTGGACGCGAATCCAATTTCGACCGGAAAAGTTTTGCCGCCGCTCGACGCCGCGACGCCCGAGCAGGTAGCCGCGCGCTTTGGCGAATTGCGCGCGCGGTTTGATCGGGAAGCCGAAAACACTGCGGACGAAAATGGCTGGAAATCGCTGCGCGACGCGTGGCTTGGACGCAAGTCCGGACTGCTCACGCAAGTCACGGACACGTGGCTTAAGCCCTCGAAGCCAGAGCTGAAGCGCGCGGTCGGACAGGCGCTCAATGAACTGAAGGCGTACGTTGAAGCGGCGCTCGAATCGCGGCGCGCCGCGATCGAAGCCGCCTCCGAACAAACGGCGCTTGCGCGCGAACGCGAAGACCTCTCGCTTCCCGGCGTCACGCGTCCGCTCGGCTCGCGGCACCCGCTGCGGCAGACGTTCGAGGAGATCGAGCGGATTTTTCTCTCGCTCGGCTACTCTGTGGTCGCCGGGCCGGAGATGGAAACTCCCTACTACAATTTCGAGGCGCTCAATATTCCCGAGCACCATCCCGCGCGCGACAACATGGACACGTTTTACATGGCCGCGCCCCCGGGCGCTTCGCCTCTCCTGCTGCGCACGCACACTTCGCCGATGCAGGTGCGCACCATGGAAAAACACCAGCCGCCCGTGCGCATTATTGTTCCCGGAAAAGTCTATCGCCGCGATAATCCCGACGCGACGCACGGATTCATGTTCAACCAGATCGAAGGCCTGGCGGTGGACACGGATATCACGTTCTGCGATTTCAAGGGCACGGTGGAATATTTCGTGCGCGAATTTCTCGGGCCGAAAGTGAAGACGCGCCTGCGCCCGAGTTATTTTCCATTCACCGAGCCGTCGGTGGAAGTCGACGCCACCTGCGTGTTCTGCGGCGGCAAGGGCTGCAACGTGTGCAAGCAATCGGGCTGGATCGAGCTTTTTGGCGCGGGCATGGTCGATCCCGCCGTCTACGGTTTCGTGAAATACGACGCGAAAAAGTTTTCGGGCTTCGCCTTCGGCATGGGCGTCGAGCGCCTGACGCAGCTCAAATACAACATCAACGATTTGCAGCTGTATTTTCAGAATGATGTGCGGTTTTTGCGGCAGTTTGCTTGAAATCGCAAGGATGATTGGGCGTAAAAGACATTTCCTTTAGTCATTCCGAGCAAAGCGAGGAATCTCTCTTTCTTCGTGGTCAAGAGCACGGAGAGATTCCTCGCTTCGCTCGGAATGACAAGAATAGAACCCAGGGAAAATGAAAGTCCTCTACAACTGGCTGAAAGAATTCGTCGAGCTGACGGCGGCGCCGGAAGAACTGCGCACGCGACTCTCGCTTTCCGGGACGGCCATCGAAGCGCTGGAGCAGACTGCGGCGGGCCCGCTGCTCGACGCCGAGCTGACCTCAAACCGCGCGGATTGCCTGGGGCATTACGGCATCGCGCGCGAAGCGGCGGTGCTCTACGGCTTGCCGCTCAAGCGCGTCGACCCGCGCCTGCGCGAATCCTCAGAGCAGGCTGCCAGCGCCACACGCGTTCAGATTGACTCGCCCGAACTGTGCGGGCGCTACACGGCGCGCATTTTGCGCGAGGTAAAGGTGGGGCCGTCACCGGACTGGCTGCGCCAGCGGCTCGAAGCGCTGGGGCAGGCTTCGATCAACAACGTGGTGGACGCGAGCAACTACGTGATGCTCGAACTCGGGCATCCCTTGCACGCGTTTGACATGGATTTGCTGACCGAAACGCGCATCGTGGTGCGGCGCGCGCGGGCCGCTGAGAAAATGCGCACACTCGACGGCATCGAACGCGCGCTTACGAATGAAATGTGCGTGATCGCTGACGCTACGCGCGCCGTGGCCATCGCCGGAGTGATGGGCGGCGGCGATTCCGAAATTCGTTCGTCGAGCCGCAACATCCTGCTCGAATCCGCGTGGTTCGATCCGGTTTCGATTCGCCGCACGTCAAAGGCGCTTGGACTGCGCACGGAAGCTTCGATGCGTTTCGAGCGCGGCGCGGATCTGGAAATGGCGGAGACCGCGTCACGCCGCTGCGCAGAGCTTATTCAGCAACTGGGCGGCGGCGAAATCCTCGCGGGCGCTGTGGACGTTTATCCGGGACGCGCCGAGGCGCCGGCGATCGAGCTGACGCGCAAAGAATTTCTGCGCGTGATGGGTGCGGACGTCCCCGACGCAGAGATCGAAGCGATTCTCGCCGGATTAGGTTTCGCGCCGGCGCGTTCGGATGCGGGGCGCGCCAGTGCGGCATCGCCTGAAGCCGCGTGGAAATGCCGGCGGCCGTCGTGGCGCGGCGACGTGGCGCGCGAAGTGGACCTTGTCGAAGAAGTCGCGCGAATTTACGGCGTCGACAAATTTCCCGCGCGCCTGCCCGCGTCAAAACTTCCCGCCGCGCGCCTCGACTCAGCCGAAGCGGACGACCGCCTGCGCGAAATTCTGATCGGCCTCGGCTATCAGGAAATCATCACCATTCCGATTGTGGACGAACCGAGCGACGCGGCGTTCCGCTCGCAAGGCGCCGCGCCCGCGCGCATCGCGAACCCTCTCGCCGAAGACGCCTCCGTGATGCGCTCGACCGGCGCGGTGACGATGGCGCGAACCCTCGAATGGAATCTGAATCACGGGCAACGCAACGTGCGATTGTTTGAATTCGGCAAGACGTATGGCTGGAATGGAACGCGGCCGGTCGAGACGCGCATCGTAACGCTAGGTGCGACCGGCTTGGCGCGAGAAAAAGGCGTTGCCGAAACCGAACGCGCCTACGTGTTTGCCGACTTGAAGGGCGACCTCGATCAGATTGGACATCTCGCGGGCGGCCTCGCATGGAAAGCGGGCGGCCCCGAGTGGCTTCATGCAGCGCATGCGGGAACGATTTCACTCCGAGCGGAAGGCGCCGCGGCGCGCCCGGTCAATTCGATCGGTCATGCCGGGCAACTTTCGCGGCGCGTTTCCGAGAAATTCAAGCTGCGGCAGGACGCCTACATCGCGGAACTGGAACTCGAGCCCCTGTGCGCCGGTTACAAATCCGCCCGCGCGGCGCTACGCTACAAACCTCTCTCCCGTTTTCCGGCGGTGGAGCGCGACTTCTCTCTCGTTCTCGCGGATGGAACCGCTTTTTCCGCCATCGAAGAGGCGATTGGCGCGCTGGGCATCGCCGAAGTTTCCTCGATTGACGCTGTGGATTTGTTTCGCGGCAAGAACGTGCCGGAAGGCAAATTTGCGTTGCTCGTTCGCGTGAGGTTTGAGAGCCGCCAGGCCACGCTCACCGAAGCGCAGCTCACGGATTTTTCCTCGCGGATTCTCAGAACGCTCGAACAAAAACTCGGAGCCGCGCTGCGCGCTTAGTCCTCGGTTCACAAGGATGTATTTCGAGTCGCGCACGCTTCACTGGTTGCCGAAAAAGAGCCCCCACCCTTTTGTCATTCCGAGCGGAGCGAGGAATCTCTCCTTGTTTTCGTGGGCTTTAACCGCGGGGAGATTCCTCGCTCCGCTCGGAATGACAAGATAAGTTACTTTTTCCATTGCCTGTTTAGCTTGTGGGGTTGATCTTGGCACGCGATACGAACCCCCATAGGCTGAAGCCTGCGCTACTTGGAGCGCTCCGCCGGCGGAAAGACGCGCGCGAAAATCGCGGCGGTGATCCCAAGCACAACAAACGCCATGACGCTGCCTTCGGGACCCACGCTGCCGCCCGTCAGCCACACAGGACCATGAAACGAAGAATTCAGCATGTGGCCGGGGGCAACCAGGCCGCTGTTGGGGACGGAGAATAGAAATGTCTCGCCCCAGTCGAAGGCGGCGTGCACTCCCACCGCGAACCACAGGTTGCCGGTGCGCCGCAGCGTCAGACAGAAGAACATGGCAATCGTAAATACGCTGAGCGCGCCGATCTTGTCCTCGCCGCCGTTGGCGAGATGGACAGCTCCGAACATCGCGGAGAGCGCCGTGGCCGCCGGCCAGAATCCGATGCCCGTGGCCAGAGTGAATAGCGTGTAGCCGCGAAATAAAAATTCCTCGAAAAAGCCGACACACAGAAAACCCACCGCCCAAAGCGCCGCGTAACCCCACAGCGCGGGACCCTGCAACGCCAATTCGCCGAAGGAAAATCCGTGAAACGCGCGAATGAGGAAGATGTTCGCCGTGATCATCGCAATTCCACAGGCCGCGCCCTGCCAGAATCGCGCGCCGAACGCGGCGGCGCGCGGCAGGCCGTAGCCGCCAAAAGGCCGGGCTTCGAGCATTCCCATAATCGCCGCAGCCGCGAGCGCAGCGATCGCCCCGGTGGCCTCCTGGACGATCATGGACGTTGCCGTGATGTTCGTCCGGGTCATCTGCGGGAGATGAAGAAGCCTGGCCAGGATAGCTTCAACCACGCCGATCATGACAACGAGCAGGAGGTAAATCAGGATGCGCCAACCGGCCCGAATCTCGCGTTCATTCCAAAAAATTGCTTTCCCTGTGCTGAGAGGGCCTTCGGGAGGACCGATGGGCACTTCCGGCGCCGTGCTTTCGGGAATTTGTTCGAGCGCCATGAAATTATTCGGGCTCCCCGTGTTCGGCGTATCGTTTGAGGCGCGCGAGATAATCCTGATTGCGGCGCGCGACCGCATGGCGCGTCAGGAGCCAGTCCATCGCTTTGCCCACGAGGCCAGGCATGGTGTAGTCGCTGCGCATGCGCACAACCGTTTTCGGCGTTTGCCCGGTCGAGGTTTCGCCGGCTTGTTCCAGCTCCCAGCGTTCCGATCCTTTGACGCCATAGCGGTCGCTGAATCGCCACTCGAACAGGCGCGCCTCTTGCAACGCCGTCACCACCGCCGTGTGCGAGACATCGCGCTTGCCCAAATGCCCGGTGACGCGCACTTTCTGCGCGATGGCAAAATCCGAAGCGCCGTCCTGCACTTCAAAACACGCTTGCATGTCCGCACCATACCAGTAAGGCATGCGCTGCGGAACGAAAAACGCAAATACCAGTTCCGCAGGGGCCGCAATTTGCACCGAGGTTTCGATCCGCGTCATACGACGGGCGGTACTTTACCATGAGCGGGGATGTGACAAACAAAAGTGGCGCAAGCTTCAGCTTGTGGGGTTTCGTGCTTGCAAGGCCTAACCCCCACAGGCTGACGCCTGCGATACTAAAATCTCATTAGACTTTGGGAAAGGGAGTGGCCGCGGCGGCCAGAACGTGGCGGCTGCCGCGTTCCTGCACGAAGACGACGGCGCGTAAATTGTCGCGGTTCCATTCGCGGGCGGAGTGGACCGCAACGCTCGAGGAAAATCCCGCGGGCGCGGCGTCTATTTTTCCAACAGGCAAAAGTTGGCGAACAACGCCGTTGTGTTCGAGACCGCGGCCGGCGTTTTCTCCGCGCTTCACGTCGGAGTGCAGCATATTTTCCGCTACGGCAAGATAGACTTGTTGGCCGCCCCGACCGGCGGTGTTGTTCAAAGGATCGACGTGTATTGTCAGAACGTCGTCTTTTTCCCACGAGAGCCGCACAGCCGGTTTCGGCGCCTGGCTCGCGGCGCGGATGGCGCGCAACGCGTCCGCGTCCGAACTGCCCACAAATTCCGTGCGCCCGTCCACGATCATCTGCGGCGTGTACACCTGGCTCCCGCCGAATGCGGCGCCGTAATCGCCCTGGCGCGCCGTCGCGGCTTCGGAAGAAAACGGATCCTTCCAGCCGAGGCGGTCCCAGTAATCCACATGCTCTTCGAGGGCGATAATGTCGGCGCCGTGAACCGGCTGAGCCTTTCCGAGTTGCGAAAGCAGCGCATCCGCCGGCGGGCAGCTGGAGCAGCCCTCCGAGGTAAACAGCTCGACGAGGACCGGCGTTGAGGATTGACCCGGCGCGTTAGAGGCACTAGTAACATCCTTCGTGTCCGCCGCAGCCACGCGCATTGCGCCCGGCCGTCGCGCTGCGAGCGCCAGGAACACGACGGCCAGCACGATGACAGTGATCGTAATTTGTCGAGGGTTCATAAATCTTCTCCCGGAGACGCCCCCTGCACCTCGCCACTTCATATTCTAGTACGGAATAATCAGCGAAGTGGATGAGCGGCCTGTGTAGCGCCCGCATTCAGGCGGGCATTTGGGGGTCGGGAGGATGGCCGCCTGATGGCGGGCGCTACGCAACCAGGAGGGTTCCGAATTGCCGCTCAAACTTCAGCGCCCCTCGCGCGCCCGGCCGTAGCCGCCAAAGTACCAGCGCGCGCCGACCGTCGCATAGAGGCCGTAGGGCCCGGAGGTGCCGAGGTCCAGGCCCGGAGTCCCGGTCCCGATGGGGTTTTTATACTTGCCGAGCCAATCCACCTGGTGCTGTGTGACGCGGATTTCGAAATTTTTGGGCAATTCGAAACCGATCCCGACGGCGCGCTCGAACGCGATTCCGGCCATCGACGCGGTGTATTTAAATTGCGGCACATTATTGCCAAAGGAAAAAGTGGGCGTGAAGAACAGGAACAAGTGGCGCGCCAGGGTTTTCCCGAAGGGCTGCACTTCGAGGTAGCCGTCCAAGAGATAGCGTGCGTAGGCGTTGCACGGCGAGTTGGCGCCCCCGGCGGCAATGATGATGGCGTGCGACTGCGTGCAGCGGCCAAGGTCGGGCTCGTTGTGCGGCGGCGCGACTTGATAGTCCACGTAGCCGCGGACCCAGTCGTGCGGGAAAAACATACGCCCCTCGGGCACGCCCCAGGAAGCCGGTTTCGGCGCCGGGTCGGCGGCCGCGGCAGCCGTAGCGGGCGTGGCCACGCTGGCGGTTACGTCCTGGGCCAGCGCCGGAAACCCGGCAAACGCCACGAGCGCGGACAGCAACGCCATTTCACGCATTCGGTTTTTCAAAGCGGTTCTCCTTTGTTTTTGACCGAGGGTTCTGCCGGTACATTTATTTCGGCGGGCTCGAAGTCGAGCCCGCACCCGTCACAAATTCGGGCGCACGGCCCTGGGACCACGGGTCGTACGTCTGCGCGAAGCGCATGCGCTCGTCCAGCGGCGGATGATTGTAAAACCAGAATTTCACGCCGGTCGAAGGATTCGGCTCCTCAAGATCGACTTCGCCCAGGATTTGAAACGAGTGCGCCGCCACCACGGGCGCGTCCGGAATCAAACCGTGAATTACTTCAAGCCCGTACTGGTCGGCCTGATGCTCGAGGTGACGGCTGTAAGCGTTGGAAATGGGCGTGAACAGGAACCCGAATGCCGTCAGCAGGAGAATGAAAGCCGGCAGCGAAGCCAGATCGTCGGGGCCGCGGATCGCCCACGTTTCTCCCCAGCGCGCGAGCATCCAGCGCTGGGCGCGAAAGGCGAGGTAAAGAAAAAACAGGAGCACGGCGCAGGCAAACAGGATGCCGTCGCGCACGTGGTTCAAGACGTAGTGGCCCATTTCGTGGCCGGTCACGAACAGGACTTCATCGCCGGTCATGCGCCCGATGGTCGTGTCCCAAACGACTACACGTTTGCTCGCGCCAAGGCCGGTCACATAAGCGTTCAGTTCCTTGAGTTTTACGCTGGCGTTCATCTCGAAGATGCGGCTCTGCGGAATCGGGGCCCCGGCACGGATGGTCATTTGCTCGATGCTCGCGGCGAGCCGCGGCTCGGAACCGGCAAGCGGCGCAAACTTGAAAAACAGGGGCTCGACTACCAGCGGCTCAATCACCGCGCCCAGAATGATCAGGGGGACCGCAGCCACCCAGAACCAGAACCACCACTTTCGCGGGCTCCAGCGAATGACCGCGAACAAGATCCACACCAGCAGAATCCCGATAGCCATCTCCACGCCCTCGCCCTTGGCCCAATCCGCGAGCCACGATGGCCATCCCTGAATCGACTGCTGATATTGCAAAGCCAGGCGGTGCTCCCAAATCGCGGTGGGCAGGCTCAGGAGATCAAGCGTCAGCAGCAGCAACGGCGCAAAAACAACGATCTGCCCGAAGCCCGCGTCGGTCCATTTTGCGGCCCAGTCGCGGTAGGCGGGGGCGATGCGGAGTTGCAGCAAGAGCACGAGCAGAAGGAATCCGTATGCGACGTCGAGAAAATAAAGTTCGTGCCGCGCATGAGCATAGGCAATGGCTTGCGCTTCCTGGACGGGCGTAAGCGCGTAGCCTTGCACTTGTCCGCCAGCGGTTGAGGGGGCGGCAGGCGATGGCGCGGGCGCAGGGGCCTGCGGCTGCTGCGCACGGCTCGGCGAAGCAAAGACCAAGCCGGCAGCAAGGAGAACGACAACCGCGAAGAAAAATGCCGCGGCCTGTTTGCTCCGGCGATTCACCTGTCTCCTCCCCGACGATGCCGCGCCGAAGAAGAAACGCGGCTGCAGCGCGCGGAGTATGATGCAACGAGCAGCGCGGAAGCAAGTGCGGCGTCGCGTCGTTTTTTTGTGGCGCCGGCATCTTGCCAGCGACTTTTTTATGTTCAAGAAAAATGCACGGAGCCGGCCCCTCTTCCGTCGGGGCAAGCAAGATGCCGGCGCAACACGAGCGCTATGCGCGTTGGCCCGTTCTTTCAACCGGGATGCGGTGTCTTAAGCGCGTAGTTGCGAATGGCGCCTCCTATGCCGACTCCCGCGTGAATCGCGGAGGTCCAGCGCTCCAGGCGATGATGGCCGGTGCGGTGAAACAGGTAGGAGACGCCGAGGGAAGCCGCTGTAGCGGAGACTTCAATCCCCGCAAACAGCGGATGGTTGTCCACGATGGAATTGGTCAGGAAGACTTCGTTAATCCCCCGCCGGCGGAGATTAAGCGTCGAAGCGTAGTCGAGTCCGCGCCCGGCGGCAACGCCTGCGAACAACCAGTCGTTCTCACGATCCCAAAATCTGTGTTCGATGGAAACTGGAGCCTTGGCGAGCTTGACCGGCTCGCCCGTTTTCGGTTGATCCGCGGGAGCGGCGCCGCCAGACGGTTGCGGCGCGGAAGGGGCGTTTGGATCCCTGCCTTCGGCCGGTTGCTGCTGCGCCTGGACCGCGCACACGGCCGCCAGCAAGAAAAATGCACAGGATACCCCGCGCCGCACCCCTCTCCGCATACGAAGCCGTCCAATCCTTTCGTTTCGACTATTGGAAGCACAGATTGTGGGCAAGCCGCAAAGGGTTGTAAAGGAGGAAAGGACATTTCGAGGAAAATTTAATGAGGGGCGGGCGAGAGCGTCCGGAAGGGCGTGGATCGATCTGCAACCCCACCACTAGGTATTGTATCTTTTCTCTTGACACTACAAGAGCAGCGGCGCAGAATCCCGGCAACTTTTTCCGTGGGTTTCCGGTCCGCAGGGACCGGAGCGGTTTCACGCAAACGGTATAACGTAAGCGTTTACCGCGAACGGTTCGCCGCGAACGGAAAAATGGCGCGTCATTCCAGAGGGGGGGGAAACGTGCAGTATTTGCCGGGATGGACTGTGCAATGCATCAATCCGGAGTGCGCGGCTCGCGGCCACTGGCTGCGCGCTTCCGATTCCGGAGGAGAACTCTGCAGCAATTGCAGTTCTCCGCTCCGCAATGTTCCGCCACCGCTGGGCCCACGCTTGCGGATGCGTCCCCGCTCGCTGGGTAGTTACCGTCCACCGGGCCGCTCGCCGGGCCGGCAACGGTAATCGCAGCAAGCAACTCTCCGGGCCGCTCGTCCGCTGCGGCGGACGAGCTGTCCCCGCAAACATGGAAAAATTCGAGCAGCACAGCCACTCCTGGCTGCGCGGTTTTCGCTAACTCCAAGCATCCACGCACTGCTGACAATCGCAAAATCCGCACAGCCAGGAGCGGCTGTGCTGCTAGATCCTGCCAGTATCGACGCCTGAAATGGGGAGAGCGGCCGGCGGAGGCCCGGCCGCTCATGGGGCATGGGCAAATTCAAATTTAGGATGCTGTTGCGCTGCAGCTATCGGGACGGCGGTTTGTCCACTGAACCGATCAAGCACAGGAAAATCAGCACAACCAGCACCGAGACACAGGCTGCGGGAATCACCGTCGCCCTCGGTCCAGGGCGGCGGGCATTACTTGAAGCCCGCAATTACGGCCAATCGCTGCAACCACGCGATCATTCTGCCTGCCGTCTCCGCCCGCAGAAATGGATCAACGGTTACATTTGCTTCGGTACTCCCGGATGGTACTCGTAAGCCTGCACTCCTTGCTCGGGCGCGGATCCCGCCGGCGCCGCGAGTGGCACTGGCTTCAGCCTGTGTGGGTTTGACTTTTCTGTCGCGCGTGCCGAAAGCCCACAGGCTGAACAGGCTGCGGAAAAAGTAGTTTATTTTGTCATTCCGAGCGAAGCGAGGAATCTCTTCGATTTCGTGCCATGAAAAGAAAGAGAGATTCCTCGCATCGCTCGGAATGACAAAATTCTGGAGGGGTTTTTTCCGTAGTCTGTAAAGCGTGTGCCACTGGTGGCGCCAAACCATTGATCGGCTTTTCGGCCCATGTTAGCCTACTCGCAGCAAAACCCTTCCGGTCCGCTCGCTGTACCTGGGGAAACTCCGATGGTGTCTCCCGCACGACAATTTAACGCGGTGACAGAGCAAGAAAGCGTACTCGAAGTCGTGCGCGAACTCGTCGCCGAGCTGGGGCACGAGTCGGCCGTTCGTTCGGCCAGCGTGGCCTCGCATCTGGACCGCGATCTGGGCCTCGGCAGCCTGGAACGAGTCGAATTGCTGCTGCGCCTGGAAAAATCCTTCGGCGCGCGCCTCGATGAAACAGTACTGGCTTCGGCCGACACAGTGCAGGACCTGATCGTGGCACTGAGCGCCACGAATGGAGCGCCTGCCGCCTTTGTCGTGCGTTCGGAAGGCGTCGTGCGCGAGCCCCAAGTTTCCTTTCCGGGACAGGCGGAAGGAATTCCCGCGGCGGAAACACTGCAGGAAGTTCTGCGGCATCGCGGGCGCGCGGATGCCTCTCGAGCGCACCTGATTTTTTACCAGGATGAAGGAGAAAGCGCTTCGCTCAGCTTCGGAGAACTTCTGGAAGGAGCCGAGCGCGTGGCCGCCGATCTCGCGCAGCGCGGCATCGGGCGCGGCGATACGGTCGCCCTGATGTTGCCGACGTCGCGCGACTTTTTTCTGGCGTTCGCGGGGATTCTGCTGGTGGGCGCAACTCCCGTGCCGATTTATCCGCCGTTTCGCGCCGACCGCGTTGCGGAGTATGCGGAACGCCAGTCGGCGATCCTGTCAAACGCGGGCGCGCGCCTGCTGGTGACCTTCCGCGAAGCGGCCGGGGTCGCCAAATTGCTGAAGCCGCTGGTGCCTTCGCTCGAAGGCGTGGCCACGGCCGAGGCGCTGGTGCACTCGCGCGCCGTAGCTCCTCGCGGGCCTCAAGTGCACTCTCGCCCAAGCGACCTCGCCCTGCTGCAATACACTTCCGGCTCCACGGGCCATCCCAAGGGTGTGATGCTGACGCACGCCAATCTGCTGGCCAACGTCCGCGCGATCGGAGAGGCGCTCGGCATGCGCGGCGACGACGTCGGCGTGAGCTGGCTGCCTCTTTATCACGACATGGGCCTGATCGGCGCGTGGCTCATGCCGCTGTATTTCGGCTTGCCAGTGGTAGTGCTTTCGCCGCTCGCGTTTCTTTCGCGGCCGGCGCGATGGCTGCGCGCCTTCCATCGTTACGGCGGCACGATCGGCGCGGCTCCGAATTTTGCCTACGAGCTGGCCGCGGCTAAAATTTCGGACGAGGAAATCCAGGGGCTCGACTTGAGCGCGTGGCGCGCGGCGCTCAACGGCGCCGAGCCCGTCCTTCCCGCGACGCTCGAGCGATTTGCGGCGCGCTTTGCAAAATGCGGTTTCCGCCGCGAAACTTTGTTGCCAGTTTACGGATTGGCGGAGGGGTCTCTTGCCGTAACGATTCCGCCAGTGGGCCGCGGGCCGCGCGTGGACCGCCTCGATCGCGCCGCGTTTGGGCAAGAAGGCCGCGCAGTGCCGGCGCCACCTGAAGCCATCGCCTCGCACTCAACCCGCGGCTCCATCGAAGATCCCAATGTAATTTCCTTCGTCTCCGCGGGTCCGCCGGTTCCGCGGCACGAAGTGCGCATCGTGAATGCCCGCGGGGAAGATGCGGGAGAGCGCGTCGAGGGGCAGCTCTGGTTTCGCGGGCCTTCCACGACGCAGGGTTACTATCGAAACGAAGCCGCGACGTCGGCGCTGCTTCCCGAGGGCGCGGACGCGGGATGGGTCAACTCCGGCGACCGCGCGTATCTCGCCGAAGGCGAAATTTACATTACCGGCCGCGTGAAGGACATCATCATTCACGCGGGCCACAATCTTTATCCTCATGAGATCGAGGACGCCGTGGCTCGGGTGCCGGGCGTGCGCAAGGGCTGCGTGGTGGCGTTCGGCGCGGCCGATCCGGTTGCGGGCACCGAGCGGCTGGTGATCGTCGCCGAATCACGCGAGCGCAACCGCGATGCGCGGGCGCGCCTCGCACAAGCCATCACGGCGCAAGTCAGCGAAACGCTGGGACTGCCTCCCAACGTGGTCGAAGTCGTTCCGCCGAATGTGATTCCAAAAACGTCCAGCGGAAAACTGCGCCGCGACGCCACCCGGCAGCGATTCCTTTCCGGCGAACTGCGTTCCGATGCGCCGCCCGCCTGGCTACAGCTGGCGCGCCTCGCCGCGGCAGCGAGCGCTGGCCGAATTCGCGCCGCGCTGCTGCGAACCGCCGCCGTGACGTACGGTTGCTACGCGGTCGCGATGTTTGTCGTGCTCCTGTTTCCCGCATGGCTTTTTGTGTTGATTTCGCCGTCGCGAAAAAGCTCGGCGCGCGTCACGACGGCGGCGCTTCGCGCCTTTTTGAAAGTCGCCGCGTGGCGCGTGCGCGTCGACGGCCGCGAGCATCTGCGCGAAGCCGCGCCGCGCATGCTGGTCGCCAATCACACCAGCTACACGGATATCGTCGTGCTCATGGCCGTGCTCGGCACGGATTATCATTTCGTGGCCAAAGCCGAAGTGATGTCCATGCCGTTTTTCCGCACGTTTCTCCGCAAGCTCGGCCATTTTTCGTTTCGCCGCGAAGATCCGCGCGAGCGATTGCAGCAAGCGGAAAAAATTGAAGCAGCATTGCGCCGCGGCGAATCCGTTTTCGTTTTTCCGGAAGGAACCTTCACCGCGCAATCCGGCGTGCGTCCCTTTCATCTGGGCGCATTCAAAGCGGCCATCGCGGCGCAACGGGAGATCGTGCCCATCGCCCTCGATGGAACGCGCCGGGTGCTGCGGGACGGCGCCTGGCTGCCGCGCCCCGGACGCATCAGCATCACGATTTGCCCGGCGATCGCCCCTCCACCCTCAACGGAAAATTGGCAGCAGATCGTTCGCGTGCGCGACTCGGCCCGCGAAATCATTGCCCGGTTCGCGCACGAGCCTCTCCTCTAAATTCTTTTTTCGCGGGCAACCGCCGCTTAAAAGCGGCGCATCCCATTTGAAGAAGGAACGGTTGTTTGTTTCGGGCGGCTGCGCACCCCTCAGCGTGTGGCTCACCGTCGCATTAATACGGATCTGCGAAAGTTCGCGCGATCCAAAATAATAAACAGCGGCGATTTCCGCTATTCAGCGGGCATTGCCTTCCGATTCTGATTTTTTGTGGTGAAAGTCTCCCCGGCGCAGCTGCAGGAGGAGCAGCGCCGGGAATTGCAAGGGCCGAAGCACCGATTTCTTCGGCCCTTTATATTTTGAAGCAGCCCGCCGCCGCTACTGGCGCAAACGAAAAATCACCGTGATGGAAGTTTCCACTTCCACCGGCTCGCCGTTGAGCAGCGTCGGACGATAGCGCCATTGCCCCACCGCGTCGAGTGCGGCCTTCACCAGGAAAGGATGGCCGCTCAGGACCTCCAGCGAAGTGATGCGTCCATCCCGGCTGATGATCGCGTGCAGCCGCACCGTGCCCTCCGTTTTCGTTTCCACGGCGATGATCGGATATGACGGTTCGACGCGCGAGATCAACTGCGCTTCCAGGACGCCTTCGCTCATTTTCACCGGACGTTTTTCTTGCTGCGCCGGTTGCGCGATGTGGGGAGGCCCAACGAACAGCGGTGTCCTCCCTGCGCCAGTTACCTGAACGGCCCCCGGCACATATTCTCCGGGCAAATCCGGGATCGGGAGATCCCCCGGCACTTCGCCACGTTGAACGATCACGGGCCTGTAGGGAGTAGTGGCCACCCAAAATGGATTCGGAATCGCCGGAATGTGAACTATGGTCGTGGATGTGGCGTGTTGCGCCGGGCTATGCTCGCGCAAAGCGCCAAAGAAAGTGAGTTGCAGTGGAAGATTCGGGTGAAGCTCCGGCTGCGCGACGCTGGTGAGAAGCGGCGCCGCCACGAGCGACAATAACAACAAGAACTCGATTGCCAACGACACGCCGAAAGTCTTGCGGCGGGTACGGCGGGCGCGCCAAGTTGCCTCCGGATCGCCTTCGACCAGGCATCGGCCAAGTGCCATCTCTAGCTTTCCTTGCTCTGGGTCTAACTCTTTCCTGCTTGTGCCTTGCATGGACACTCCTCGATTCCGCCAGCCGCGGCCATCAATGCGGGCCTGGCCGGCTTTTGCAGAGAAAATGAGGAGCGCGCGCTCGCTAAATTGGACACCAGACCACTTGGAGAGTTCCCACGAGCATTGTGTCCGGCTCTGAAACGTCTTGGAAGTTCAGATAAGCTATGTGTTATCAGTGTATTACAAGCGTTCGCTTTTTATGCACCATTTTCAGGTGTTCGAGCATCACATATGCAGTTTTCTATTTTTGGGGGCCCTAGGGCGAGGTACAAGATTATGCGTCTTCCTTCGAAAGAAGCTGTTGGCATCCGTTATACAGGCTGGGCTGCGCTGGGGCGCGATCCGCAAGAGGATACTTTGGAGTACACCTGCCCTTATTGCGGAGCGCATGGGGAAAAAGCGGCGCGGCGCACTCCCGATCAGTATCATTTTACCGATGGTTTCCTGCAGGATTTGCAAGGAGAAATGGCGGCATGCCACTCCTGCCGGCATTCGCTGCGAATCGCTCCTGTAGTCCTGCTGCATGACCAGGACGAAAAGCGCCGGTTCGAAGGCGTATTTTCGGACGACCTGGTACCAAGCAGGAATTAAGTTCCCTGGTTCATTCCTCCGTCTACAAGAACGGGCCGCTTCGATGAAATCGAGGCGGCCCGTTTGAGTTTCTCTTCGTTTCCGTTGGCTATTTCCGGTCAGCGCCGGTCGCCGTCATGATCGTAGTCATAGTTGCGGTGCCAGTTGTTGCCGAAACGGCGCTCGCAACTTTCGCGGGCCTCGCCGAGCTCGTGGCGATCATGATTGGCCTGGCGGCTATCGTATCCGTAACGATGGGTGTCGCGCTCGAGCTTATCTTCCCATTTATCGACGTTCCTGCGGCAACTGTCGTAATCGTCCGCGCGGACTGTGGCCGCGCCAGCTAGTAACAGAAAGCCGCCGGCCAAAGCGGAAGCCATAACTGTCTGCATGAGCTTCTTCGTCCAGACCATAAAGCACCTCCTGGGGTGCGTTCCTGGGTCCGGGGCTGGGGCGGTCCAAATTGACTACAGTTAATTTGATCCTGGAAAACGAGAAGAAGGTTGTCCGCGCTATTGCAAAAGCGCATCCGGCTCAAGGTGATGTTTCTCGAGGTCGTAGCGCACGCGGTCGAAGGCCTGGTCCACCGTATCGGCAAACTGAAGCAAGCCGTATTCGTGCTTGTTGATGGTTCCGCAGCGCAGCATGTGTTTCCAGTCCAGCACGCGGTCCCAATACTCGCGCCCATATATCAAAATTAAATTTCGCCGGTGCAATTTTCCGGTCTGCATCAGCGTGAGCATTTCCCAGAGTTCGTCCATGGTGCCGAAGCCACCGGGAAACACAATCAGGGCCTTGGCGAGTTGCGCGAACCATAGTTTGCGCATGAAAAAATAATGAAACATGAAACTCAGTTCGGGGCTGATGTAATCGTTGGGGCGCTGCTCGTGCGGCAGCTCAATGCTCAGGCCGATGGATTTTCCGCCCGCCTCGGTCGCGCCCCGGTTGGCCGCTTCCATGATTCCCGGGCCTCCGCCGGAGCAGATCACGAAGCGGCGAGGATGATCGCCAAGCGACATGGCCCACGAGGTGATCCTGCGTGCCAACTCGCGCGCCTCCTCGTAGTAGCGGGACATTCCCACGGCCGATTTTGCGTCGCGAAGAGCGACACGGTATTGCATCGCGTCGAGGCGCTTTTGTTTGGCCTTTTGCAGTTTACGCAAGTGCGCCGTCGCCTGCTCGCGCGAAAGGATGCGGGCCGATCCGAACATGACAATGGTGTCGCCCACCTTCTCGTGCCGGAGCCGCTCCAGCGGGTCGATATATTCGGTGGTGATGCGCACGGGACGCGCCGGCAGGCTTTCCATGAATATCGCATCGCGATAGGGCGGCTCGATCTCTTTCTGACGAGGCCTGCGGCTCATGAACCCTCCACTGCAAGTGACTGCAATCTGACATTCTACGCAACCGCCATGCGGAAACGCCAGAGACACGGCTGTGCCGTGTTCCGTCTCAGATACATTCTCGCGCCGGATTGACGGCGCCATATGGCCAGGACGCGCAACACAAAAATTGAGGTCGCGCCTCTCCCTCGGGCAGGCGCGGCCAACGCGCACGCGCGTTTTCGCCTCCAACGTAGTAAACTGGCGGTGGGATGACCTTGACACGGATTCTCGTCCTTTGCCTGGCCGCACTCGTTGCTGGGATGGTGTTGGCGGCCCCGCCCGCGGGACGCTCTCAGCAAACGCAGGGGCCCATCACGCCAAAGCCCGATAAGCCCGTGCAGCAAGCGCCGGAAAGCACCATCCGCGTCCGAGTGGCGCTGGTGAGCGCTCCGGTGATCGTGATTGGCGCCAAGGGAGAGCCCGTGCTCGACCTGCAGCAAAAAGACTTCCACATCCTCGATGATGGCGTCGAGCAGATGATTGAAGCCTTCGAACTGGGCGGGGAGCAGCTTTCGGTCGTGCTCGTCTTCGAGACCAGCTCGCGCATTGCGCCGCTCCTTCCGGCGATCCAGAAATCCGCGATTGTGTTCACGCAAACCGTGGTCGGGCCATCGGGAGAGGCTGCCGTTCTCAGTTACGACAACAGCGTCAACACCTTGCTGCCCTTCAATACCGACAACGATAAAATCGAAAAGACCATCGCCACCTTGCAGCCAGGCAACAGCGGGGCGCGCCTGTATGACGCGATGGCCTCGGCGGTCGGACTGCTGCGCGGCCGCCCGTCCGGGCAGCGCCGGGCGATCGTCGTAGTGGGCGAAGCCGGCGACAGCGGGAGCGAGCAAAGGCTCGGCCGCGTGCTTCGCGACGCGCAGCTTGCCAACATTGTGATTTATAGCGTGGGGCTTTCCACGACTTCGGCAGGGCTGCGCGCTCAACCCGCGCAGGGCGGCCCGGCCCCGGCCACGCCGCCAGGCACGTTCGGCGGTCCGTCGTTTCCCGGTTCGGTGCAGACTCCCACCACCCAGCAGCAATATGGCGGCAACATCGATCTCCTGGGCCTTGCGGAGTGGGCCGTGCGAAATGCCACGGCCGTGGTGAAAGACCGGCCGCTCGAGGTGGCATCCACAGCCACTGGCGGCTCTTATCAGTCAGTGTTTCGAGACAGCAAAATCGAGACCGCCATCGACGCCATCGGCGGCGAACTGAACTCGCAGTACATTCTGAGCTATCGGCCCAGCGGGGCCGATGCCCCGGGTTATCACCAGATCAATGTGACCGTAAGCCGGCCGGGAGTAAAAGTCAGAACCCGTCCGGGGTACTACCTCGAAGGGAAATAATTATTCTGCATTTCGATATCGCAAGGAAAGCAAGACATACTTCGCAGCGGATTTTAGTAGCACGGGCACTCTTGCCTGTGCGGTTTTAGCGGCCGTTCAGAACGCTTAGTTGTGTGAATTTTGTGAAACCCGCACAGGCAAGAGTGGCTGTGCGACAACCCCCCCACCTGCAACCTTCTTCTATTTTCCGCTCTTCTTGCGGTCCAACTTCAGCGTAAGAACGAACTCCTTGCGTGTGTCAAAGTTTGAGACGGATCGAGTCGACGAGGTCACGCCATCCTTTTCGGCGTGGATTTCGTAATCCACATTGAGGTCCAGCCCGCTGAAGCGGAACGTCCCGTCACTGTCCGAGAGATGCGTAATGATGTCCTGCGTGTGGACATTTTTCAGATAGACCACGGCGGTGTCCACCGGAGCCTCTTCCTTATCCACCACTGTTCCACGAACCGTGCGCAGCTCGGATTCCTTCCCCTTGGGTTTTTCTTGCGCGAACAATACGGCTGCGGCCAATGCGGCGATCGCGACAAGTCCTAGCGTTCTACGCAGCTTCATGATTTTCCTCCGGTCGCTGTCGCAGGATGTGGCTCCGTCTGGGGCTCCATCCGGATGGTCAACTCCGTGCGGTGGTCTTGCTGCGCGTTAATTTTGCGTGTTTCCGTTTTGTATCCTCGCGCTTCGATGGTCAATTCGTACTCCGCGCCTTCTGGGACGCGTATAGCTAGCTCGCCCTGGTGGTCGGACATGGCTTCCCACCGGAATTTCTTTTCCTCCGAACGGCGGACTCGCGCGCGTGCGCCGGTCAGAGCGAAACCGCGATCCGTGAACACATTGGCGAAAATAACGTAATCGTGAGCGTGCGAACCGCTGGCATTTTGGGCGCCGCCGGGCGGCGCGAAAACAAACGTGGCGCCCACGAGGCAAAGCAGGGCCAAAAGAGCAATCGTCAAGCGCACAAAAGTGAGATGGCCAGAAGGAGAGAGGGGATGCCGGAAGAAATTGAAGAGCGGATCAAACCTCTTCTTCTTCGTCTTCCTCATCATCATCGTCTGCAAATTCGTCCCCGTCCTCAGACTCTTCCTCTTCTTCTTCGTCATCGTCTTCGGAGATGGCATTGACCTTGACGGGATGGATTTGCACGACTTCCATTTCGGTTTCGCACTCGGGGCAGGCCAGAATTTCGCCTTCCTCGACCTCGTCTTCGTCAACGTCAATTTCTGTGGCGCATTCAGGGCACCGGACCACGGCGAAAACCTCCTTGGGACTAGGACACGCCTGCTGCTGAAGTATTATATAACGCGAAGCGGCCCGGGAGGGAAACAGCCAAAAACGCCCATGACACGCAGAAGAGAATACCCCGATCAGCCCCTGGTGGGTGTCGGCGGAGTAGTGATTGACAACGCCCGCACCCTGCTCATTCGGCGCGGCAGCGCGCCCCTCAAAGGAGAATGGTCCATTCCCGGCGGGCTGCTCGAAGTGGGCGAAACGCTCGCACAGGGCGTCGCCCGGGAACTCTCCGAAGAAACCGGGCTCGAAGTGCGCGTCGTCGAACTCATCGAGGTATTCGAGAGAATTTTTCCCGCTCCTCCCGGCGCGGATGGCGCGCCGGGCGACGCCGCCCACCCGCAATATCACTTCATCATTCTGGATTATCTTTGCGAGATCAGGGGAGGGACGCTTTCCGCGGGGAGCGACGCCCAGGAATTTGCCTGGGCGCGGGAAGAAGAATTGGCCAAATACGATTTAACGGTGGCGGTCAATCGCGTCCTGAAGAAAGCGTTCGTCCGAGCGCGCGAGCTGGCCTCGCGTTAGTCCTTGGAGCGCACTACCGCTGGAATTGGGACGGCAGATTCCGGGGATGGTTCTTATTGGATTGCTAGCGTTCTTACACGAAGCTTGCGAAAAAAAGCACTGGCCCCGCCAAAATTACCAGTGCTGGTACCCTACAGAAATCACCTGAGGTCCGCGCCTTATCCGCCTGCGCCGCAAACACTTAGCGATTAGTTTCCTTGCTGGCAAGCGTTTTGCTCCAATTATTTCCGGAAGGCAGCGATGACCATCGGGAATCTCGCGCTCCCCCAAGTTCCGTTCGCAAGAGCCAGAATAGTCAACTGCAAATTGATCATCATACAGTAAATATAACGCAGGAGGAAATACCATGTTTAACGAACTGATCGAATCCTCGTCGGAAAAGAAGAAGACCAACACCGGATGGTCGGTCATCCTTTCCGCGATCGTTCAGGTCTCGGTCCTGCTCGTCTTGATTCTGATCCCCTTGATCTATACCCAGGCGCTTCCCAAAGCGATGCTGGCGACCTTGCTCATCGCGCCGCCTCCGCCCCCGCCTCCTCCTCCGCCGCCGGTCAGGGAAATCATCAAGCCCGTGGCCCGGTTAATCCAGTCCGGAAAGTTGATGCAACCGCGCGCCATCCCGAAAGATGTGGCCGTGTTTAAGGAAGCCGAACTGCCACCCGACGTCATCAACAATACCAATCAGAACGGCGTGTTCGGCGGCATTCCCGGGCAGGGGATCATTGGAGGAACCGGACCTGTCTTGGCGCCACCGAAGCCTGCGGCCCCCGCTCGCATCAAGCAGGGCGGAGAGGTGACGGCAGCTTCGATCATCACCCAAACTCGCCCGGCTTACCCGGCCCTGGCGCGGCAGGCGCGCATTCAGGGCACGGTTGTTCTGCACGCGATTATCGATAAGGAAGGCAAAGTTGCGCAGCTCGAAGTCGTTTCGGGGCACCCGCTGCTGGTGCAGTCGGCTATTGAGGCCGTGAGGCAGTGGCGATATAAACCGACGCAACTCAACGGCGATCCGGTGGAAGTGGATACCACCATTCAGGTCACGTTCACCATGGGTGCTTAGTTCACTGGAGTACGGCAGCCAGAGGATTTTGCGCCCCTGGCGCCGTAAGTCCTGGCGATGTTGTTTCCATTTGAACGAAAGCCCGTCCGCTGCGGCGGACGGGGGCCGCACGATCTCAGGAAGACTTCCGTTCCATGCGGCTCCAGCCGTAGCGGCCCAGCAACAGGACAAACTTGCAATTGAACAACACGCGGGATTTTAACTCGCCATTTTCCAGTTGCGCTCGCACCAGCTCCTGATTGTCCCGGTCGCCGACGGGGATGACGACGCGGCCTCCCTCTCGAAGCTGGCTCGCGAATACGCGGGGAATTTCCGGAGCGCCGGCGGTGACCAGGATCGCGTCGTACGGCGCGGTGTCCAGGAAGCCGGCCGAGCCATCCCCGTTATGAACGTGGACATTCGTGTAGCCCAAATTCGTCAGGCGCTCCTGCGCGGCAAGAGCAAGCGAGGTGTGACTCTCCACGGTGATGACCTGGCTCACCAATAGCGACAGCACCGCCGCCTGGTAACCCGAGCCCGTGCCGATTTCCAGGACGCGCTCGGAGCCCGTGAGTTCGAGCGCTTCCGTCATGGCCGCGACCATGTATGGCTGCGAGATCGTTTGTCCCTCGCCGATCGGCAAAGGCTTGTCGGCATACGCATCGTTCCTGAATTTGTAGGAGACAAATTCGTGGCGCGGAACTGCGGCCATGGCTTCGAGAACGCGAGGCGAGCAAACACCGCGCCTGCGGATTTGGTTCTCGACCATCCTGCCGCGTTCACCGGACGAAGCATCGAAGAGGAGTTCCGTTGGGCGCATGGCCCATTATAAACTCCCGGCCAGACTTGGAGCGAATGCTTGGTTCACAGTTTGCCGGGCTTGTGGTGGAAGCGATAACTGAAACCTTACAGGCAGAAGACCTCGAGAAGCAGCCCGAATTCCAGCCTAGTACGTAGCGCTCGCCTTCAGATGGGCGCTTTATGTTCAAGCACATACTCGCCTGAAGGCCAGCACTACGCGGCCCGGCCTTGATACACTACCCCGGAATTCACGCGGAGGTGGGCGGTGTCTCATCTTTTGAATTTGGAGCGCGCACGCAAGCAGTTCCGGCGGTCCTCGCCGAACATATTACAGGCGCTCGTATTTCTGGTTCTGGCCTTGTTCGCCGCGCAGAGCGCGCGAGCGCAGAAGATCACCATGGAGTTCGACCAGACCATGGACTTCAGCAAATATAAAACGTTCGCAATCCGCGACGGCCAGTTGAGCAGCCGAAACCCGGCCTTGAACAGCCCCCTGGTCAAAAAGCAGATCGAGGCGGACATTCAAAACGATCTCACGGCCAAGGGCCTGACCCTGGTGACCAGCGGCCCATCAGACCTCAATGTGCGGTACACGTTTGGCGCCGCCCGCAAGACCGAGATCGAGGCTTACCCCGCCGGATGGTATGGATTCGGCACTCGCTACGTCAGGGTTCCCTATGCCGAGGGAACTCTGGTGATTGATCTGCGCGATCCGGCCACGCGGTCGCTCGTCTGGCGCGCCATCGCCGCCGAGGAAAAAAGCGACGCCACCAAGATCCAGGGCAAATTCGACGACATGGTCAAGAAGTCCATCGCCAAATATCCGCCAAAGAAAAAGTAGGCGCCGCGGCGCTCCCCCCGAACGCAACCCGGATGGATTTGCCCCTGCGCCACCCTGAACATGATCTTTTGCAATCGATTTGGATTAGAATAAGACTTTGGATTGCTTGGCCCCCGCAGAGTCGATCCGCTTGCTGCCGGGAGGAAATTATGAAGCGCCACATCCCTTTCCGTTTTGACCATCGCTCAACACTTTGCGCATTCTTCAGCGCACTGGTGTTCACATGCGTGACTGGAACTCCTGCCCGGGCGCAGCATGCCGCCGGCCATGTCGGCGTAGCGCCTGCTTCACGCGGCGCTTCTCCGCGACCGGTTACGCCCGTTCGCCCGCCGGCCGTTAACCCCGGCACTCGAACCCCTTTCGTCAGGCCGCCGGTTGGCGGTTCTCTCACACCGCGCGGATTTGTTGTCAGCTATCCGTTCCCGCACCGTCCGATTCGTCCGCTCCGCCCAATCTTTCCCATCGGATTCTTTCCGTCTCCCGGATTCGGGTTGTTTGGCATCCCATTTTTCGGCTTTGGATTCGGTTGGGGATTCGAGTCCGGCTATTGGACGGGCTGCGATCCGTTCTATAACTGGAGATATGGCTGCGCGGGTTTGCCCGTCTACCAGTATGCCGCTGGAGATAATTCGTTTTCCCCCGGCCTGTATTATCCGCAGCCGCAGATTCAAATCGGGCAGGTCTACATGTCCGGTGCGGACAACCCTCAGTTTGTCGATCTCTACTTGCAGGATGGCTCGGTCTACAATGTGACGGATTACTGGGTGGCGAACGGCGAATTACATTTCAAGGCCGTCGAAGAACACGGCACGAAAGTGGTAGAGCACCAGATCGATTTTGGCCTGCTCGATTTGCAGAAGACCATCGATATAAACACGGCGCGAGGTTTCCGTTTCGTTCTGCGCAACGAGCCGCTCGAGCAATACCTGCGTGACTATCCGTTCACCGACTCGCCGAATGCAGCGCCTGCGGAGCCCGGATCGGCTGAGCCGTAACTTCTGCAAGCGCATTCAACCCGCGCACAATTCCTGGCAAAACAGAAAATGATTTGGGAGTCTTCGGTCAGGCTCTCTGGTCCAGCGGTTCATACGGCCGCAGGTCGTGGCCCAGGTAGACCTGGCGGGGGCGCGCGATTTTCTGTTCGGGATCGAGCAGCATCTCTTCCCACTGCGCGATCCAGCCGCTGGTGCGCGGAATGGCGAATAGCACGGGGAACATGGTCACCGGGAAGCCCATGGACTGATAGATCAGGCCGGTATAAAAATCCACGTTGGGATAGAGCTTGCGCGAAACAAAATAGTCGTCCTCCAGGGCGATGCGCTCGCATTCCAGGGCGATATTCAGCAACGGATTGCGGCCCATGATTTCGAAGACCCCGTCTGCCACGTGCTTGATGATGCGCGCGCGCGGATCGTAGTTCTTGTACACGCGGTGGCCAAAGCCCATCAGTTTGGTTTGGCCGGCCTTCACCCGCTTGATGAAGGCGGGCACGTTGGCGAGCGAGCCGATCTCCAGCAGCATGCGCAACACTTCCTCGTTCGCGCCGCCGTGCAGCGGGCCGTAGAGCGCCGCGGTCGCCGCGGCCGTCGCCGAAAACGGATCGACGTGCGAGCTGCCGACGCAGCGCATGGCGTTAGCGGAGCAATTCTGCTCGTGGTCCGCGTGCAGAATGAACAGCACGTCCAGAGCGTGTTCCAGCGTCGGGTTCGGGCGGTACTTCAGCTCGGACGTTTTGAAAAGCATGTTCAGAAAATTACCGGCGTAACTCAACTCGTTGTCCGGATAGGCAAACGGCATGCCCAGGCTGTGCCGGTAGGAAAACGCCGCCAGCGTGGGCATCTTTCCGATCAGGCGGTAGGTCTGCTTCAGGCGCGATTCCTTATTGAAGATATCTTTCGCGTCGGGATAAAACGTGGAGAGCGCGGCGATGGTGGAGATCATCATGCCCATGGGGTGCGCGTCGTAGTGAAACCCGTCCAGGAATTTTTTCACCGACTCGTGGATGAAGGTGTGGTGGGTGACGTTGTAGGTCCACTCGTCCAGCTGCGCGCGTGTCGGCAGTTCGCCCCGCAAAATCAAATACGCCGTTTCCAGGTAGGTGCTCTTCTCGGCCAGTTCCTCGATGGAATAGCCGCGGTAGCGCAGGATGCCTTTGTCGCCGTCGATAAATGTGATCTTACTCTGGCACAGGGCCGTATTGTTGAAGGCCGGGTCATAGCTCATCATTCCAAACTCGTCGGGTTGCACCTTGATCTGGCGCAGATCGGTGGCGTGGATCGTGTCGTTCTTGATCGGAATTTCGTAGGCTTTTCCCGTACGGTTATCGGTGATGGATAGAGTGTCCCGGCTCATGCGGGTGGTCCCTTCGTCTGCAACCTGCGTCCCAGGTTTAGGTGGATTCATGACGGCATCCGCTCTATCAAGAAGCGGCCTAGTAGGAATCTACACTAAGTTTGGATTTTGCGGGAGTGGTATCGCACCGAATCCCCCCACCCAAAAAGACGCACAGGCGGGCCGCGGGGTTGCGTCGAATTCTGGGCCATTGCATCTAAAGTATTGTCAAATTAAATAACAAAAAGATGCAACCTGGAAAGGCCGGGAGATTCCACCATGATCCAGACCATTCGCTCGAAAGACCGCTATCATCTTGAAACAGATTGGCTTAGCACCAACTGGCATTTCTCGTTTGACACCTATCATGACCCCCAAAACATGGGTTTCGGGCCCTTGCGCGTGTTTAACGATGACAGGGTCGCCCCCGCCAGCGGCTTCCCGCTGCACGGCCACCGCGAGATGGAGATCGTCACCTACGTCATCGACGGCACTCTCGAACACAAAGACAACCTGGGCAATAGCGGCGTAATTCGGCCCGGCGAAATTCAGCGCATGAGCGCGGGAACGGGCATTCGCCACTCCGAGTTCAACCCTTCGGACAAGCACCCGGTCCACCTGATCCAGCTCTGGATCATGCCGGCGGTGCCGCATCTGCGGCCCTCATGGGAGCAAAAGAGTTTTTCGCTGTCCGACCGCAGCGGAAAATTGCTCCCAATTGCCGTGCCGGCCGGCAAAAACGGCAATGCCAGTTCAACAACTGTCGAGATTCATCAGGATGCGACGATCTACACGTCACTTCTCGCCGCCCGCCAATCGGTCACCCATAACCTCGCGCAGGGTCGGCGCGCCTACATTTTTGTAATCCATGGAACCTTGTTGCTCAACGGCGAAACTTTGGCCGCGGGAGACCAGGCGCGCATCTCCGCCGAGCGGGAATTCCAACTCTCCGCAACCCCGGATCCGGGCGCATCCCCAGCCGATTTTTTGCTTCTCGATTTGCCTTAAAAGGACTAAAATTTCATTGTCGGGGAGTTTGGGCTTACCCAGCCTCCAATAGCCCCCCTCCAGACATACGCCCGTGGTTTCCCGGCACGGGAAGTATGTTCAGCCAAGAGGTTCAGTCACACCCACCGGATTAGGCACACATCCGTATGGATGATCGCGGCCATTTATGAATATTTGATAAAGTTTGTTGGGGGCCCCCAAGTTGAGGGCATCTTATTATTTGAAGGATGTGAATGTCAGCTTTGCTGGAATCATTAAAGGCGGGGGATCAAGGCGAAGCGACTCCCAAGCCGCCTGCCGCGCTTTGTGCACAGTGGCTCTCGCAGGAGCAGGAGTTGGAATGGGAAGCCTTTGTCTTACGGCATCCCTTGGGGAGTGTCTATCACACGAGTGAATGGAAGAGGGTGATCGAGCAGGCGTTCTCCCACATTCGAGGCCGTTTTCTAGTCTTGAGGGAAGGCGATTCGGGTCCAATTCATTGCGGACTGCCGCTCTACACCGTTAAGAGCTGGTTGCTCGGCAGCCGCGTTGTCAGTGTCCCCTTTGCGACGGTCTGCGATCCCCTGGTGACAAAATTAGAGGAGTGGGATGCATTGGCGCCCGAATTGGAAAGGGAGCGCATCCGAACCCGAAGCAAAAAATTGGAGATTCGCGCGGTTGCCAGGGCCGGTCCGTTTCCGCCCTCTTTCGGGAGCAAGTCGCGTTTCATACATCACAGTTTGCCGCTCGACGCGGATTTCGACGCCTTGTGCCAGCGCCTGGACAAAAAATCGGTGCGCCAAAAGGCGGAAAAAGCGCGCAGGGCGGGCGTCACCATCAAGGAACGCAGCGACATTGGGGGAATGGTCATCAGCCACTCGTTGCTTGCAGTGAACCGGCGGCGCCTCAGTCTGCCCCCGATGCCATCCCGTTTCTTTGAAGCCATGCAAAACAATCTTCGCTCGGAGCACTTGAAGGTTTTTCTGGCCTACCAGGATGCGAAGCCTGTAGCCTGTCATATTGTCCTGATCTTCAAGGACAAATGGATCTCAGAATACTCGGGAAGCGCGGACGGAGTTATTTCGGGCGTGAACCAGCTCTTATATCTTGAAACCATCCGCCAGGCAGGCGCGCAGGGCGCGAAGAAATTCAGTTTTGGCCGCAGTTCCATCCATAACGAAGGGCTTCTTTCCTACAAGCGCCGGTGGGACACCATCGAGGAAAAGCTGACGGACTATACCCTGCGCAGGGATCATCAGAACAGCAATCAGGGCCAAGGCCGGGAAGACGCCCCTTCTTCGGAAGATTCACGGTTGTACGCGCTCTGCAAGCACGTCATCTCCAAAACTCCACTGCCCGTGTCCAAGATGATCGGCGATTTTTGCTACCGTCATCAGGGCTGATTCCATCACGATTTCGTAAACAGTCCGATCGCGGGTCACCAGGGCTCGCGAGCACTGTGCTTCCGTTTTTAATTTTCCCGGCCTGCCAGGACCAGGCAAAAATAAAAAGATCGAGACATTTCCAAAGACAAAAGGGCGCCCGGGTCAGCTCTCCAGCTTGAACCGCGTTGCGGCCAGGCGGTAAAGTCTCTGCCAGAGCGTGCGGTTCACCGTGACCACGATGACCGACATCACCATGGTCGCCGCCAGAAGCACAGGCAAATTTCCGGAATCGGTGGCGCTGCTGATCGCCGCTCCCAGCCCGCGCACGGAAAGAGTCTTTCCCTGAAAATGAAAATATTCCGCGACGATGCTGGCGTTCCAGGCGCCCCCGGAAGCGGTCACCATGCCCGTCACCAGGTACGGAAAAATGGCCGGAAGAATCAGGCGCCGCCAGCGCTCCCATCCCTGGAAGCGAAAAACGCTTGAGGCTTCCTTCAAGTCCGTCGGGATGGCCATCGCTCCCGCGATCACGTTGAACAGGATGTACCACTGCGTGCCGAGCAGCATCAGAGCCATCGCCGCCAGGCCCATGCCGCCGCCGACGCGAATCAGCAGCAGTAAGAGCACGGGGAACAGCGCTGTCGCAGGAACCGATGCCGCAATCTGGACCAGGGGCTGCGCGAGCTTCGCCACCCAGGGCGTCGTGCCGATCCAAACGCCCGCTGGAACGGCCCAGAGGGCGCCAAGCAGCAGTGCGGCATTCACGCGAAGGAACGTGAGGGCGGCATCGCGCGAAATGAGGATCAGTTCCTGCCCGCCGAGGTGCGCAATGGTGGCCAGCGCACGATAGGCCAGCCAGGCGATCGAGGCTAAAATGGCTAGCGCCACCGCGCGAGCCAGCCATTGTTTCACGCTGTTCCTGGACGGGGGTTTCTGCGCGCGCTCGTCCATTTTCTTCAACGCCAACGCGCGCGTCAGGCGCTCTTCCACTGGATATATCGCACTACGATAGAACGCGGCGAGGATCCCGGAGCGGCGCAGCACCCTCAGCACCAACGACTGCGGCGCCGTTCCTTCCACCGTCTCGAACTTGAATTTGTCCGACCACGCTATCGCCGGCCGCCAGACCAGCTGATCCAGCAGGACAACGACCGCGATCATGGCCGCCATCCCCCACAGGATGGCCCCTGTATCGCCGGCCCCGGCGGCCACCTGCAAATAGGAACCCAGCCCCGGCAATCGGAAATCTCGCGTTCCCAGCACAAACATTTCGCACGCCATCAGGAAGAACCAGCCTCCGGCCACGGACATCATCGAGTTCCACACCAGTCCTATGGCCGCAAAGGGCAGCTCCAACTCGGTGAATCGCTGCCACGCGCTGAAGCGATACAAGCGTGCAGCTTCGTCCAGCTCTCGCGGAATGCCTTTCAGCGATGCGTAAAAGCTGAACGCGATGTTCCACGCCTGCCCCGTAAAAATCAGCAAGACCGATCCCAGTTCCAGCCCCAACTGTCTTCCGGGGAACAGCGCGACCATCGCCAGCATCACCCCGGGCAGAAAGCTCAGCACCGGAATCGATTGCAAAATATCGAGCAAGGGAAGCAGAATTTTTGCCGCGCGCTCCGACTTGGCCGCCGCGAAACCATACGCCAACGCAAACAGCAGCGACAGCACATAGGCAATCGCAATGCGCACGAGCGAATACGCCGCATACAGCGGCAACGCGCGGGGACTCGAAGAAATGTTCGCAACCGGCGTGAACGGCGAGAACCAGATTCGTCCGGAAGCGAACAAGGTGTAGAGAATCGCCAGCAATCCCGCGAAAACGGAAACGTCCGCCACGAACGTGCTCTTCCACCGGGTGCGTTCAGAAACGGCCCGCAGGAGGGCCTGGTAGTTGAGGAGGGGCTCCATTTTCATGGGCGGCCCGGCTCTCGGAGGGTCACGACTTGGTCCGGGTCAGCCGCCCGGTCACGGAATCGTAGTCGAATAGTTCCGCATAGCGGCCCCATTGAATGGCCGTGTCCAGCTGGCGGCGCACTTCGTCGTCGCTGAAGTGTTCGTCGAGCAAATCGTGGAAGAATTCCAGGGGCATCGTGCCGTCGGCTTTGGCTTGCAGGGCTGAAGCCATCTGCTGCAGTACGGGCACATGCGCGAGCACGGCGTGGCGAAACAATTCCTTGCGTTTCTGAATGTCCCCGCCGGCAACCTGCCGGCCCAGCTCGGTGATTTCCGCGTCGCCGTGCTCCACGATCGCGAATCCCAGCAGAACGCAGGCCTCCACGATCGGAAGCAAATCGTCCGATTCGAGCATCAGTTGATGCGAGAGCCGGTGCAGATCCTCACGCCCGCCGTGGTCGGCGAGAATTTCCAGAAAGCCGGCAGTTCCCCCGGCGCGCACATGCGGCAGCCTCAAATAGCGGGGCGTGGGCGTGGTGGTGCCGGGGGGTAAAGGCGTTGGTTTCATTTCGGCGGGCAATTCATGCTGGACATCGGGCTCCGTCAGGACCCGATAAATATGATCGACCAGCGCCTCGAAGGGCTCGGACTTGCGGCTGCGCGGCTGAGGCAAAGTAATTTCAAAATCCTCGCGGATTCGCGCCGGGTTGCTGGCCAGCACGATCACGCGGTCGGCCAGCACCACCGCTTCTTCAATGTTGTGCGTGACGATAAAAATCGCCCGCGTGGGAATTTTCCGGCCGTTCCACAGCTCCAGTAATTCGCGGCGGAGCGTTTCTGCCGTCAGCACGTCCAGCGCGGAAAAAGGCTCATCCATGAACAGCACTTCGGGCTCGATCACCAGCGCGCGCGCGAATCCCACGCGCTGCTTCATTCCTCCGGAAAGTTCCTTGGGATAAGCGTTCTCGAATCCGTCGAGGCCCACGGCATCGATAATGCCCATGGCGCGTTTGTGGCGCTCGGGCGACGCCACGCCCCGCGCTTCGAGCGGCGCCTCGACATTTTCGAGAACCGTCAACCAGGGAAACAAAGCGAAGCTTTGAAAGACGATCCCCACGTTCGGGCCTTCGCGGTCGAGACGGCCCTCAAGGTTGCGGCCGTGCCACAGCACTTCCCCCGCCGAGGGCCGCGAAAGCCCCGTCAGCATTCGCAGCAGCGTGGATTTGCCGCAGCCCGAAGGACCCAGCAGCGCCAGAATTTTTCCCGGCATGATTTTGATGTTCGTTGGAGAAACAACTTCGACGCGGCCGCCGTCCGGTTGCGCATAAAATTTCTCAAGGTCCCGCGCTTCCAGAATCGGCTGATTGTTTTCCTCGCCCGGGAGCTCTGGCGCTATTGAACTGTGGTTGGTTTGCGACACGGGCGCATTATGAACGATTTGGATGGTTTTTCTTATTCCATTGTGGGAGGCCTGTCGAAATGGCGGGGTCAAGTAGCGCTGGCTTCAGCCTGCGGGTTTTGGTCTTTATCTTGGATCAAACCCCGCAGGCTGAAGCCAGCGCTACTTAAGAATCGTGCCTCAAGCGGGATTGCGGTCGACCGCGGGATGGCGCACGTCGCTTCCCGCGACCATGTAGATCACGTCTTCGGCGACGTTCGTGGCGTGGTCGGCGATGCGTTCGAGATTTTTGGCCACCAGGATGAGTTCAAACGCGGGAAATACCACGGAAGAATCGCCCATCATGTAGCTGAGCAACTCGCGGAAGATCTGGTCACGGAGCTGGTCCACCGTGTCGTCGCGAGAGAGCACCGAGCGGGCCAGTTCGATATCGCGGCGCACCAGGGAGTCGAGGCTGTCGCGCATCATTTTTTCAGCCAGCTCGCCCATCCGCGGCAGGTCCACATACGGTTTCACGCGCGGATGGCGCACGATGCGCGTTGCCGAATGTGCGATGTTCACGGCCTGGTCGCCGATGCGCTCGAGATCGTTGTTGATGCGGGCGATGGCCAGAACGAATCGCAGATCGGCGGCCATGAGTTGTTGCAGTGCGAGCAATTGCACCACGCGGTCATCAATTTCAATCTGCAGCTCGTTGATGGCGTTTTCTTCCCGGAGCACGGTTCCCGCGAGCTTTTCGTCCGCATCGAGCACCGAATGAACCGCCTGATGCACGGCTCTCTCGGCCAGGCTGCCCATCCACAGCAACCGTTCCTTCAGCTCTTCCAAATCGCGTTCGAAATGTCGTTCCATTCTCTAGGTCCTCTCCGTGGCCATCACTGCACCGGGCCCCCTGTTTCATCCACGCTCATCCGAAGCGGCCGGTGATGTACGCCTCGGTACGGGGATCCGAAGGCGTGGTGAACATGTGCCCCGTGGGTGAAAATTCAATCAAATCCCCATTCAGCATGAAGGCGGTGGAATCACTGACGCGCGCCGCCTGCTGCATGTTATGGGTGACGATCACCAGGGTACACGTCGGTTTCAATTCGAACAGCAACTCCTCGATCTTCGCGGTATTCACCGGGTCGAGCGCAGAGCACGGTTCATCGAGCAAAAGCACCTCGGGATCGACTGCCAGCGCCCTGGCGATGCACAAACGCTGCTGCTGGCCCCCGGAGAGCGCATAGGCGGACTTGTGCAGCTTGTCCTTCACTTCGTCCCACAAAGCGGCGCGGCGCAGGCTCTTCTCCACTGAATCGTCCAGGCGTCCCTTATGCCCATTGATCCTCAAGCCATACGCCACATTCTCATAAATCGACTTGGGAAACGGGTTGGGCTTCTGAAACACCATGCCTACCATTCGCCGCAGCTTGGTGACGTCCAATGTAAGGATATTCACGCCATCCAGGGCGATTTCCCCCTCCAGGCGAGTATGGCGCAGCGTTTCGTGCATCCGGTTCAGCGTGCGCAAAAGTGTTGATTTGCCGCAGCCCGATGGCCCGATCATCGCCGTCACTTTGTTGGTGGCCACGTCCATGGACACATTATGAAGGGCGTGGTTCTTGCCATAATAGAAATTGATCTTGGTGACTTTCATTCGCAGTGTGTTGGCGCCAGATGTGGTCATAGCCGGATTATGCTCAGCGGTCCTATCCGTGGAGGACGCCGCAGCAGCCCCCGAATTCGCCATGAGTGGGAAGGCGGAATTCATCGTCAAGACCTCTCATATGCGGTCCCGCGCGTCAAAAACGCGCGTACCAAAATGTTCGTTACCAGCACCATTCCAAGCAGCACCAGCCCCGCTGCCCACGCCTGACGATGCCAATCTTCGTATGGTCCAGTTGCATAGGTGTATATCACAACCGGAAGCGACGAAGTCGGCTGATCCCAGCCGGGGCTCCAGAAGCGGTTGCCGAAGGCCGTGAAAAGCAGCGGCGCCGTCTCTCCCGCGACGCGCGCCAGGGCCAGCAGCACGCCGGTCAGGATTCCACGCGAGGCCGCGGGTAGCACAACCGTCGCGACCATCTTCCATTTGTTCGCGCCCATCGCGAACGCGCCTTCGCGCAGCGAACGCGGCACGTCCGTCAGAAAACTTTCCGTGTTGCGCAGCACTGTGGGAATCACCATGATCCCTAGCGCGACTCCGCCGGCAAGGGTTGAAAAGTGGTGCATGGGCATCACCACCAGGGCGTAGGCAAAAATGCCGATTACGATCGAAGGCACGCCATTCAACAGGTCTGCGGTGTACCTCACAATAAAGGGAATGGTCCGGCCGCCGAATTCCGCCAGATAAACTCCTCCCAGCAAACCGACGGGAACGCCAAAGAGAGCCGCGAGCAGGAGAAGCTTCAGGCTGCCCAGGATGGCATTGGCCATGCCTCCCCCTACCTCGCCGACCGGAGCGGGCAGGCGCGTGAAGAAATTCCACGACAGGTCTTTTCCGCCGTTGTACACGAGATAGCCGAGGATGAAGAACAGGACCGACACGGTGATCAACACGCAGACGCCCGTGAGCGAAAGCATGGCCACGTTCAGCGATTTTCGCCAGATCATCCGAACGCTCATGTCGGCAACACTCCGCTGCCGCGCGCCGTCGTGACCAGAATCAGGAGACGCGCGAGCCCGTTCAACACAAACGTCAACAGGAAAAGCACCAGGCCAAGTTCAATCAGCGCGCTCAAATACAAATTGCCCGTGGCCTCGGAAAATTCATTGGCCAGCACGGCCGCGATCGAATACCCCGGCGAAAATAGAGACGCGGCAATCTTGGGATTGTTGCCGATGACCATGGTAACGGCCATGGTTTCGCCGAGAGCGCGGGCCAGCGCGAGAAACACGGAACCGAAAATGCCGATCCTGGCCGCCGGAACCACCACCTTCCAGGTGGATTCCCATTTGGTTGCGCCGAGCGCCAGCGCCGCCTCGCGCTGGTCGCGCGGGATTGCCAGGAGAACTTCGCGCGAGACAGAAAGCACAAACGGCACGATCATAATGGCCAGAACGATCCCCGCCGTCAGGAAACCGATCCCGTACGAAGGCCCTTTAAACAGAGGCAGAAATCCCAATGTCTTTTTTAACGCCGGTTGAACGGAGGTTCGCATCACCGGCACCAGCAGGAATACGCCCAGCAAACCGTAAATCACGCTGGGCACGGCCGCCAGCAAGTCACTCACAAATGTGAGAGAGGAAGAAAGCTTCGGGGGCGCCAGTTCGGCCAGAAAAATCGCCGCCCCCACACCGAGAGGAACGGCCAAGAATAATGCGACCGCCGAAGTCACCAGCGTACCGTAAATGAACGGCAACGCGCCGAATTCGCCGGAAACCGGGTCCCAGGTTTCCGTTACGAAAAATTTCCACCCGAACCTGGTTCGGGCTTCCGCCGAAAGAACCCACAACTGATACACCAGAAGGACCGCAATCAGCAGAAGCACCGCGGCCGCAATCAGCGTGATGAGGTGCGCGATTTCATCCCCGCCGAACCAGCGGCGCACCAACGCCCGCGAATTCCCGGGAATATCCGCCGGCGTTGCCGCGTTCGGTGTGGTGACCATTTCGAAGTGTTCGCCTTCCGGTCCGAAACCAGCTGCGGAAAAACTGAAAAAGCGCCATCTCCAAGCACGTTGCGTGACAGTGAATCTCTCCTGACTTGGCATTCAAGCGAGGAGAGATTCCTCGTTTCGCTGGGAACGACACAGCGAAGTAATTTTCAGCAACCCCTCGAACAGTTACTGAATCTGCCCGATGGCCTTCATTTCCTTGGTGACGACTTCCTTCGGCAGCTTGGCGTACGCCAGCCCTTCGCAGTACTGCTGTCCGTCTGTCATCATCCACTTCAGGAAATCTTTCACGGCATCGCGCTTGGCGGCATCGCCAAACTTCGCGGGAATCAGCAGCCAGGTGAAGCTGGCGATCGGGTAGGCCGCCTTGCCTTCGGGATTGGTGATGGACACGCGGAAATCGTCAGGCATGAACTTTGACGCCGCCGCTGCTGCCGCCGAAACGCTGACCAGATCCGCCTTCACAAATGCTCCCGAGGAATTCTTGACGCGCCCGTAAGCGATTTTGTTCTGGATGGCGTAAATCAACTCGATATAACCAACCGAATCCGGGGTCTGCTGGATGAGCCCGGCCACGCCCTCGTTGCCTTTACCGCCCAAGCCCACTGGCCAGTTCACCGACGTCGCTTTGCCAACCTTCGTCTGCCATTCCGGGCTGATCTTGGAAAGATAATCGGTCCAGATGTACGTCGTGCCACTGCCATCGGAGCGGTGCACAACGACGATGTCGTCGGAAGGCAGCTTCACGCCTGGGTTCGCGCCTGTGATCGCCGGATCATTCCACTTGGTAATTTTACCGAGAAAAATTCCCGCGATGGCGTCCGGAGTAAAATTCAGCTCGGCAGACACGCCCGGCAAATTGTAACTGGGTACATCGGCCCCGAGAACCGTGGGAAAGTGCAGGATGGGAACACTGGCTTGCTTGAGTTGGTCGTCGTTCATCGGACCATCAGAAGCTCCGAAGTCGACCGTTTTATCGATCAATTGGCGGATTCCGCCTCCGGAGCCGATTGATTGGTAGTTAATCTGAACGTCAGGATGAGCTTGATGATAAACGTCGAACCACTTGGAATACATCGGGTAAGGGAATGTCGCTCCGGCGGCATTCAACAACACTTGCCCCGCGGCGACGGCATAATTGGCAATGGCCAGCAGTACCGCGGTTAGGAAAAGCACTCTTACCATTCGCATATTTTCTCCTGGAATTTCGTCCCTGTATTCTGACCCGGAATTGTTACAGCCGTGTTACAGGGTAGTGAGGCCGGCATAAAATCGACCGAGCGTTATAACTTCCCTATTATGTGACCACTGCAGAGAAAGGGGAGAAGGGCCGACGCCAGGGGAGCGCCGGCCCGGGGTGGGGTTGCAACACGAAGGCCGCTGTTCTGCGCCAGAACTGTGCAGCGCAATTTAATCCCTCATCTGCGGATAATTGGCTTCATCAACAACCATCCGTGTGCGCCCGTGGCGCACGTCGAGTCCCCGAACCCAGAAAATAATATCTTCGGCAATGTTTGTGGCGTGATCCGCGATGCGCTCGAGATACCGCGTAGCCAGGACGAATTGAAGCTGCGGAGCGGCCTGCTGGCCGTCTTCGGTCATCCTCGTAAGCAGGTGCTCGAAAATCTGGTCGCGATAGCGGTCCACCACATCGTCGGCCTCAAGCACTTCGCCGGCCAGGACCACGTTGCGAAAGATCAGCGCGCCCAGGCTGCGCCCGAGCATCGCGCGGACGGCGCCGGCCATCGGTTCCAGATCGCGCGGCGTTTCGGTCACGTTCATTCCCGCCAGCGAAATCACACGCTCGGAAATATTCACGGCCAGGTCGCCGATGCGTTCCAGGTCGTTGGCAATTTTCTGGGAGGCCACCACGCGGCGGATTTCCTCATCCTCTAGCAGTCCGGTTCGCAGCATCCTCACAGCGTGATCGTCGATCAGAATTTCCATTTCGTTAACGCGCGGCTCCACCAGAAACACTTTGCTCGACAGCTCCGTCGCTGCTTCCAGATTGGGGCGCAGAAGAGCGTCGAGGGCGATTCCCACGCTGCATTCCACGGTGCGCGCCATGGAAATCAGGTAGTTGGCCAGCACGTCCTGATAAATCGTTTGTATGTTGGAAACCGGGGTCGCCATCGCTCCACCTTCACCCTAAATTCACGGCATTGCGAGCTTAACCAGATTTTGTGAAAGGAGCATGAAGCGGGGGTGAATATCCGGCGAAACGGCTGATATTCCCACGGCGCCGTCTTATCCGGACAACGCGAACAAGCCATAAAAATTGGCGCTCGACCCCCTCTTGGCTGACCCTTGCGGCCCCTGGCCTTCTGATGTAAAATGACAATAGAACGCGTCAACAGGTATTTCCGTCCCGCCTGCCGCGCGGGAGTATTTGTGTACCCAGCCACAACCTCTCATGCAGCTGTCCCTGACGAGCGCCGCCGCAACCCGCGGCATAGAGCGCCTTCGATTATGTACGTGCAAATGGACTCGGCCAATGGAGGCATTGTCCTCAACCTGGGGATCGACGGGGTCGCGTTCCACGCCGCACAAAAGTTGATTGCCGAGAAGAACTCCACTCTCAAATTGCGACTTCGTGGATCCGGCTTGCTTGTAGATCTCACCGGCGAGCTTGTCTGGCTCAGCGCTTCACAGAAGGAAGCGGGCATCCGCTTCAGGGATCTCTCCGGCACTGTGCGGCAAGAAATTGCGGGTTGGATCGCGCGGGAAGCGCAGGTCTTTGGGCCCACCGGAGTAACCGGAGGAGAGGATCGCCCGCAGCCGAAAACAATTCCTGCAACGCCCGGAATATTCGATACCGGAGATATGTCCGAACGCCATCCTCTTTCCGCGGCGCTGTCCATCTCCCGGGCGAAGCCTGCAGACGCTGCTTCGACCGCCAATGCGGACGCGAACGGGTTATTTTCGCCACTGCCTTTGGATTATGTACCTCCAAAGTCCTATCTTTCGCAGCGGCAAGAAGTTGCTCCCCCGAACGTTGAACGTGATTTTTCTGATGACGAGTGGGAGGATGAGCCCCAGGGTCGCGACCCCTATTCATCCCTCCCGCCGCTGCCCCCCCGGATCGAGCAACATTTGCATGTTCAGCCACTTCCTGAACCGGCTCCGATCGATGACCCACGCCAACCGCAGGCAGGCAATTCATCCCCGTATCTGCTCTCATTGAAGCGAGTAGCACCGGCTCGCAGTGGACAACCGCAGGCACCCGAAGCGCAGGGAATGAACGATCTTCGCAAGTCGCAAGAAATCGAGCCGAGGCCTGTCCCTCCGCCTGTCATCTCGTCTCCGTATCTCCTTTCCCTGGAAAAGCAGTCCCGGGCGCGCAGGGACCCATCGCAAACCTCTGCGGAATCGGCGGGCAGGAGCGAATTTCGGATAGCGGATGAAATCGAGCCAACGCTTGGTCCGGCGGCCGGCAATTCCTCAGCCCGCCTTTCCTCGGAGCCAATACCACCCGTGCGCGGATGGCGCCTGCCGGTCTCGGCGCAAGCCGCAGCCACAAACCAGCCAGCTAAAACGGTAGATGCTGGGCCAACCCCCCAGGCCCGGGTTTCCCTTTGGCAGGATAAATTGGGCCTTGCCGCAGCCGTAGAAAAATGGATTCCGCCGGCGCTCCTCGCTGCATGGAGGAGAGCGGGCATTCAGCACAAAGTGGTTTTTGCCATTTCAGGAGTAGCTTGCCTGGGGATTTTCGCGCTGCTCTTGACGTTGGCTGTCTCTCACACAGACAATTCCCTGCCCGCGGCTGAATCGACCGTACACCTGCAGCAGCCCGCTGCGCAGCCGCCGACGACTCAGCAGCTCACGGCGCAGCAATTCACGACGCCTCCAGCGGCCACAAGCGTCAGTAATAATTCTTCCCAGGTTGCATCGATTCAAGCGCCCGTGGCGCCGCCCGTAGCCGTTCCACGACGATCGGTTCGCCCACGAAAATCCCTGATGGCAGTTTTTGCGCAGGCCCTTCTGGGAGTTGGATCCCGCGATTCGGACGCGAGGCACAGGATAAGGGACGATCAGCTCGGCGTGCAGGTGTGGACTTCCAAACGCAACGGATTCTATTATTGCACCGACAGTGACTTCTACAAGTCCGTGCAGCCCGGGACCTTCATGGCTCAGAGTGATGCAATCCAGAGTGGATACCAGCCGAAAATCGGCCAGTTCTGTAACTGAACACTCCGCAAGGCTTCGGCAAATTAATGACAAGAGCGCTGCGAAGGAACGCGTGGAAGAGATTCGCGCGGCTTCGGGGTGTTCGAGCGTCAGCGATCGACTCTTGCTGCCTGTCACCCGAAAATCAATCCTGCGGGAATTCAAGCCCGAATTTCTTCGACTGGTTTTACAGGCACGATCCGCGCGACACGTTTCATGACTTTTTTGTTTTGCTCAGCCTTCTTCAGGTCGTAGGCCGCCTGCAACCGCATCCATACTTCCGGCGAGCCGCCAAACAGTCGGGACACCTTCAGGCACATGATGGCGGACGTGGGCTTGCGCCCGGCCAGAATGCCGTGCAGCATCTGGCGGGACACGCCGAGAGCCTTCGCTGCGGCCGTCACGGACAGATAGACAGTCGGCAGGATATCTTCCTTGATAATCTCGCCCGGATGGACGGGCGGCAATCCGTTCTTCGTGCGCATAGAGTTCTCCCCTATTGTAATTTTCAAAATCGACATCCAGCGTGTTTTCGTCTAACCAGCCGAAAGTGATCCGATAATTTCCGGTGACGCGCCCCCGTGGTTTTTCGGGGAGCCGGAAAGTTCGCATTTCGCTAGGAAACGCTGGGTACGCTGAAATGGAAGCGGGAACCCTGGCCGATTGCGCTTTCCACCCAGATTCGGCCGCCGTGGGCTTCCAGGATGTGGCGCGCGATCGCCAGGCCCAGGCCGGTGCCGCCGGCCTCGCGCGATCTTGCGGCATCCACGCGGTAAAATCGCTCGAAGATGCGCTCGAGGTCGGATTCAGGAATGCCGATGCCAGTGTCGCTGACGGTGAAAATGACGTCACGCCCGTTGGCGCGCGCCTTGACTTCAATTCGTCCGCCGGAGGGCGTGTATTGCACCGCGTTGTCGAGCAAATTCTGCAGGACTTCGCCGAGTTGCGCGCCATCTCCACGCACCGCCGGCGCGTTCTCCTGCAAGTCGACGTGAATCTCGAGGCCTCTTGCTTTGGCATTGAGGCGCGCCGTCTCGACGCAGCCGTTCACGAGAGTCTCCACACGGATCGGGCGAATTTCGAGTTCGAGGCGGCCCGCTTCGATGCGCGAGAGTTTCAACAGGTCGTCGGTGAGCCGGGCCAGCCGCCGCGCGTGTTCGCGAATAATCTCGACGAAGCGGTTGCGGTTGGCTTTATCATCGAGCGCGCCGCTCAAAAGAGTTTCGGCGAAACCTTGGATCGCGGTCAGCGGCGTCTTGAACTCGTGCGAGACGTTGGCCACGAAATCCCGCCGCACGCGCTCCAGGCGCCGCAACTCGGTGATGTCGTGCAGCACCAGGACCGCGCCATTGGCCCCGGCGGCGCGTACCGGCGCGGCCGTGACGCTGAAATTTCTGCGGCGCACCGTGCCTACTTCGACCTCGCCGGTCAGTTCTTCCACTCCGGACAGGGCTTGCCTCACCAGAGCCACCAGATCGGCCTGCCGCAAGGCTTCGACCAGCGTGCGGCCCTGCGAACTCCCTTGCGGCAACTCGAGGATCTGCTCGAAAGCCCAGTTGCAGAAGAGAATGCGTTCGTCTCCGGTAACCACGGCGACGCCCTCGACCATGCTGCCGAGAATCGCGGAGGAGCGATTGCCTTCATCGGTGAGTGTGCGAATCGTCTGCCCCAGGCCGGCGACGGTGCGGCCCAGCGAGGCGGCCAGGTCCGCGAATTCGTCATCGCCGTGATCACGCTCGGGCGGAGTGAAATCACCGGTCGCCGCGCGCTCGGTGAATTTCGTCAGGCGGCGGATGCGCGAGGCGACCGAGCGCGAAGAAAGGAAGAACCCGATTCCCGCGGCCAGCAGAAAAATAGCCAGGACGGGCCAGATTTTCGGCAATGTTTTCGGGGAGTCCCATTGCACGGCAAGCAGAATCGCCACCACCAGCGCCAGGGAAATCAAAACCGGCCGCCAGAATAGGCTTACGCGCAAGGCAGAACTACTCCTCTTTTTGGGATTGGCCTTCGCTCTCGAACATGTATCCCGCGCCGCGCACGGTTTTCAGGAAGGCAGGATGGTCGGCATCACTTTCGACTTTTTCGCGCAGGCGGCGAATGTAGACATCCACGCTGCGCGGGGTGACAAAGCGCTCGGTGCCCCAGACGGCGTCCAGCAGCTGATCGCGCGTGAACACGCGGTTCGGGCGCGTCGCCAGGTAATAGAGCAGGCGAAATTCGAGCGTCGAAAGCGTCACCGGCTTGCCGTCGCGCGCCACGCGATAGGAGGAAGGATCGATCAACAAACCGCGCGACTCGATTACGCGCTTCGGCTCATTGGTGGGCTCGGTGCGCCGTAACAGCGCCTTCACGCGCGCGCCGAGTTCGCGCGGGCTGAAGGGTTTGGTCACATAATCGTCCGCGCCCATTTCCAGGCCCACCACGCGGTCAGCTTCCTCGCCCCGCGCTGTGAGCATCAGGATCGGGAGGCGGTTCAGCGAAGTATCGCGGCGAATTTCCTTGCAGATGTCTAGGCCCGAAAGTTTCGGCAGCATCAGGTCGAGCAGCAGAATGTCCGGCGGCGTTTTCCGGATTTGCGCGAGGCCGCTGGCGCCGTCGGTCGCGGAGGCCACTTGAAAACCTTCGCGCTCCAGGTTGTAACGAACCAGCTCCACAATGTCCCGGTCATCTTCGATCAGCAGAACACGCTTCATCGCACCATCCCATGCTTGGGAGAGCCACACCCGGCATCGAACTCACTATATTACATAGGTAAGAGCAAAGGCTATGTTACGGCAAGGTTAAAAGAAGGGGCCGTTGTTAACCTGGGAACGCCAATCTCCCGATTGGCGAGGCGAGAGCCGCCAATCAGGAGATTGGCGTTCCCGGATTTGGCCATTTAGACTCGCAAAAACACTTTTCCGCGGTAGAACGGCCACAGAAGCGCGTAAATTACCAGGACGAAAAAGACGGCGAAGGCCAGCGAGGCGTTCACCGGGCTGGCGTGCGGCAGGAAATATTTATCGTAGACCCAGCCGTGCAGCGTGGTCTCGCGGCCACGGAATTTCAGGAACTCAAAATCGGTGCTGATTTCCGAGACCAGCGCGGCAAGCGCGTAGGCCAAGATCGCGTTCATTCCGAATACCAGCCACGGCGCAGTCCACGCGCGCCAGGCGCGCACATCGACGACCCAATAACATGCGGCGAGCACGAGCATCGCGAACCCGCCGGTGAACAGCACAAAAGAACTGGTCCACAGATTTTTGTTGATCGGAAAATACGGATGCAGCAATCGCCCCGCGACGAGGAGCACAAGCCCCACAGCCGCAAGGCCCAACGCCTTTCGCCCCGCAGGGCGATCCGAACGAAGCCATTCGCCGGCCAGGATTCCGATCAGCAACGAGGCCATCGCGGGTAGCGTGGAAAGTAATCCTTCGGGATCCCAGGTCACCGACTCGGACCACAGGTGTCCGCCCATGAGGGTGCGATCGACGTACGCGCCGAGGTTGTCGTCCTTGCCAAGATGCCCCGCGCCGTAGCCCGGCACCGGCACAAACATCATCAGCGCCCAATAACCAATCAGTAATACGATCGCGACGGCCGCCGTGACGCGGAGGTTGGCTCGCACGCGAGCGGGCCGATCGGCGGCGGGTTCCATCTGAAACGTCGCCAGATAAAGCAAACCCGCGAAGAGATAACACAGGGCAATGCGCTGCAATACGCCCATGATCCGGATCGAACCGAGATCGAAGCCGGGAAAGCCGTTCAAAAATAATCCGATGGCAAAAATCAGCGCGCTGCGCCGCACCACATGAATCATGAGCGCGCGGCGCGTGAGGCCGCGCGCGATCCTCGAGGCAAACGACAGCGTCAGGGAAACTCCTACAATGAAAAGAAAAAAAGGAAAGATCAGGTCGGTCGGCGTCCACCCGTTCCACTCCGCGTGTTCCAGCGGCGGATAGATGTGGCCCCAGGAACCGGGGTCGTTCACCAGAATCATCGCGGCAATGGTCGCGCCGCGAAACACGTCCAGCGAAACCAAGCGCCCCGGACGCGACGTCTCCGCAGCCGCCGGGATGTTGGAAGTGGACGTCGCGATTGTTTCCGACGTGGCGATGGCGGGGCCCTCCAATGGCGGGGATAGTACAGCAGACGCGGGGATGCCGCAATGTCGCAGCGGCGAACGTGTTCACAAAAAAACGTGGCCGGGAGGGGGAGGCCCGGCCACGTTTTTTGCCAGAGGGAAGAAACTTTCGCGAATCCCAGTCAGGGGTTGCGCGTTTAGTGATAAGCCAGATTGTGCGCGCCGCAAAAAATCGAACTGACGAAGCTGGCGCTCTGGGGGACCCACCACATGCGGCGCACCCACGGGTGCCTGCTGTACATCATTTTCCTGCCGGCGAAATCCAGCAGCGCCGGTCCGACCTGTATGGCTGCGTACAACGAGCTGTTCCCGGCGAAGGGGCGCAGCAGGGGGTTCAATTCCTGCGCGCCGGAGGTGGTGATGGCGTGGCGCGTGGCCCAGGCGTCAAAAGTCGCGGCGCCGCTCGAAGCGATAATCAAGCCTTTCCACATGAATTCCTTGCGGCGATCCTCCGCTTGCAATTGAGCAACCGACACCGTCATGGGCTTAGCCGGCTTCAGGAACGCCATCGGCGCGGGAGTAGTCAGCGACGCCATCGGAACAGGAGCATCCGGCAACACCTCGTTGGCCGCGGTTACGGGCTGACTCGAGGCGTCCAAGGAAGCCGCGGCAGTGAGCGAGAAATTTTCAGGTTCCGCAGAAATGGCCGAAGCTGTGACGGCCGTTTGCGCATCGAGCGCGGCTTTATCAGCCGGCATTGAAACTGTGGTTGCGAGCTGCGGATGAATCAGGAGTACCGCAATGGCCAAAAACATTTTCGTTATCCTCAGTACGCTGCAGGCGCCTGGCTGGTGGCTACCTGCACCGTGAGGCTAGGTTAGGGACGGGGGCGGGCCGCGCCAATGGTTCGGTAGTCCCGAAGAGGTTGGGACGACAGTTTTGAAGGATGGAAACGATAGTTCTAGAACTATCGAGCTAAGGGATCGGGGCAAACAGGCGGCGAAGGTCAGAGGTCTGGCGCGTCAGATTCCAGCTATGTATATGCTTCTAAATAAGATAGGGTTACGGTGGATTCGGAGGCGCGTCCGGCATCTCCAGGACAGCAATTTTTCCGTCGGGCGTTCGCGCGAGCGTGGGGGCGTAAAGCCCAATCTGCTCGCGCCGCCACCATAAGCCCTGTTCGCGTTTTTCGCTCCAGCCGGTGAACCAGTATTGCCAGAGGATCACACGAATCCGCTCGGGCGGATTGCCGGGGAATGGGTCCTTTGCGAATAGGGTAAGCACGTCGGGTTCGCCCGACAAGAGCCGCTCCTCGACCTGCACGACCCAGGGATACTGCCGCCAGTTGCCCAGCGAAGCGAACCACAAGTTCCAGTCAAAGCGCGGCTGGTAGGGTGCGTAAATCCGCGGGGGCGCATGCACGTCCTGGGGCTTGTTTCGGAAGGGATAGGGCGTCCAGGTCTGGCCGTCGCGCGAACCCTGGAATTCGACCTCATAGCGCGCGCGCGTCATGACGGCAAAGAGGCCGAACTCGTTGGCGATGCGAAACGGTTCGAGGGCGCGAACCGGCGCAGCCGGGAGCGGCGCGGCGGGAGACAACATGAAAAGCAGGAGCGCCGAGGTCGCGTAGAAAATCCACGTAAGGAAAAATGCCTGCCTCCACATGCGAACCTGGCTACGCCAGCCATGCGCTTCGGGTGCCGACGTCGCCTGCGCGTCCGTTGACGAAGCGTCGGCGGGCCGCAGGCTTTTCGGAAAAAAACGGGCCAAAAATTTATCGTCCAGCAACAGGACCCCGAGGACCAGGACAATGTAATTCAGGAAGGCATAGTTACTGGTGAGAATGATGCCGATCTGCCACGCGGTGATCACGAAGAACAACACGATGCGCGAGCGCCGCGGCAGAAATATGGCGAAGATCAGCACCAGTTCCAGCGCCAGGGTCAGGACCGCGGTCGCCGCATGAAACCAATGCGGCAACTGGTGCGCGTACCACGCGATCCACGTGGGCAGCGGGCCATTCTGATAATACTGATCCATGGCCGTGAAATCGCGCCACTCCGGATCGTGTCCCAGAATTTTCGCGATGCCCGATTCAAAATAAATGCGAAACATCAGCCAGATCAGCAGGTACCGGCTGGCGAGGGAGGGCGGCTCGGAGGCTCCCCAGCGCGGCCGCCATCCCGAGGGCGCAAAAAACAGGCTGATGAATCCAGCTTCGAGCAGCATACCGTCGGATTGATAGCTGGCAAAATCCTGCGCCGCGCCGATGAAGGAGAGAAACGCGACCAGACAGATCACCAGCATGCCGCGCGGCCAGATATTCAGGGCCAGCAGCAACGACGCCAGCAAGCCGGCGATGACCACGCCCATCAAAAAGCGGTCGCTCGCCGACCACCAAAAAACCGTGGGCGCGTACCAAAAACGCGCGCTTCCCAGAACTCGCGCCACCTGGACCAGATATTCCTGCGCCGGAAGAATTCCTTGCGGACCGATCAGCCCGCGAATCTGGTAGGCCAGCGAATAAAACGCGGAGAAAGATATCAGCCCAAGCGCCCGCAGAAAAAGCCAGCGCGCGGCGAGATAACCGGGAGGCGTGAAATCAGGGCCGAACAGACGCCGGGGAATCGCTCTGAAATCAAAGTCCATTGCCGGCCATTATACAGACAGACTCGTCCCCTGCCCGTGCGGCGTTATTCGGAAAAAAGTGGCGGGAAATTTCAGATGGCAGGAAGAGAGATAATTTTGTTGGCCGCGATTCCCTTTTCAAGTACCTAGACTTCGTCGAATTCGTCGAAGCCGTCCTTTTTGGTCAAATCCCTGGGCCCATAGAAGCGCTGGCGGCACTTGCCGCACCGGTAGGGGCGATAGGGCAGGAAGAGCAGAACCCAAAATTCAAATAAACGGCCGCGCCGGGTGCGATGCACGTGCTCACTGCCGCACAGAGGACAATTTTTTTCCGTGGTGTACGCGAACAGGCCAAGGATGCGCTTCATCGGGAACGCATGATAGCGCCGGGAGAATCGGGGCGCAATCGCCCGGCTCGTCTGTGTTGCCGAACCCGTATTCCAGCAAATCAAAAGGAGGCCAGGACTTGCATCGCCTGATGCCGCAGCTTGCCGAGGCTTCGATTCATCACATGCGTCCGCGGCAGGAAGGGCAGCACCGGAGGGCGGCGAATCGCCAGGCGGTCGAGGCCGATTTTCAGGCGCTGATCGTGCGGAGCGTAGCGCAACCCGCGAAGCAAGGTATCGGCGGCATCCTGTTTGCGGTCGGCGGCGACGTAGATTTCCGCGAGGTTCAAATAGAGTTGCGCCTGTCGCCGGCTCATGCGTATGGCCGAACGGCAAAGTTCTTCCGCCTCGGCCCATTTCTGCTCCGTGGCCGCGATTGCCACTCCCATGTAGGAAATATAGAAAGGATTGGATGGTTCTTCTTCCAGAGCGGACTTCAGATGAGGCAGGGCTTTGGTCGCATCGCCTCCGCGCAAATATGTCAGGCCGGCGCGGAATTCCTGAAATGCTTCGACTTGGATCATGTTGATGTCCTCCACTGGGTTGGTGGAATCAGCCGACCGGGCGCCATACCGCCCTTAGGGCTAATCGTCAAACCTTGTAATGCAGGTTAATTTCAGGCAACCAATCAGGCAACTGCTCGGAAGGCCAGAAGAAGGACAGTGACAGCCGCAGACTAAGGTTTTCGGAGACTTTGGCCGATCATTCCAGAATGCCAGTTTTTCACGCACTGACCATTGATTGTGGATGATGACGTGAATGGCTTAGCGGGCCGCGATGGCGATGCTCGTGCTGGCGCTTTCTTTCTGGCCAAACACCGGGACGGCCGGACGCCAAACTGCGGTGCGTGTCTCCTGGGCACTAATACTGATCGGGGGCCATGTCCGGGATATTAAATTGAGGATTGAACGCCATCCAAATATCCTTGTTCAAGACCTAAATCATTGTCTGACACCACAGTCTAAATCGTTCCTTCGAAGACCATAAAGAGGAGAAAATGAAAATTAAAGCTGCGCTCTGGTTTGCCCCAGTCACACTTTTTCTTGCCGCTGTCCTGACTGGAGTTTGTTTCGCCCAAGCAGGCCTTGCGGAACCTCCGGAGGGCCGCAGTGCGGCGGTTGCGCCTGCACCTCAGCAGGATCTGATCGTGGCGTCCATCCTGCCTGGCTCCACAATTCTAGCGGATTTCCAACCCAATGATTCCGTTGCGCTTAACGAAGAAAATGCGGTCAGCGAGGCATCCGGGCCCGGACCAAGAGAATCCGGGCGGTCGGCCTTTTCGAGAGTCGGCATCGGAGTAAAGGTTTCTACACTGGGAGTGGGACTCGAAGCGGCCACCCCGCTGGCCGGAAAATTCAACGTGCGCGGCGGATTCAATATGTTCCGGTACAGCCGGGACATTACCAATAACGGAATCCAGTACAATGCCCAATTGCACTTCCAGTCGGCGGAGGCGCACCTTGACTGGTTCCCCTTCGGTGGTTTTCATGTCAGCCCCGGGATCCTGTTTTACAACGGGAACCAATTGACGGCCACCGCAGCGGTCCCGGGCGGACAAACGTTCACGGCAGGCGGCACGTCGTATGAAAGCGATCCGGCCACTCCGGTTACGGGCACCGGGAAAGTGAATTTCCTGAGGGTGTCGCCATCGATCATGGCGGGGATCGGCAACCTGATCCCGCGAAACGGAAGGCACTACAGCTTCCTGTTTGAAGTGGGCGGGGCGTACCAGGGATCCGCGCGCGTGGCCTTGAACCTGGCCGGAAACGTCTGCGACCCGACCACTGGATTATTTTGCCGGTCCATTTCCACGGATCCAACAGTGCAAGCCAACATTCAAGCGCAACAGACAAAAATCCGGAACGACATCAATCCCTATCGATTCTTTCCCGTCATTTCGATGGGCGTCGGGTTTAATTTCTAATTCTGCAAGCAAGTTTGGTCGTGCCACTGAGGAGTCGGCGGGCTACAGCTGGAAGGTAAGTTCCAAGCTCACCTGAATAGCGTAGTGCGTAGCCCTGCCGCTCCGACCAGGGGTAATCTAGCAGTCAGTAAAAAAAAACCATCCAGACTTTTGTCATTCTGAGCGAAGCGAAGAATCCCTCTTTCTTTTCATGGGCCAAATCGAAGAGAGATTCTTCGCTTCGCTCAGAATGACAAAATAAACTACTTTTTCCGCAGCCTGCTAGGGCCATACGTGGCACGTATCGCAGCTGGTTTCTGCGTTGTTCATCTGCTGGCGATGGATGCATGTTCCCATGGCCGTTACGCTGGTAAACATGGCCATGGCATCCAGATCCGCCACCGGCCCGTGGCAAGTCTCACACTTCATGCCGGCTTCCAGATGTTTGCGGTGGCTCCACTGCACGCCCGGCAGGAGTGTGTAGACACGCACCCACGGTATAGGCGTTGGAAAGGACGCCGATCCAGAGTTGCTGGTGGCCGGAATCGTCGGCCTGCTCTCTCAGTTCGCGAGCCTGCGCTACTTCGGAGAATTTCAAGGATCCGCGAGGAATTCGATAGACTCGGTGGAGAAGATGATCATCAAAATGTACACGTGATGTACGCGTGAAGGGTTCTGCCGCTGATCCAAACGACGAAGCCCCGGCATCCAATGGAAGAGGGATATCAGAAAATGAGCTACTTGAATCGGCTGGAGGACGAGGTTTCTGCCTGGCCTGACGTCTCGGTTCATCCGCATCGATTTGGTGGCAAAGAATTCAGATTCGGAAAAGCGGAGATCGGGCACGTGCATAGAGATGGAACCGTTGATATTCCATTTCCGCGCGCAGTTCGCGACGCGCTCTTGAAGGAAGGGCAGGCTGAAGAGCACCGCTGGGTCCCGAACTCCGGGTGGGCTACTTTTAAGGTTCGCGGCGAAGCGGACATCCGTCACGCCGTGGAACTCATGCGGATCTCTTACTTACGCTATGCTTTAAAGGCCGCTACCGATCCTCGCGAGTTGCTGAAACTGGAGGGTGAGAACTCGCGCCTGAGCCCTCAATTCTTATCCTTGCTTGAAATATTCGCTCCCCGGCCTGTTTAGAGTTCAACGCGGCGGGCTGCTTTCTCCCACAGGCTGAAGATTCCTCTGCTCAATCTCCTGGTACAGGGCCTTGGCTCGTTCGAGAGCCACCGAGATACTCGGGCTGATGTTTCCCGCGCCGACGTGCTCCTCAAATTCGGATTGATGCATCAGGCGGGCGGGCTGCTCGCGCGCGCCGCAGAGGATCAGGCCGCGGCCAGACGCGTGTACGGCGTCGGCCAGGGCCTCCAGGGCCTGCAAGCCGGTGGCATCAATGGCCGTCATGTTGCGAAGACGGAGGACGACGATACGCGGGAGTTCGGGGATGCGCTCAATCACTTCGTCGATTTTATCGGTGGCGCCAAAAAGAAAAGGTCCGTGGATGCGGAAGATGGTCACGTAGGAAGGGATCTCTTTGTGCTGAAGAATATGCACCTGGCCTTCACGGAGATATTCGTCGGTGACCTGGGAAACCGTCGTCGTGGCTGTGACCTTGCGGATATACACGAGGGCCGCGAGGATCATTCCCGCTTCGACGGCCACCGTCAAATCGGCGAACACGGTAAGCAAGAAAGTAACCAACCACGTGCCGATCTCGAGAGGAGTAAGTTTCAGAAGCTCCGGGATTTCCCGCCATTCCCCCATTTGATAGGAGACGACGAACAAAATCGCCGCCAGCACCGAAAGCGGAATGAATCGCGCCAAAGGCGCGGCGAACAGCACAATCGCCAGGAGCGTCAGCGCGTGCACCATTCCCGCGACCGGCGTTTTCGCTCCGGAGCGGATGTTCGTGGCCGTTCGCGCAATCGCTCCCGTGGCGGGCAGGCCGCCAAAAAGCGGAGACATGATGTTGGCCACGCCCTGGCCGACGAGTTCCACGTTGGGATTGTGCTTGGTGCCGCTCATGCGGTCGGAAACGACGGCGGACATGAGCGATTCGATCGCGCCGAGCATCGCCACCGTAATCGCGGGAGCAATCAAGGGGCGCAGCAGATCGGCGCGGAACTGCGGAATCTTGATTCCCGGGAAGCCGGAGGGAATTCCACCGAAGCGCGCGCCGATCGTTTCCACGGGCAGCTTCAGCAAGACCACCAGCGTCGTTCCCGCAAACAGCGCGACGATGTATCCCGGCACGCGCTTCACATAGCGCATGAAAATCAAAATTACAATCAGCGCAAAAACGCCCAGGCCGGTTTCCAAAGGAGAGAGGGTGCGATAATTCCGCGCCAGAGTTTCCATGCGGGCCAGGAATTCTCCGGGAACTTTGCCAACCTTGAGGCCAAAAAAATCCTTGATCTGCGTGCTGGCGATGATCACCGCGATACCGTTCGTAAATCCCACCACCACGGGACGCGGAATATATTTCACCGCGGTGCCCAGGCCAGTGATGCCCAAGATGACGAGTATCACGCCCGCCATCAGCGTGCACATGAACAAGCCGTCTAGGCCATAGCGCGCCACAATTCCGAAGACCACCACCACGAACGCGCCCGTGGGCCCGCCGATTTGCGTCGTCGATCCGCCCAGCGCGGAAATCAGGAACCCCGCGACGATGGCGCAATACAATCCTGCCTGCGGCGCCACGCCCGAAGCAATCGCAAAGGCCATCGCCAGCGGCAGCGCGACGAGCCCCACGGTAACTCCCGCGAGAACGTCGGCGGCGAATTTTTGCCAACTATAGTTCTTTAGACAGGAAATTGATCTTGGCAGCCAGTCTTGCATATCCTTGTCCCCGGATCCGTAGTCACGAAGATTGCGCTCTCCACAACGGCAAATATCAATTATAGCTTTGGATTTCGAGGGGAGCTGAATTCAGACGCGCAAGTTTCGTAGGAGAAAACTGTTTCAGGTTGAACCAGTAGCGCGGGCTTCAGCCTGCAGGGTTTTGCACTTGGAAGGACCAAAACCCACAGGCTGAAGCCCGCGCTACTTATATCAGCACTGGTTTTCGATGGAAGGCTCAGTTACTCCTGTGGTCCGAAAGCCCAGATTTGCGACGGCTGCCCTTCCTTTGCCGGAATGCCCAGATAAAGCAGGTCGCGGCTGGCGAAAAAGTAAGCCGTGCGCGCGCCGATGGTGGTCGGAATTCTTTCGAGCAGGCTGTAGTGGTCAGGGTCATGAATATCGTAGACGCTGATCGAGGCTTGTCCCCCGGCCACGTAAATCCTGTTGCGCGAAGCGTCATAAAAAAGATCGTCGGAGTCGCCGGAAGTGCGCAGCCGGGCGATCTCTTTCCCGGTTTCGGTGTCCAGCACCACCAGCATCGGCGGTTTGCGAGTCACGGTAAAGAGCCGGTGATTCTTTTCGTCGAGCTGCATGGGATAGTTTCCGCGCAGACCCTTGAGAGGCCATTTCGCAACCTTGCCAGTCTTGCGGTCGATGGATAGAACACTGTTCCCCGCGTCGGGGCAGTTCACGTAAATATGCCCCCCGGTCTGCTCCACCTGGAAGGATTCCGGATGGCCGCCGGTCTTCAGGACTTCTCCAACCTGCTCTTCTTTTTGCGGATCGATGAACGCGATGCCGCCATCGTCTTCGCCATAGCCGAGAACCACCAGTTTTGTAGCGGCATCCCAGCGTATGTTGTCCGGGTCGGGGCTGAAGTCCAGAGACTTGCGCAGTTGGTAGGTCGTGCCGTCGTAAATGTTCACTTTGCCGTTCTCGGCGTTGGCGATGACGATCTTGTTGAAGTCGGGGACGTAGAGGATGCCCTGGGGTTGAGAAAGTCCCTCGGTGATGGTGTGGACCACCCGGCCTCCAAACGTGTCAATGATCTCCGCCGAGTTGTTGCCGAGCGCCGACACAAACAGCAGCCTGCGCTTGGAATCCGATGACATGTGATCCAAACGGCCCATCACGTTCGGCACCGGAATTTCTTGCTGCAATTGCAGCGAAGAAATCTCGCGTGGGGCCGCTTTTGCCGGGGCCGGCGAAGGCGCCTGCTGCGCGCCGGCCCAGGCCAACGCCGCGCATCCAATCAATCCAACCGCGCAGAATACCAACGCTCTCTTCATATTTCCCCCCCTCCAACAACGTTTTCGTTTCCAGATTCCGCAAAAGATTCGCGTCCCCGCGTTCCTAGGGCTGAGGCTCGAAAACCAGAATTGCGGCGCCTTCCTTGTCGTTCGCCGGAGCGCCGACGAAAAGGCGGTTGAGTTCCGGCAGCCAGAATGAAGTGCCTGCGCCGGGTGCCGTCGGGACTCTGCCGATCAATTCATAGTGGTCGGCGTCCTTCTGCTGATAGGTGTAGACAAACCCCACGTCAAATCCCCTGCCGCCGGAGGCATACACGCGAGTGCGCGCAGAGTCGTACCAAAGGTCGTCGATTCCGGCAACGCCCTCGAGGCGCGAAACTTCTTTTCCAGATTCGGTGTCCAGGACGATCAGCGTGGCCGGCTCACGGACTCCGTCGAACAGCCGGTGATGGTTTTCATCCAGGGCCAGCGCAACATCGCCGGCTAATCCAGTCGGCCAGGCGGAAATCTGAGCGCGCTTCTTTAAGTCCACCACGCCAAGATTCGTCGCTCCGGTAAGCGTGATGAAGGTTTCCGCCTTCGATTTTTCGATCTTGATGCCGCCAGCGCGCGCATCGGTCTTGATGTCCGCCACATGCTGATTGGTGCGCGTGTCGATGATCGCCAGCCCGCCGGATTTGGCGTCGCCGAATCCGACGTAAAGATACTTGGTCGATGGGTCGTAGCCGACGTGATCGGCATCGGGGCCGACCTGCAAGCTGTCCATCAATTTGAAGGTGTCCCCCGCGAAGATCTTGCAAGTGCCGTCCGTGCCGTTGGCCACAAAAAGTTTTTTGAAATCGGATGAATAAAAAAGCCCCTGCGGCTTGCTCTGTCCGGGAATGCTGGCGATCCACTTTCCCGCCTTGAGGTCGATCACCTCGACCGTGTTCTGATCGTCTCCGAGCGCGGCGACAAACAGCCGCTGGCCTTTGAGGTCCACGCCGAAGTGATCCAGCCGCCCTTTCACATTGGGCATGGGAATCTTTTGGAGCAATTTGAGGGGCAATTTATCCTGTCCGTGGGCGCACAGGACAGGCCAAATCAAAAGGACCATGATCCGCGAGATCGAGCTCCGCTTCTTCATGATTCCCTCCAGAACAGGTTTTTCCAGGTACCGCTAGCCTGCTCCTTCGAGACGTTTTTTACCAGATTAATTTCAGCGCGAACTGAATCTGGCGTGAAGTGGTCTGCGTGGAATCGATGAGTCCCCCGCTCTGGATGGGCAGCCCGTTCTGATCGAAGACCGCCAGGTTATCGGTCGGCGAGGAAAAATTAGCGCGGTTGAAAATGTTGAAAATTTCCGCCCGGAACTGCGCGTTGAAACTTTCCGAAATCCGCCGGATGTAGTTGTTCTTGAACACGGAGAAATCCAGTTTGGAAAGTCCCGGCCCGATGACGGCGTTGCGCCCCAGGTTTCCGCGGAGATTGGCGCAGCTGCCGGGGATGCCGGCGATTCCCGGGGCTTGGCCAAAGGGCTGGCACTGGGCGGCAATGGCCGGGGTCGCTTGCGGCAGAATGAAACAACTGGAGTTGATGTAGATGAGCCCATTAGGATCCTTCTTGAAATTGGTGTTAACCAATTTGCAACCCGGAACAATGCTTGGCACCAAGCCGGTTTCGTCGAGCTTCGTGCCCGCGGGATCCCCGCCCAGAATGGGCGTAAATGGCTGCCCGGTGCTGGCCTTGTACAAGGCGACGAATTGCCATCCGCCGAAGGCCCATTCCGGCAGCCTCGAACCTTTTCGCGGTCCGGGCAGTTCCCAGGTGGCGCTCAGCACAAGCGTTTGCGCCACGTTGAAATCCGAAAGACCGCGCGTGGTCCTCGGGTCAAAGAAAATTTGGTTGAAGAGGCCATTCGGAAAAGCGTCATCGGCTTCGGTGGCCGAAAGCGTATCAATACTTTTTCCCCAGGTGTAGGCGCCGTGGAATTGAATGCCGTGGCTCATGCGCTTGGCCACGTCCACCTGCATGGCATCGTAAAACGAATTGGCTTGCCAGAGCGTGCCGTTGACCCGCCCAAAATTCGGGTTGACCTTGGAGCTGGGTGTTCCGTTGGGGAGAAAGCCGGCCTGGCAGGCATCGCCCAGGCCGTCGGGTCCGCAAGGCCACATGTAACCCGCGGAGGTCAGGGTGGGAAGAACCATGTCAATGTTGTCCACCCGATAGGGCTGGTGAACTCCCCGCGATCCCACATAGCCAACCGTCAGCGCCAGCGTGGAGGTTATTTCCCGCGCCACGCTCAGATTCCATTGCATGACGTAATTGCGTTTCGGGTGGGGGTCGGCGTAATAAGCAAGATTCGTATCTGGTTGACCGGCGAATTGCTGGTAGGCCAGCGATCCCGCCACCGGGTCCATTGAAAACGAGCCGGGGGCCGGATTCTCTCCCACGATCGTCCGGGTGAAGGGTGCCGCGCGCTGAGTTGTGAGGGTGAACTCGTAAGGCAGCGGCAGGACGTCGAAGATACCGAACCCTCCGCGAATCAGAGTTTTTCCGCCGCGAGGATTCCAGGCAAATCCCACGCGCGGCTCAATATTGCGCAGCGTGGGGTTCGCGAACATCGGGCCCGTGCCGGCGCAACCAGTCGCCATCACGCCGCAGATGGGCTCTGGGGCGCTCAAACTGGGCAACACCGCGGTCTTGCCTTGCGCTTCGGTGGGCACAGTCAGAATTTCGTATCGCAGTCCGGCATTCAGTGTCAGCGTTTTTTTCGCCTTGATATCGTCCTCGACGTAGGTGCCGTAACGCGACTCGCGCAATCCCACATCGAACGGGATGGGTGAGCCGGTTCCCGAAAACAACGATGGCTGGTTGGTAAGGAATTGATTGAGCGAATCGAAGCGGAAGAGTCCGTTGATGTTGCTGGCGGAAACTTCGTTGTCGTGCATGCGTTCAAACTCGGCGCCGAACTTGATGGAATGTTTTCCGGTGGTAAGAACAATGTCATCGCCGCCCTGGTAGGTGGTCCAATAAAGCGCGCGGCTCGAGGGGATAAATCCCTGCGCGGTCGGAGCGCCCAAGAAACTGGTGACGCCGGGAATGCTCTGAATGTCTCCGGCAAATGCGTTCGGTTCAAAGGCGAAAGAAGAGTTGTTCATGGAGGGATTAGAGACTTGATTGACCTTGCCGATGATGCCGATGGCGCGGCTGAAGCCGATACGCGCCGAGTTCAAGAGGTCTGAGCTGAAAATATGGTCCTCATGAAGTGTGGCGGCCTGTCGATTGGACACCACATCGGAGGATAATTCGCCGAAAGTTCCCGGCTCAATTGTCGTCGAGTTGTCCCGAATGTACGTCGCATAGATGCTGTCGCTATCGCTGAATTTGTGATCGAAGCGGATGGTGAAATAGTTCTCCGGCGTGATCTGCTGCGCGGCGAAGGAGAAGATTCCGGTATCGCCGTTTCCGATCAGCGGACCGTTGGGCAGTGGAAAGAAATTGCCGCCAAGAAATTGCAAGATGGATTTGTCAATGTGCGTCGTCGGGTCAGGATTGGGGGCCGAGCCGGGGCCGGCGAGCGGAAGCGTTGTGGGCGTGCACCCGTTTGGCGGCAGTTGCTGCGGTGTTTGCGGAATCGAACACAACACCGCCGGGACGGAAGGCGTAGTTTCACCCGGCAGAATGCCCCGCGCAGCCAGCGAAGGCACCGTGTTCACCGTGGTCACGCCGAGCGATTGGCGCAGCCCTTCGTAATCTCCGAAAATAAAGGTGCGGCCTTTCTTGATCGGCAATCCTGCCGAGCCTCCAAACTGATTGCGCTTGAAGGGGGGAATGACCGGGCCATCAAAAAAATTACGTGCGTCGAGAGCGCTGTTGCGGAGAAATTCGTACAGGGATCCGTGGAAAGCATCCTTGCCGGAGCGGGTCACCACGTTGATCACGCCGCCGGAAGTTCGGCCATATTCGGCGGGATAGTTGCTCCCGAGAACGGAAACCTGCTCGACCGCGTCAATACCAAGATTGTCCCCGAGCACGCTGCCCGGGGCGCCGTTTGAGTAATCGTTAATGCTGATACCATCGAGCCGGTAGCTGTTCTGGTCCGGACGCGATCCCGAGATGCTCACCGCCGCTCCGAAGCCGCGATCCGTATTGCCCCCGCCGGACGCGCTGCCGTTTTGCACGGAGGAGACGCCGGCTTGCAACGTGGCCAGCGCCGCCCAGTCGCGCCCATTGAGCGGCGTGTCGCGCACCGTCGAGGCATTAGCGCTGCCACATCCTCCGGGGCAGGATTCACTCGCCAGCGCGGGAGGCGCCACGACGCGCACCACCTGCTGCGGATCGCCCGTATGCATGGTCACGTTGAGGACGCGCTCGACGCCTGCAGATACGGTGATGCTCGTCCACAACTGGGTCGCGAATCCAGAGGCCGAAACCGTCATTTCAAAGTTTCCAGGGGAAAGGTCCGGCACACTATACAGGCCGGAGGTGTTGGTCGTGGCGGTTCTGTCGAGGCCCGTACCGACTTCTTTCACGGTGATGCGAACGTCCGGCATGGCAGCGCCGGATTCTCCTGTCACTGTGCCGGTAATCGATCCTCCGGCCACTTGCGCATTTACTGGCAGGCTGAAAAATAGCAGCAGGGCCAGCGTAGTAATGACGAATTTCACTGGGGCTCCTTCATGGCTTTGACGCGATAAGTATGGAATTTGGATACAAGAAGTCGATACGAATACATTTTCAGACCCGACAGCATCCATGATTGATGATCCTATTCCCTTTACCTGAATGGAACCTTAAGACCCGGCGGCTATTCTATTCCATCCGCCACGGTGATTCACCAGCCCAGTGCCGCAGGGCATCGGCGGCCCACGCGGTGTTCTTGTCCATGTGACACGAAGTGCACGGATTCGGGATCTTGTATTTATCCGTCATGGCCGGCGCGATAAAGGCGAAGGTATGCGCGCTGACGAAAACGCCGGGTATGGTCACCTCGATTTTCGGCATGTGGCAGGCGACGCACGCGCTGCCTGCCGAGCCATCCTTGTGATGCGTGTGTTCGGCGAGCGTTGCCTCGCGCGGCCCGTTCCTGGAACCGGCTGCATGGCAATCGAGGCAAATCTGGTTCGCCGGTTTGCGTAGCTGCGCGTAATTCTTCGTGCCGTGCGCGTCGTGGCAATCGAAGCAGGTCACTCCGCGGCGGTACATCACGCTCTGCACGAAGTCATTCCCCTGCATGCGATTTTTGTGTGCGGTGCCCTCCGGAAAATGTGTAAAGCTGAGTTCGCCCAGTTTGTGGTCTTCGAGCTGCCAGTAATCCCGCAAATTCAGCCCCACATGATACCCGACCGGCCAGTCGTAATATTTTCCTTCGATGGGATTGGTCAGCGGACGCCCCTGCGAATGGCACTGGATGCAGGTGTCATTGGCGCTGATCTCATCCATGCGCGCCGGATTCAAAATATTGGCGCGCGTGGCGTGCTCCACATGCGCGCTCCCGGGACCGTGGCAGCGCTCGCAGCCCACATTCCATTCCGCCACCTGCCTGGTTTGAATGTTGTAGTCCACCGAATGGCAGCCGTCGCAGGTTGGTCCCGTGGGCCGCTTCATATTATCGGCAGGATAGAACGGCTCCCACCAATCGCCTCCCTTGGGGACAAAATATGGGAGCCACTTCTTGTTGGTCACGTCCCACTGCGCGGGCTCGGGAAAATAATCGTCGCCGATTTTGGTGAAATAGCGCTGCTTCCAAACACCGCCGTAGACGAAGGCCACCTGGTCCTTCGTGAATTTCGGGCTCACGTTATTGCCGGCGAGATTGGGAATAATCGCATCCGGATGCTCCCGAGGATCGCGCACCACATTCGCCATCGGAGTTTTCTTCCAGCTTTCGTAAATTTCGGCGTGGCATTTCTCGCAGGCCGCGGAGCCAACGTAATGCGCCGAGGCGGCCGTCGCAGTCTGTTCCCCTTTTTCCTGCGGCGTCGCCAGCGCGATGGAGCGAACGAAGAGGACCAGCTTCCACGCGCTGTTGTCATCCTGACCGCTGTGCGGATTTCCGAGCGCCGGCATGCCGGTCAGGCGCACGCCATTGGCAATAATGTAATGAATTTCGCCGTCGCTGAGATTTTGCGTCTCGGGCTGCCGCAAATCCGGTGCCTTGGGATAAAGATTTGGACCGATCCCCGATCGGCCATCTCCATCCTTGCCGTGGCAGTTCGCGCAGTGGCCGCTGAAATTATCCCGAGCTTCCTGCAGCAAGTCAGGAGTCACGGTCCACGGATTTTTTTGGCTCCGCGCGCTGCCGGGAATTCCCAGATTCCTCACCGTCCGCGCCATGGCCCGCTCAACGGCAGAAGGTTGATCGACCGTGCTGAATCCCCGACGGATCACGGCCGCCCCATAGAGGAGACCCAAAACAACCAATGCGATAAAGACGAGAAAAATCCATTTCCATCTCTTCATCCTCAATTGTTCTCCAAACTCCGGCGGGGCTATGTTTCAGCAGATTACAAGACTAACCTGAACGAAGGATGAAAATTTCAAATTCTTCAGGGTGTACCCGTTGGCTCGGCCGGTTCCTCCACGTTCCATTTCCATGAGCGGCAGGAAGAGCCTAGAATTATATACGGGCCGTTTCAGTACATTTTCAGGTTGTTGTGATCTGATTGGAGAGTACCGGCGATGCATGTCCTGATCGTGGAAGACGAGAAGAAAATGGCGGAGCTGCTCAAGAGAGGTCTTGAGGAAGAAAACCATTCCGTCAGCCTGGCCTTTGACGGCCGCGACGCCCTCGAAATGGCCCAGGCTCTCGAATACGACGCCATCGTGCTGGACTTGATGCTCCCGGGGATCGACGGCTTCGAAGTCGCGCGCCGCCTGCGCAAGGGCGGGAACAAAACTCCGATTCTGGTTCTGACCGCCCGTGACACCGTGCCGGACGTCGTAAAGGGGCTCGACATCGGCGCCGACGACTACATGACCAAGCCGTTTTCCTTTGAGGAATTCCTGGCGCGGCTGCGCTCGGTCTCGCGGCGCGGTTCGCTCCCGCGTCCCACGCTTCTACAAGTGGGTGATCTGGTCTTGAACCCTGCTTCCCATCTGGTGACGCGGGCAGGCGAGGAGATTTCCCTGAGCAGGACGGAGTTCCGGTTATTGGAATTTCTGATGCGGCGCGCCGGCCGGGCCGTGCCAAGAAACACCATTATCCTCTCCGTGTGGGATTCCAACGAGGAAGTGGAGGAAAACACGCTGGACGCTTTCATCAGCCTGTTGCGCAACAAAGTGGATCGGGATCATAAGGTGAAGCTGATCCAGACCGTTCGCGGAACGGGATACACCATCCGGGACACGTCAAAATCATGATCACGCTCCCCATTCGGCTGCGCCTGACCGCCTGGTATTTTGCGATCCTCGCCGTGGTGTTGTCCGCCTTTGGCGTAAGCGCTTACCTCGAAATGCGACACAGTATTCACCGGACGGTGGACGAAGAACTCCAGATCCGCGCCGAGGGCGTGCGCCAACTGATCGAGCGGGACATCCAGCGTGGCCACCAGGACGATTTGGCGGAAGGGCTTCGAGAGCACACGGAATTGCGGCAGGGCGGCGCCCTGTTGCAGGTTTCAGACGACCAGGGCAACTGGCTCTATCGATCGGCGGTCATGAGCGATTATGGAGTTCCCCGACCCGCCACCATCCCCAAACGAGCCGTCGATTACTTGAAAAGCAGCGTCCCCCTGCGCATCTGGAGCCAAAAAGTCAGCGTCGGAGGCCAGACCTACCTTATTCAGTCCGCATTTGAAATGGACGATTTCTACGCGGCTCTGGATGACTTTGCGCTGCTGTTGGTCATTTCCATTCCCTTGCTGCTGTTTTGCGCGGCGGCCGGAGGCTACTGGATCAGCACCCGGGCGCTGGCCCCGGTGGACCAGATCACGCAAACGGCCAGGACGATTAGCGCGCAGAACTTGTCGAGCCGCCTGGTCGTGCCCCACACCGGCGATGAGTTGCAGCGTCTTTCCGAAACGCTCAACGGCATGCTCGGGCGTTTGGAAGCCGCGTTCAAGAAAATCACGCAATTCACGGCGGACGCTTCTCACGAATTGCGCACGCCGGTCGCCGTGATGCGCACGCGCGCGGAGCTATCCTTGCGCAAGGCGCGTTCCGCGGACGAATATCGGGAGGTCATCGCCGAGGTCCTCACCGAGCTGGAAAAAACTTCCGCGTTGATCGAACAGCTGATGTTCCTGGCCCGTGCCGACAGCGGCGCGGAAACGCTGCACTTCAATCCCACGAATGTTGCGGAGGTCCTGCGCGAGGCCTGCCACCAGGGGAGCGCCCTGGCCGAAGCGAAACAGGTCGCCTTTCAAGAGCAAATTTCCGGCGACTCCGTGTGGATTCAGGGAGACGCCAGCTCGCTGCGGCGCCTGTTCCTGATCCTGATTGATAACGCCGTGAAGTACACGCCCGCGAACGGACAGGTCGAAGTCTCCTTGCACCGGAACAATGGCTACGCCGTGGCGGAAGTGCGCGACACCGGAATCGGCATCGCCGAGGCGGACCTGCCCAACGTCTTCGAGCGATTCTACCGCGCGGATAAGGCCCGCAGCCGCGAATCGGGAGGAGTCGGTTTGGGACTCTCCATCGGCCGCTGGATTACCGAGGTCCATGCCGGAAGCATCGAAGTGCACAGTTCGCCGGGCCGCGGCTCAAGTTTTCAGATTAAGTTTCCGATTGCGAATTCCGGCGGTTAAAGCTTGTAACCTGGCGTGGGGCGCAGCCCGGCCAGCCCATGCCCACGAAGCCGGATCCTAACTAGATACCTCTTGACATGTCAAATCCATGGAACTAACCTCTTGCCATCGTTGTAAGAGTGACGGGGCTGGGTCAGTTACTTATGTTAAAAATCCTTAAACTTTCTGGAGAACTTCCTTGAACGCGGCATGCGTTTCTTTCGATGCCATACGTTAGGTGTGGCGCCGTTTAGAGAATTGAGCTCGCCGACAGCCCCCGAAGTTGGATAGAAGTCTTACCTAATTCATCCGCGTTCGTAACGGGGGATCCATATTTCTCAAAACTCTTTTCCGTGCTTTTAGGGCTAGTTAATTCCATTGGGGCAGGTATGGGTGCTTGGTTCAGATTTGAATCCTTAATCTACGCGAGAGGTTCAGAGATGAGATCAACTGATGGGATGAGCAGTTGGGTTGGGAAAGCGCTCCGGCTATTGGCTGGCGCGCTTGTGATTCTATTCATCAGCGTGCCGGCGTTTTCTCAAGGCAACACCGGCCGCATTCTTGGCACGGTCTTTGACCAAAGCGGCGGTACGATTGCCGGCGCCACGGTGTCCGTCATAGACACGGATAGGGGTGTTACACGAACCCTTACCACGGACGATGCCGGGGAATATAACGCTCCCAACCTGACTCCCGGCAACTATACGGTTCGCGCTGAGGCGAAGGGTTTCAAGAAGCTCGAGCGCCAGAGTATTGTCCTCGAAGTCGGGAAGGAAGTTCGAATTGACATAACTGTTCAGCCCGGTGCTTCGGAACAAACTGTTACGGTCACGGAAGCCGTGCCTCTGGTGGAAACGACCACTGCCACTCTGGGCGGCACGCTCGAGAACAAGGAAATCGCCGATCTGCCCTTGAATGGCCGCGATTACCAGAATTTGATGGGCCTGCGCCCGGGCGTCATGCAGCAGGTGGGTGGGGGACCCTGGACCCAGAGCACCAACGGCGTGCGTCCGGATGAATCCGTCTGGATGATTGACGGCGTCATCAACCACAATTTCTATGATCACCGTCCCATCGCCGGAATGCCCAGTCCGATCACCGATGGAGCGACAATCCTTCCCCTCGATTCCATCCAGGAATTCAACTTGATGGAGAATCCCAAGGCCGAGTATGGTTGGGACCCGGGCGCCGTGGTGAACGTCGGTATCAAGTCGGGGACCAATCAGCTTCACGGTTCGGCTTATGGGTTTTACCGCAGCGCCGCATGGGACGCCCGCAACTACTTCAACTTCGCTCCGTCCAGCAACATCAGTGGAAATTGCGTCCTTGGGCCTCCCGTTGGCGGCACTTCGCCCTGCGCCAAGACACCCGCCCAGTTGAAGCAGTTCGGCGGATCCGTCGGCGGACCAATCAAAAAAGACAAGCTTTTCTTCTTCGCCAATTATGAAGGCCTGCGCGACTTGATCGGCAACGTGTTTGGCACGACGAACGGGACTGGCGGCGTTCCCGAAACAGTTCCGTCCGGTACGGCGCCAAAAACGGCCAATTGTCCTGCTGCTGTATTAGCCGTGAATGCGACGGCGGACTGTAGTGTCAGCATGGTCGATGCCCTAAACGCTGTGATAGCTGGAGGAGCGACGCCGAGCCCGGTCAGCATGTCCTTGACGGGATGCACACCTGGCACACTCGCGAATCTAGCGGCAACAGCCTGCACGGGCGGCTTTTTCCCGCACGGCCAAACCACGACCAGCTTCCTTAGCACGTTCCCGAACACCAATGTCAGCGACAATGGAGTTGGAAAAATCGACTACCACATCAATGACAAGAACACCTTGAATGGCGAGACGATTATCAGCAGGTACACGGGCCTCGGGGAAGATCGCGGCTTTATCAACTCCATCTTCCTGAACGGTTTTCCAATCGAAGCCTACACAGCTTCCGGGACCTGGGACTACACCCCCAATTCCCGCATGGTGAACGAAGTGCGGCTTGGCTATAACCGTATGTCCATCGGCCAGACGAATCTCGACGCAAACGTCACAAATCCGGTCAACGTGGGCGGGTCTGTACCCGGGTTGCCGGTCGTCAATATCGGTAACTTTGGTCAGCTTGGCACATGGCACAGCCGTCCCCAAAACTCGGACAACAACCCGTATTGGGATGCACAGGAGAGCCTCTCTTACCTCGTGGGCAAGCATTCCCTCAAATTCGGATACGAGTGGGCGCACATCGAAGCGGATACCGACATCCCGGACACTGGCCGGGGCCAGATCAGTTTCTCCAACCTCACATCGTTTTTCCAGGGAGTTACGAGTGGTGGAAAGCTTCTCGTCGGCAATCCGAGCCGCAAGGACACTTGGACATCGAACGCAGCCTTCGTGCAGGACGACTGGCGTATCTCCCCAAGACTTACCCTCAACATTGGGCTGCGTTACTCCTACTTTTCTCCGCTTCGTGAGACCAACAACAACTGGGCCAACTTCGATCCGACCTCACCGACGGGATTGGTTCAGCAGGGCCAACCGGGCTTTCCTACGCTTTGGCATCCCAATCGCGGGGACTTCTCGCCTCGCTTTGGCTTTGCCTATGACGTCAGCGGCAAGGGAACGACCGTCGTCCGCGGCGGGTTCAGCATCATCTACTCGGAATTCAGCATGATCCAGTGGCAGCAACAGAATCAGTTCCAGAATACTTCGGCGGTGGCCCTCGGCTCTAACCCGACAGGAGCTTGCACAGTGAAGGTAACTCCACCGCAAACGTGTGCTGGGGCAGGCGGGTCAACCCTCGGCGGCGATATCACTGTCAAGGCCGCCAAGTTCAAGGCCAGCACGATGTGCTATGATCCCGCTGTCTCGGCATGTCCTGCCGGCCAGGCAACTGTGTTTCCGACGAGTGCAACCATATCGTGCACTGCCGGTTCGCCCTGTGCGCTCATGGGCGTGGACCCGAACCTGAAGACTCCTTACGTCATGAATTTCAGCTTGGGGGTCACGCATGCCTTCACTCCAGACCTCTCGTTAGAGGTTGGCTATGTCGGCGATCACGGCGCAAGATTGGTTGGGTTTTCCGACATCAATCAGTGTCCGCCAAACTTCACAAACAGCGTCGTGAATAACTGCGTTAACCCGTATGCGTCAAAGTTCCCCTACTTCAGCTTCATAAACTTTATGACCAACGATGTTCGCTCCAACTACAACAGCTTGCAGGCGACCCTGACTAAGCGGATGTCTCACGGATTGTCTTTGATAGCCGGATACACGTACGCTCATGGCCTCGACAACGGGTCTTTGAATCGTTTCGGGCTTCTGCCCCAGAACGCCTCCAATCCGGGCGCGGAGTACGGCAACAGTGATTTCGACGTCCGGCATCGGTTGACGATCACCGCCACTTACAACATTCCCGGAATCAAGGGCTTTGGCCAGGTCTTGGAAGGCTGGCAGATCAACAGCATCGTCACCCTCCAGAGTCCGCAGCCGTGGCTCGTCAACGACTACAACACTGGGCCGTATTGTACCTTGCAGAGTGTTGACCCTAACCCTTGCAATGACCCCAATACTCCAGGCGGTTATGTGAATGGCTTCAGCGGGACTGGGGATTCCGCGGATCGGTGGGATTTCTTCGGGAACCCCTCCGACTTTAAGGGTACCCAGAATTCCATTCCCTATTGTAGTTCCCCCGTTGTCGGCGGTTTTGCAACACCCTTTACCACAAGCAGCGCTAGCTGCACGGTCACAACCGGGGTTTCCAACATAACAACTGCTGCGCCGAACTCCGCAGCCCTCGTCGCGAATTGCCTAAAGTTTGCGCCGGATCCAAACACCTTGGCTTCGGGCGGCTGTTTTGCAAACGGCAACTCGGTCATGACTCCGCCCACTGCTGGAACCTTCGGCACGATGGGCCGCAACATGTTCCGTGACTCGGGCTTCCGCGACTGGGACTTGTCCGTGTTCAAGAACTTCACGTGGAAGGAACGTTACAACGCACAGTTCCGCCTTGAGATGTTTAACATCCTGAATCACCCGGTCTTCGCCAATCCATACGGCGCATCGGGCGGCTTCAGCGGCGGCAACAATGACCCCTCGTCGCCGGGCGGCTTCGGCGGCGCGATCGGAACTCCCGACACTGTGGTCGGAAACCCCGTCGTAGGATCGGGAGATTCTCGCACCATCCAGGTCGGTCTGAAGCTGACGTTCTAACTCAGCGTGGCTAAATCGATCCGGCAACCTCGAGGGGAGCTAGACATCGCTCCCCTCGATTTATTTTTGGCAAAAAGGGCTTTCGCGCCGTCGAAAACAATTGGAGCGTATCTCAGTAAAACAAAAATTGTCGGTCGCGGCTTCAAGCCTCGACAGCAAGACCCAAGGCACTACAGGGGTCTAGCTCCTCGCGGCCTATTGAGTTTGAATGGCGCTTCAATTATTGGATGGCTTCTGGATAATATTGCCATGCCGCGCGAAGTGAAATGTTTCACTTTGGTTGAAACCCTTGAGAGCAGAGCAAAGGATTCCACGCCGCGCAGCCCGCCATGGGCAACAGATTGTTTGTATTACTCCCCCCGTGAAAATCGAAACCCACGCATGCCCCGCAATTGCCATATTGAATCCGGGAAACTAAATCCAAATTAATTCCACTTGACTTGGCGGGCTATTGGAACTAATCTTCCCCCCATCAGGCGGTCGGGTGCTGTCAACAAGTGTTTGTTTTCTTAACTGAATACTAATCGAATTTTTCATGAAATGTTGCGTGCGCAACTCCCAACGCCGCCGGTAACGCGCAGCGTTGGCTAGCAAGTAGAGGACATCGGTTCTTAAAGGGGTGGAGCCTCGCTGCCAGGCCCAGATCTCGTACTGACGCACACACAGTCTCAGGTGCTCTCTCCGGATTTTAAGGTGCCGGCGGAGGCTTAGTTTTTGTGTGCGGTCGTATGCCGGGATTTTTCGACAGTTTTTTCCTTAGTTTGTGGTGAAACAGGATGAGTGGGGGTAGGCATTGGGGTCAGGATCAGAATCCAATCTTCAAATCGAGAGGTCCAGAAATGAGCTCTATAGAATCGAAGGGCAACGGATTTTCAACTGGCTGGTGCGGTAAAGCTTTTAAATTAATGGCTGTCTCTCTGGCCGTGCTCTTTCTCTGCGTGCCGGCATTTTCGCAGGGCAATCTCGGCCGCATCATGGGAACGGTCACGGATACGAGCGGCGGCGTGGTTTCTGGCGCTACCGTAAGTGTCATAGACACAGCAAGAGGTATTACGCGTACGCTTACAACGGATGACGCGGGAGAGTACAACGCTCCCAATTTGACCCCCGGCGACTTTACAGTTCGTGCCGAGGCGAAAGGTTTCAAGAAACTCGAGCGCCAGAGTGTGGATGTCGGCGTCGGCAAGGAAGTACGCGTCGACTTGATACTCCAGCCCGGCGAGCAAAATCAAACCGTCACTGTAACCGAATCCGTGCCTCTGGTGGAAACCACCAACGCGACATTGGGCGGCACGCTCGATAACGCAGACATCGTTGATATGCCCTTGAATGGCCGCAACTACCAGTTGCTGCTCGGCCTGCGCCCCGGCGTGATGGTTCAGCCCGGCGGCGGTCCCTGGACCCAGAGCACCAACGGCATTCGACCGGATGAATCAGCCTGGATGGTGGACGGCGTCATTAACGCCAATTTCTTTGATGCCCGCCCGCTCCTCGGCATGCCGAGTCCGATCACGGACGGCGCCACGATTCTGCCGATCGACGCCATTCAGGAATTCAACACCATGGAAAATCCCAAGGCGGAATCCGGATGGAAGCCCGGCGCCGTCGTCAATGTGGGAATCAAATCGGGAACTAACTCGCTTCACGGGTCGGCGTATGCTTTCGGTCGCGACGGCTCTTGGGGCGCCCGCAACGCCTACAACCCCGCTCCAATTGCAGGCAACTGCCCCTTGCCTTCCTGCGATAAGCTGCCTGTGCAATTAAAGCAGTTCGGCGCCGTGGTTGGGGGTCCGATCAAGAAAGATAAGCTCTTCTTTTTCGGCGGTTACGAAGGACTGCGTTCGTTCATCGGCCAGGCGCTTGCCGCAACCGGCGTTGGCGTTCCCGGAACGGCTACGATGGGGGATCCAAAGTTGAGTTTCGTGGATGCAATCAACTGCTTGCAGTTTCCCTCCGCCGCCACATGCGGGTCCCGTGCCATTCCCGCCGCGCCCGTAGCCATAAGCCCCGTTAGTCTTAAGTTGACGGGATGCCAAGTGGGAGCGACCGCATCGGCCACGACATGTAACGGAGGAGGCTTCTTCCCGAACAACGGTGCCACGAACGCCTATGTCAGCAATTTCCCGAACATCAATCAAAGCGACAACGGGATCGGCAAGATCGATTTCCACCTCAATGACAAAAATACGATCAATGGCATGTTGGACACCAGTCGATACACTGGGATCGGAGAAGATCACCCTTACATCAATGCAAATATGCTCAACACCTTCCCGATCGTAGTCTGGACCACCACCGAAAACTGGATCTATACGCCCAGTTCGTCGGTCGTGAACGAGGTGCGGTTCGGCTATAACCGCATGACCATCACCCAGGCAAGTCTCGATGCCGGTCTGGCGTTTCCGGTAAATACGGGCTTAACGACGCCCGGCTGGCCGAATATCGCGATCAAAGGCTTTAACAGCTTCGGAACCCAGCATAACCGGCCACAAGTTTCAGGACCCAACCCGTATTCCGATTATCAGGAAAACCTTTCGTACCTGAAGGGAAAGCACAGCTTCAAATTCGGCATCGAGTACGGGCATCTCGAGGGCGACTCGAACATTCCTGATACGGGCCGGGGTAAATTTACCTACAACGGTGGGAAGGCAAGCAGCGATCCCGTTATTAACGTTGCTTTTAACGCGCCATGTCCCACTGGTCAAACTGCCCCGTGCGGGACATCCACCCCACTGGAAGACTTCATGGCTGGAACTCTCACGAACGGCGTCGCCCTCGTCGGCAACGCCAACCGTCAGATGCACTGGTCGGAAACCGCAGGATACGCTCAGGACGATTGGCGGATCACGCCCAAAGTGACGCTCAATTTTGGGCTGCGATACTCCTATGAGGCGCCTATCAAAGAAGTTAATAATAATTGGGCAAACTTCGACCCGACTTCGATTACTGGGCTCGTCCAGCAGGGTTCCTCCGGAAACTCGAGCTTGTGGCGCCCGGATAACACGGACCTCTCCCCTCGTATTGGTTTTGCGTGGGACGTCACGGGGAAAGGAACGACGGTCGTCCGAGGCGGCTTCAGCATCATGTACTCTACGTTCACCGCCGTTATGTGGATGAATCAAAACTCATTCCAGAACAGCACGGCAGTCTCCATTGCTGCCAATCCAACTGGGGCTTTGATTCAGTGCGCCTCTGGGGTTGTTGCCGGAGTGCCCACTTGTCCAGCCACTGGTGGGGGCAATATTCAGCTCGGCTCTGCTACTCTCGGCGCATCCAAGTTGTGCTGGGATCCTGCTGATCCGAACATAGCCTGCCCCGCGGGCCAGGCAACGGCATTCCCAACTGGAAACCAGTTGGCTTGTGGAGATGGCCTCGCCGGAGATGCAGGACCCTGCAACCTCTTGGCTGTGGATCCGAACCTCAAGACGCCCTACGTCGAAAACTTTAACTTGGGCATCCAGCATCAATTCGGCAACAACCTGTCATTGGAAGTGGGCTACGTGGGAAATCACGGCGCCCGACTGACTGGGTTTACCGACATCAACCAGCCTGCGGAGGGCGCCGGGTGGTGCCTCAACTCACTGACGGTCACGCAGAAAGCGGATGCCTGCAAGGGCTTTGTAGCGCCGGTAACCGCCGGCGACTACACAAATCTAGCGCAAGCCGGTATCAGTGTGCAGGCCGCGCAGGAAGCCCGGCCGTACTTCACCAAGTTCCCGTACCTTGGGTTTATCAACGAGATGACCAACAATACCCGTTCGAACTACGACAGCTTGCAGGCGACCCTGACCAAGCGGTTGTCGCACGGGCTATCCTTTATCGCCGGATACACGTACGCGCACGGGCTCGACAATGGATCTCTCAACCGTTTCGGATTGCTCCCCCAGGATGGTACTTCGGATCAATACGGAAACAGCGACTTTGACGTCCGTCATCGCTTCACTTTGTCGGCCACCTACAACATTCCCGGAATCAAAGGCTACGGCCAGTTGCTCGAAGGCTGGCAGATTAACGCCATTACGAATCTTCAATCCTCTCAACCATGGCGCGTGAACGATGGTAGCAATAACTTTAACGGCACCAATGACAACGCGGACCTCTGGGATTTCACCGGGAATGCCTCCTCCTTCAAGTCCGGCTTCAATTCGATTCCCTATTGCCTTGCAGGCGCTTGCAACATAACCAGTACCATCACTCAAATAACGAGCCCCAACCTGTCAAACTCGGCAGCCCTGTGGCAAGACTGCATTGGACAAGCAACCACTCCGGCCAAGATGGCAACGCTATTGTCTGCCGGCTGCTATGCGTCCGCCAGCGGCGATGCGATCATGACCCCGAACGGCTTGGGCCAGTTCGGCACCATGGGAAGGAATATCTTCCGCGACTCCGGGTTCAAGTCCTTCGATTTCTCGGTGTTCAAGAACTTCACGTTCAAGGAGCGGTATGGCGTCCAGTTCCGCGCCGAGATCTTCAACATCCTCAACCATCCCATCGCCGCCAATCCGTACGGCGCATCGAGTAATTTCAATTCCAACAATGACCCATCATCGCCGAACGGTTCGGGCGCTTTCGGCGGCGCGGGTGGCACGCCTGACGTCATTGCCGGAAACAACGTCGTCGGCTCTGGAGCCAATCGGGACATCCAACTCGGTCTGAAGATCACTTTCTAACTAATCAGTCAGACGAATTCAGTCTGGCAATGTCGAGGGGGGCGCAACATCGCCCCCCTCGATTTGTTTTTAGTAGGACATGCTTCAGCCTGTCTGGTTTTGATTTCCGCTAGTTCGCAAAGACAAGCGGCCATCACCAAGTTGGCGTGCAATAAACCACCGGACGGAAACCCGGCAATTCTGCCAACGCGTGACTCTCCAAATGGAAGTGGTAGAATGAGTGTCCCGCAGAGGCGCGGTCGCCAAGTGGTAAGGCAAAGGTCTGCAAAACCTTTATCGGCGGTTCGATCCCGCCCCGCGCCTCCAAATTTAAGCCGCCAGTTTTTCCTGAGCGTGCGCCCTCCGCGAATCATGCCATCAAAATGGCCACCGACGAATGCACGCGTTTTACTGCGCCCTCACAGGTGATTGAAAACGGGCAACGATAGTGGATTTGAAAAAGGCTCGGATGTTAGTCGGCGGAATTGTCCGCGGTTAAGTCAAAGGCAGCGGCCCGTGGAAAAGTACTGGTACCTACTTCCCATCTAAAGATAGCCCTTGCTGTTCATTGAACATCGCGCAATTGCTTGAGAAAGTTGAACTGTGAGTCCGAGAACATTCGTGCCCCAAGGCGCATTGATGAACATCGGCGCGGAGGTAGCTTCGTGAATGCGGCCGTTCGCAGATTCTTCCAGGGCACCCCGTTATTGAGAGGTATCTACAGCAGGGCACGCTCTGAGTATAACTATCGCAGAATCATGCGCGTTGCAAAGGGCCACATTGTTAATTTAGCTGAATACGGCAGAGCGCTCAAATCCGAGGATGGAAAAGTCGTCGATATACGGATGAAAGACGGCTTGAACATCACGTTGAGGCGCGACCACATGGATGCAGGCATCGTAGCGGAGATCTTCTTTGACAATTGCTACGCGCGGGATTTTTCTCTTCCGCCCAATCCGGTCGTCGTGGATATCGGAGGATTTATAGGAGACTTTTCCCTTTATGCCGCGACACACCTGAAGGCAAGCAGAGTCGTGGTCTGCGAACCGTCGCCAAGCAACTGGGCGCTGCTGGTCAAAAATATTCGGGACAATCATTGTGAAGACCGTATCACGATGGTGAACAAAGCGGTCAGCGATGCCAGCGTCGTGATGCTCGATATCGACGCTCCCGATCGGGGGCAGGCCCGAGTCTCTGCGTACCGGCCGAGTCGCTGTGAAAAGAAGCCAGTCGAGTGTATTTCCCTGGAGTCCCTCTTCACAGAGTTCAAACTTACGGAGGTGGATCTGCTGAAAATCGACTGCGAGGGTGGAGAATACGACATCCTTCTATCTGCCCCCTCGAAGGTGTTTTCGGGAGTGAAAAATATTGTATTCGAGTTCCATGAAATCGATGGATTTCAAGGGAAGCTGAAGGCGGTAACAGAGCGGCTTTTCGCTGAAGGATTTATGATGAAAACCCGGGGTTGTCTCATTTCTGCCTGTCGCCCTGCAGTGTCGGTGTAGGCTCGTTCCTGACGGACACGTGGCCAGCAATTCCCCAAAGCGGAGATGCCAGATGGGGAGCCAGTAGGGAGTTGCTGCTGAATGGCGCGCACGTCTCCGGCCGGCGTCAATTTTTGAAGTTCTTCGATGCGCAACGCACCGATCGGGTAGGTAGTTCTCCAATCTCATGCTTCACCATAGAAATGAGAACCGCAAACTCCGTTCTGAACGGGATTAAACTGGCCGGAGTCGCGCTCCGCGCTGTTTCGCGGCGAGTGTGACGTAAGGCTCAATGCCATCTTGTCAACGAATACAGCACCCGGTATTGCAGCGTTCGTGAGCCTCCGTTAGCATGGTTTCTCTATTAAGGAGAGGTGTCTGAGCGGTTGAAAGAGCCCGCCTCGAAAGCGGCGGGTAGCCTGGCAAAACCGGGCTCGTAGGTTCAAATCCTACCCTCTCCGCCATTTTTTCCGATTTTCCTGCATCTTCAGGATCGTCAGAGGTTCGCTGCCACGGCGTCCGCGCTCGTCGGGAATGTCATATTGACTTCTTCTCCCTGTTTCAGTATTCTCGTTCCGTGAAATCCCACGTCCAGAAGACCAAGCAGGCTTGCCTCTGTTGTACCTGCTGTATGTGTCCGTCTTCTGGCGCCGGGAGCTAAATCCTCTAGAATCATAGCTAGCAATTCTAGAATCCCACCGCCAGACCAATTCTGGCGGTGGGATTTTTTTTGGTACGCAGGGTGCATGAAACTTATAATGGAAAGTTTCTCCACAATTCGGCGGTTTGCGGACAGAAGGCTCACGAACACGGGACCATTGAGCGCCCTTCTCGCAATCCTTTTCCTGACCTGCTTTACCGCCCAGGCGCAACAAAAACCGCTTACCTTGCGCGTAGGATATTTCCCGAACATCACGCATGCCCAGGCTTTGGCGGGGCGCGCCGGAGGCCAATTTGAGAAGGCGGTCGGACCGGGCGTGCAGATCGAATGGAAAGCATTCAATGCCGGGCCGTCCGCGATCGAAGCGCTGTTTGCCAATGCGATCGATCTCACCTACGTGGGTCCGAATCCCACTGTGACCGGCTACGTCCGCTCGCAGGGCGAGGCGGTGCGCGTGATTGCCGGGGCCGCAAGCGGGGGCGCTTCGCTGGTCGTGCGGCAGGCTTCCGGAATTCAGAAGGTTTCGGATTTTCACGGTAAGAAAGTCGCGACGCCGCAACAGGGCAACTCGCAGGATGTGGCGCTGCGATCCTGGTTGCGCGCCAATGGACTCAAACCGCGCGAAAAGGGCGGAGATGTTCAAGTCCTTCCGATCACCAACGCCGACCAATTCACGCTTTTTTTGAAGGGACAGCTGGACGCAGCCTGGGCTCCCGAGCCGTGGGCGGCGCGCCTGGTGCATGAAGCGGGCGGCCGGATTTTCCTCGATGAGCGCGACCTCTGGCCCGATCACCAGTTCGTTATTACTAATCTTATTATTCGCCCCAAATTCCTCAAAGAGCATCCCGACGTGGTGAAGAATTTTCTCCGCGTCCACGTGGATCTCACGGATTGGATCAACAAAAATCCGGCGCAGGCCAAACAAGTCATGAACATGGAATTGCAAAAAGAAACTGGAAAGCCGCTGGCGCCCGAAGTGATGGACGACGCCTTTTCCAGGATGGCCGTGACCTACGATCCGATTCGCCCGGCGCTCCTGAAGTCCACGCAGCAGGCCTTTGACGAAGGTTTCCTCGGAAGAACGCCGCCCGACCTTTCCGGACTCTATGACCTGACCCTGTTGAATGAAGTCCTGCGCGAAAAGAAGGCGAGACCAATACAATGACGAATTACGTTATGGACCTGATTAACCGTTCGATGGGCGGAGGCAGAGTGCTGTCTGAAAATGAAGAGCCGCCGAAGCCATCGCGAAACGGAAATAAGGCGGTTGAGTTTGCGGAACCCGGAATTCATCCGGCAGTCCGCCCCGCACGAAAAGAAAGCATCGCTCTGAGCGGCGTTTTCCGAAGCTATGCCAATTCGCGAGGCTCCTTCACTCCCGCCCTGCAGAACATTGATTTGGAAATCGAGCAAGGCGAGTTCGTCTGCATCGTCGGGCCGTCGGGCTGCGGAAAATCCACGCTCCTTCACTTGCTCGCCGGGTTGGATCGCCCCACGACAGGGGAAGTCACCGTGGACGGCAGTCCTGTAACAGGGCCCGGCACGGATCGAATTCTGCTCTTCCAGGAATTGGGGCTGTTTCCGTGGCTGACGGTCCGGCAAAACGTGGAGTTCGGCCTGAAAATGGCCGGCGTATCGAAACTCGAGAGGCGAGACCGGGCGCGAGTTTTCCTACGCATGGTTCATCTTTCCCATTTCGAGGATCACTATATTCATCAACTTTCCGGGGGCATGAAGCAGCGCGTGGCCCTGGCGCGTTCGCTTGCCCTTGGCCCGAAAATTCTTTTGATGGATGAGCCCTTCGCCGCGCTCGATGCGCAAACGCGCGACATGCTGCACGATGAACTGGAACGCATCTGGAAAGAGACTTCGCCGACCATCGTCTTCGTCACGCACAACGTGCGCGAAGCCGTGCGCCTTGGCGACCGCGTTTTGCTGATGAGTTTCCGTCCCGGCCGCATCAAAACGCAGTTTCAGATTGATCTGCGGCGCCCGAGGCACGTCGAAGACTCGGACGTGGCTTACCTGTCCAAGGAAATTCTCGGGCAGCTGCGGGAAGAAATTGACCGTTCCTTTAACGCGGAGTATTCCCGTGAAGAAAAGCGTTAACCAAATAGTTTTTGCCGCCGGCGCGATGGTGATTTGGGAAGCGCTGGCGCTCGCGAAATTCTGGCCGCCGTATCTTTTCCCTACGCCGCAGGGAGTCGCGCAGTCTTTGTACGAGGGCTTCAAGGATCACAGCCTGTGGATCGGCATCGGAGTGAGCCTGCGCCGCGTGGTGATTGGCTACGTCATTTCCGTGGTTCTCGGAATTCTTTTGGGCATGGTTCTGGCTTCCAATAAATTTCTGGAGGACACCTTGGGGCGCGTGATCCTCAGCCTGCAAAGCCTGCCCAGCGCCTGTTGGGTGCCCCTCGCCCTGCTCTGGTTTGGCTTGAGCGAGACGGCGATTATCTTTGTTACGATTACCGGCTCCTTGCTGGCCGTGACGCAGTCCACCAAGGCGGGTTTTGACAATGTCCCGCGCATCCTGTCCATGGCCGGGCGCAATCTCGGCGCGAAGGGGCCGCAGATGTTCTGGCACGTGCTGCTGCCCGCGAGCCTGCCCTACTTGCTCGACGGATTGAGGCAGGGCTGGGCGTTCGCTTGGCGCTCCCTGATCACCGGTGAAATGATTTACATTTCGCTGGGCCTCGGACAACTGCTGATGACCGGCCGCGATTTGAACGACATTAATTTGGTCGTGGCGGTCATGGCGCTGATCGCCCTGCTCGGATACATCGTGGACGGCATCGTATTTCGCAAGCTCGATGCCTCGATCCGCCACAAATGGGGAATGGCCGCCGCGGTTTCCAGCTAGCACCGGGAACGCCAATCTCCCGATTGGCGATCTACAATTCAAAACGCCATTCAGGAGAATGGCGTTCCCGTGAATCTCAAGAGGCGCGAGAACAATTTTCCGAGCGCCGGTCGGCATTGATCAGCAGCACTCCCGCCACTCCGAAAACGAGAGAAAGCGCGATATTCCCCGCCCAGATTCTTCGCCCGCTAATCGCGGCCAGGGAAATTTCAAGCAGCACCGCGGGCAATACCAGGCCGAAGGCCAGCAGCCATCGTGTGGAGGATTCCAGTCCCGTCCACTTCTCTGCTCCCATCCCGATCAACACTCCCGCAGGCAAGAAGACCAGCGTCAAATACATGATCACGCACCCCTCCATATCCACGGGCCTGATCAAATAGATATGGTGCAAGATAGTTGCGCCAGGACCCAGGCGGTAGCTCTGCGCCACGGGATTTCCGTCCACATAGAGAAATGCGTCCGCTCCGTCGTACGACGCCACGATGTCCCGCGGTTTCCCGGCTACATCAAACACATCTTGTACCGGCCACTCCTGCACGGAGCCAGTTTGCGTCAGGGGATTACGAAAATAGAACACGAGATATGCGCCATGCTGCCGCAGGTGAAGATTCACGGTTCCGTCCGCTTGCGACAGGGAGACGATACGGCCACTCGCGCCTGGCGCCTCCGCGGGCGCACAGACAATGCGGATCGTAAACTGGTTCGACTTTTTGATTTCACGAGTGAGACTTTCAACCGGAATGTCCGCGCTCAGCCAGGACTTGCCGTCCAATTCAGGCACACCGGCGTTCGTCAATTTCGCCTGCGCCGCTTTCCAGGTTAGCGCAGGCAACAAATTTCTTTGGTCCCGGTAGGGCGGCGAGCCACTGAAGTCATAGGATCCGAGCAAGCTCGCGCCGGCATTGTCGGCGGATTCCTGCGTGCTGATCCGGCGAATCGCTTGTTCCGGAAGCGCGCGGCTCCAGATTTGCAAGAGAAAAATTTGCCCTCTCCATGGATTTTCGCCGGCGGCATCATTTCCGGCGACGAGAGTGCATTGAGGGTCCCAGTTGCTCAGACGCGTTTCGTTTTGCAAAATCACGGAATAGCCAAACCAGCCTGCGAAATAGGCCGCCAGCAGGAGGGCGGTCCGGCGCGGCGAAAGCCAGGCCTCGAATACATCCTCGCATTCCGACAGCACCTTCAAGATGGCGCCGCCGCAAAGCTCGAAGAGAAAAAATCCCGCGACCGAGCCCATGGAATTGGAAACAACGTCCACCCAGCCCGAATCGCGGTCGGGGATGTAGAGTTGCAGCAATTCCACCAGGTATGAGACGACCGCGCCCGCGGCCAGTGCCAGCAGAAGCGAATTCCATCGGCTGGCGCCCCGCTTGCGCGCTTGGGCGCAGACACCAAATCCGAATGGCACAAACAAAAGAATATTTAGAAAAAAATCCGAATAGCGCATCTCTTTCAACGTCGCTCCCAAAAGAAGGGGAGACCGGTGAGGGGGATTGGCGCCGGGAAAGTGCAATTGAAATGGAAAAAGAGTGAGCCAGGCAATTCCCAAGAGGGAAAGGATAAGAATTCGATTTGACCACCGAGCGCTGGCTTGTTGGTGCGGAAGATCCTGAGTTTTCATGATTCCAGCATCGAATCCCGTACACCAACGTCCTTGAGTTTAGCACAGCACAGCAATTCTCCGCCGAAGCGCGGCTGCCCACCTCTCGCATTTCACGGACACGGCATCTTTCAATTTCGCGCGCGTTCTGACCAGCCTGGCCGAGTACAAGCCGTCGCCTGTACCAGGGTGAATTGAACTTTACCGCCGCTGTTCTTCCGTACAGACAAAAAGCCTGTCCCACGATTGTTCCGCGGGCCAGTAGAGGGCTTTCCAATGCAAAACCTAATCTGGACCAGTCATGAACTTACACACAAAACTTCATCTCCGCATCCACATAGCTCAAGTCCGCCAGGCGCCGGTCGGACTGTTGGCCCTGGTCTTTGCATTGGTCGCTTTGCTGTCACTCTCCGGCTGCGTCGGTTTGACAGGCGCTGGAACGCCCCCGGCAAAGTCGAGTTCAACTTCAAATTCAAATTCCGGTTCATCGGGAACACTCGCGGCCAGCGCCATGAGCCTGAATTTTGGAAATGTGGCAATGGGCTCAAGCAGCCCGCAGACCTTGACCCTGACCAACAGCGGAACGTCGGCGGTCACCATTTCTCAGGCGTCTGTTACTGGCGCGGGTTTCAGCGTCGTGGGCGGGATTTCATCGGTTTCCATCCCTGCCGGGCAGAATCATGCTTTTCAGGTTGAATTTGCCCCGACCGGCTCCGGAATCGCCTCCGGAAGCGTCTCTATTGTGAGCGATGCAACCGATCCTACTCTAGCGATCTCCCTCAGCGGAACCGGAATGACGGGGCTTGCCATTACGACCCAGCCGGAAAACCAGAGCGTCATTGCCGGCCAAACCGCTACTTTTTCTGTGGTAGCGACGGGATCAGGGACTCTTAAATATCAATGGAAGACGAGTGGCAAGACAATCGCCGGCGCGACTGCGGCGTCCTATATGGTTCCGGCGACGACGAGTTCGGAAAACGGCGCCCAATTTACAGTGGTCGTGAGCGATGGCCAGGGGAGTGTGACCAGCAATCCCGCGACTCTGACAGTGACTGCCGCCCCTGTAGCCCCATCGATCGTCACTCAGCCCGCCAACAAAACTGTTACGGCCGGACAATCGGCGATGTTCAGCGTGACGGCAACGGGCACGGCGCCCCTTGCTTATCAATGGAAGCAGAACGGCTCCCCCATTAGCGGAGCGAACTCGGCTTCGTACATGATCCCCGCCACGCCTGCTTCAGATAACAATGCGCAGTTCACCGTGACCGTCAGCAATAGCGTATCGAGCGCGACCAGCAACGCGGCCACGCTGACCGTCGCAGTTCCTCCAACGATTTCGACGCAGCCCGCGAGCCAGACAGTGGCCGTCGGGCAGACCGCCACGTTCAGCGTGACGGCTTCGGGGACCGGAACTCTGACCTATCAATGGAATAAGAATGGCGGCGCAATCGGCGGCGCGAATTCGGCTTCCTACACGACTCCGCCCGCGGCCGCTGCCGATAATGGCGCGTCCTTCACCGTGACCGTTACCGGCGCTTCGGGCAACGTGACCAGCAACGCGGCCACGCTGACCGTCAACGGTCCACCGTCCATCACCGCGCAGCCTGCGAGCAAGACCGTTATCTCCGGGCAGACCGCGACATTCTCGGTTACGGCTGCGGGCACGGGACCTCTGGCCTACCAGTGGAAGATGAATGGAAACGCCATCAACGGAGCGAACACCTCTTCCTACACCACTCCCGCGGCGACGACGGGGAACAGCGGCGAGCAATTCACCGTGACCGTTAGCAACCCCGCGGGCGCGATCACCAGCAACGCGGCCACGTTGACGGTGAATGCCGCCACCTCCGTTCTCAATGTCAATCAGAACAGCCTGAATTTTTCGAATGTAAATATCGGCAGCAACAGCGTCCTGCCTGTGATCTTTACCAACAACGGAAATTCGAATGTCACGATATCCAATGTGGCCCTTTCCGGCGCCGGTTTTTCGGCCAGCGGAATACAGTCCGGGCAAATGGTGACGCCGGGACAAACGGCTACGCTGAATGTCATGTTCGCTCCGGCGGGGACGGGACTTACCACGGGCAGCGTCACGGTCACCAGCACGGCGAGCAATTCCACGGTGGCGGTTTCCCTGTCCGGAACCGGGGTGCAGACGGTATCGCACTCGGTCACACTGAACTGGATTGCCAGTACGTCCGCGGTGTCCGGCTATAACGTATACAGGTCCTCGGTGAGCGGCGGCCCCTACACAAAGTTGAATTCGACGTTGATCGCGGCGACCACGTACCTCGACACGACGGTTCAATCCGGGCAGACATATTTCTATGTTGCAACGGCAGTTGATTCCAGCGGCGTAGAAAGCGCCGACTCGAGCGAAGTGTCAGCCACCGTCCCATAAATTAGGGCGGTTCAAAAGGAATCCGCTTCGGCGGGCCGTACTGTGAGATTGAAGTCCGGCCCGCCGCTTCCCTCCGCAGTCGTGTGCCAGGTGCAGGTTCCTTCCCTGTACCTTAAGTGTCCCCTGGGACAGTAGTCTCCTCGTCTTTCCAAACACCACAATCGCTGTGATGAAAAAATTCAATCGAAATGAATGGTTCCCTGGCGCGGAAAATTGCGCGCTGCATGCAAATTCCACGGGTCAGAAGGCTATTTCAGCGGCCGCTCTGGCCCTCCTTTTTTCGGCAATCCTAACCATCTCGGGCTGCATCGGCCTTACCAGCGCGCCCAAGCCTGCGTCCAGCCAGCAAACCGCGCCCGGAGCCGCAACGATCTCAGTAGCGCCAGCGTCGGTCAGCTTTGGCTCCGTGCCGCTGGGAGACATGGCTTCCCAATCGGTCACCATATCGAATAACGGCGGATCGAATCTCACGGTTACGCAGGCAAGTACAGCGGCGAGCGGGATCACGATAACCGGAATTTCGCTGCCCCTAACGATTGCTGCCGGAAAACAGGCCACATTCAATGTGATTTTTTCGCCCAAAGCAGCGGGAGCCATTTCTGGCAAGGTTTCCGTGATGACCGACGTTTCCAGTTCGCCGAATACAGTCACCTTGAGCGGAACTGGAATGGCTGCCACGGCGCTTCTGACCACGAGCGCTTCCAGCCTGAGTTTCGGAAACGTAGCCATGGGAAGAAGCAGCGCCCTGTCCGTAACCGTGACCAATGCCGGAAATTCCAATGTCACTTTGTCGAATGTGAGCGTTTCCGGCGCGCACTTTGCCGAGAGCGGCGTTTCATCTGGTCTAATTCTGACGCCCGGACAATCCGCCACATTGGATGCCACGTTCTCTCCCGTAGCCGTCGGCAATTTGTCCGGCAGCCTGACCGTGGATAGCAATGCCGCAAACTCGCCGATGACAATTTCACTCTCGGGATCCGGTACGCAAACGAACTCCCATTTCGTGTCCTTGAGCTGGATTTCGAGCACCTCGGCGGTTGCAGGTTACAACGTGTATCGCTCCGAAGTTTCTGGTGGGCCGTACTCAAGATTGGACTCGAGCCCTGTGGCCGCGGATTCCTATACCGACTCCAGCGTCCAACCAGGCCTGACATATTATTATGTTGTGACTTCTATAACTTCGTCAGGCTCGGAAAGCGCGGATTCGACGCAGGCCTCGGCCACCGTCCCCACTCCTTAGGTCACTGTGTGCCAACGAAAGGGCGTTGGCTCGGTCAGAAGCGATTGCCTCCGCGGACCGGCCTGCTCGCACGTCGAACAGGATCGGGCTGTCGCGCCTTCTGAAATCAGGGTTAAGCCATTCACATGAGGGAAATCCGAGGTGGAAAATTGGAAATAGGTAAATAGACACCCCAGGATCCATGCAATCAATTCATTGCACACGAGTTATGCGAAAATGAACTCGTTTTTGAGGCCCGTATCAAATCTGGAGCAAAATACGGGTTCTCTTGGAAGCCGATTGGTACATAGTGGAAACACTTTTCTTTGATATTTCCTAATCTGGAGCCTGGCAGGATAAGCGTCGAGACGCGTGGTCAATTTAGCGGCCGTATGTCATTAACTGTCAGTAAGTTAAGCAAATCTCGATTCAAGAACCTTTCCTTACCCCAGCGTTCCATTTGGAAGCCTGATTGCGATTGCCCTAGCGAGTATTTGAGGACCATTTCTGGGAGTTTGTGGCGGTAGCTTGTCCGCTCTCTGAGGCAGAAAGCGATAAAGAAACGCGAATTGACACCCATGGACCAGAGCAAATCAGGTAACGGCTTTAATTGGTTTGCACTTCAGGTGCGATCTCGATGGGAAGGCACCACGGCGGGACTGCTGCGCGGCAAGGGTCTGGAAACGCTTCTGCCTACGTATGCGACCATGCGCAAATGGTCGGATCGATTCAAGGTGGTTGAGTCCCCCTTATTTCCCGGCTACGTCTTCTGCCGCTTTGACGTCCATAACCGGCTGCCTGTATTGATTACCCCCGGCGTCATTTCAGTTGTGGGAAGGGGCAAGACGCCCATCGCTGTTGACGATACAGAGATTTTCTCCATCCAGGCGGCCATTGTGTCCGGCATTCACATAGAACCGTGGCCCTACGTTCAAATCGGTGAACGAGTTCGCATAAAGGACGATGTACTTGACGGGATGGAAGGAATCTTGGCGAGTTTTAAGGGAAGCCACCGTGTGATCATTTCCGTGAGTTTGCTCCGCCGGTCCGTGGCACTCGAAATTGATCGTTCGCGGATCACGCCGCTGGGGTCCCCTCGAAAAGCGGCGGACGGAACGACTGAAGAGTTGCCCGTGCTGGAGGCTGTCGAGGTCTGAATTCCGGCGAGGCTTCCTGTTTCGAGTTTCAATCGCCTGACCGCTTAGTGAGGAAGAGGACCGAGAGCTGGAGCTGCGACGGCCGAACCCAGCATAGGCTCCGCAACCGGTTTCCCTGCTTCAGTGACGCGCACAGGCAACTGCAAGACGAATGCAAATGTAGTACCCGGATCCCCCCGAACCGCAGAACGGGAATGGATCGAAGCAAGGCGTTCCATCCACAGTGGAGCCGAAAAACGGCTCTCCGGAATCGGTGGGAGAAATCATGAGTCAAAACGGCAATTCCAACGGCGCAAAACAGGCGATGATCCGAGTCGGCGTGATCGGATACGGGTACTGGGGTCCAAACGTGGTTCGGAACTTTTTTGGTGTGGACCACACCTGTGTCGACATGCTTTGCGACATGAATCCAAGCGCGCTGGCGCGCGCCAAGAAGAACTATCCCAGCCTCGATGTGACCACCGACCCCGACGAAATTCTCAAATCGCCTAAAATAGACGCTGTCGCAATTGTCACTCCGGTGTGGACGCATTACAAGCTGGCCAAGGCCGCACTGGAAAACGGCAAACACGTATTCGTCGAAAAACCGTTCACTTCCACTTCCGAACAGGCCGAGGAACTGATCAATCTGGCGGCGGTCAAGAACTTGAAAATCATGGTGGATCATACGTTTTTGTTCACCGGGGCGGTCCGCAAAATCCGCGAGCTGACCGAAAGCGGCGCGCTCGGAGATTTGTATTACTACGATTCGTTGCGCGTGAACCTGGGCCTGTTTCAGCATGATGTCAGCGTGATCTGGGACCTGGCTCCCCACGATCTTTCCATCATGGACCACCTGATCAAGGGAGATCCTGAAGCCATCGTGGCCACGGGCGAATGCCACCTGAACGGCGTCGAAGACGTGGCCTTCATGACCATCTATTTTCCGAACAATGTCATTGCGCACATCAACGTGAACTGGCTTTCTCCCGTCAAGATCCGCATGACCATGATCGGCGGACAGAAGAAAATGCTGGTCTGGAACGATCTGGTGGCCGACGAAAAGATTCGCGTGTACGACAAAGGCGTCAACATCACTTCCGGCGACAAGGTGCGCGAGTTGCTGGTGAATTACCGGTCCGGGGACATGTGGGCGCCGCAGATCGAACAGTTGGAGGCGTTGCGCGTGGAGCTGGATTATTTCGCCGACTGCATTCTGCAGAACAAAACGCCTTTCAACGATGGCCTGGCCGGCCTGCGCGTCGTGCGCATGCTCGAAGCGGCCGACCGGTCCATCAAGCAGAGGGGAGAATTGGTGCGCCTGTGAACGAATACTGCAGCATTGCCCCGGACGTAAAGCTCGGCAAGGGAGTGAAGCTTTCCAAGTTCATCAACCTGTACGGCTGCGAAATCGGCGACGACACAAAAATCGGAGCGTTCGTGGAAATCCAGAAGAACGCTTCGGTGGGCCGCCGGTGCAAGATTTCCAGCCACACGTTCATCTGCGAGGGTGTGACAATCGAGGACAACGTCTTCATCGGCCACGGCGTGATGTTCATCAACGACATCTATCCCCGCGCTACCGCTAACGGGCAATTGCAAACCGAAGCCGACTGGAAAGTCGGTCGCACCATCGTCAAGAACGGAGCGTCGATCGGCACGGGCGCCACGATTCTCGCCAACGTCACCATCGGAGAAAATGCCATCGTCGGCGCGGGCAGCGTCGTCACCAAGGATGTTCCCGCAAATTGCATCGTCGGCGGAAATCCGGCAAGGATGTTCCGCAAGATCGAATCCGCAGTGGAGGCCATAAAGTGAGCACAGCCAATGGAAATGGAAATGGAGCCGGGAATGGAATTCCGTTTCTGGATCTGGTCACACCGCACGTCGAACTGGAGCAGGAACTGACCAAGGTTTTCCAGCAGACGCTGCACACCGCCGGGTTCATTGGCGGGCCGATGGTGGAAGATTTTGAGAAAGCGTTTGCCGATTTCTGCAACACCAGCCATTCCGTGGCTGTCAGCAGCGGAACCGATGCGTTGCGATTCGCCATCATGGGCGCGGGCATCCAGCCGGGCGACGTGATCGTGACCGTGCCGCACACCTTTATCGCCACGAGCGAAGCCATTTCCCAGGCCGGCGCGCATCCCGAATTTGTGGACGTGGATGAGCGCACCTACAACATGAGCCCGCTGCGCCTTCGAGAATATCTGGAAACGCAGTGCGCCAAGGACCCCGCCGGAAAGCTGATCAGCCGCCGCAGCGGGCGCCGCGTGGGCGGCATCATTCCCGTGCACCTGTACGGGCAAATGGCGGACATGGACGCGATCCTGGCGCTGGCCGAGCAATATGGGCTGGTGGTGATTGAAGACGCCTGCCAGGCGCATGGCGCCGAGTATTTTTCCAAGCAGAACAATCGCTGGATGAAAGCCGGATCGATGGGACGCGCCGCCGCGTTCAGCTTCTATCCGGGAAAAAATCTGGGAGCGTGCGGCGAGGCCGGCGCGGTCACCACCAGCGACGCCCGGCTGGCCGACAAGGTAAAGGTCCTGCGAGATCATGGCCAGTCCAAGAAGTATTACCATGACATGGAAGGCTACAACGGCAGGCTGGACGCCATGCAGGCCGGATTCCTGCACGTGAAGCTGGCCCACCTGGGGAACTGGAATGCGGCGCGGCGCGAGCGGGCCGCGAATTACAATGAGTTGCTGGCCAATGCCGAGGGCAGCGTCATTCGACCCTTTGAACCGTCCTGGTCCCGCGCGGTGTACCACCTGTATGTCGTCCGCACGCACGATCGCGACGGAATGATCAAACACCTCAAGGAAGCGGGCATCGCCACGGGAATCCACTACCCGATTCCTCTGCACATGCAAAAAGCCTACGACTATCTGAACTACCGGCAGGGCGATTTCCCGGTCTCGGAAAAAATCGCGGCGGAGATCGTATCGCTGCCGATGTACCCGACTCTGCATGCGGAACAGCAGGCCCGCGTGGCCCGAGAAATCCTGCGCTCGGTGCGCGTGGAAATGGCGCACTAGCCGGCACGCTCCCCGAACCCGCTCCCGAATGGCATATCGGGGCCGATTTGAAATTTCAGTCGGCCCCTTTTTCTTGAAATTATCGAACGATCCCGCGCAACAAAGCGATCTTTCCTGCTTCCACCCGCGACGGCGCTATACTCAATACAGCAGACCTTGCCGGAACGGAGGGACAGCTATGACGGATCACATACTTCGCCAGAACATCCAAGCCAGCATTGAAGTTCACAAGCGCGTCCTGGAAGCGTGTTTGCCGTCCATGGGCGTCGCAGCCGACGCGCTGATCGCCGCTTATCGCAACGGCCGCAAGGCCCTGTTCTTTGGAAATGGCGGGAGCGCCGCGGACGCGCAGCATCTCGCCGCAGAATTTCTGGGACGTTATTTGCGCGAACGGCGTCCCCTTCCGGCCGTAGCCCTCCATAACAACTCCTCCGCATTGACGGCCATCGCCAACGATTACGGTTACGAACAGGTGTTCTCGCGACAGCTCCAGGCTCTCGGGGTCGCCGGCGATGTTGCCGTGGCAATCAGCACTTCTGGAAATTCTCAGAACGTAATTGAAGGCGTCAAGGCCGCGCGGCAGATGGGCGTTTATACCATCGGGCTCACCGGGGCTGGTGGCGGGCGCCTGCGGGAACTCGTCGATGTCCTGATTGCCATGCCGTCAGACGAAACGCCACGCGTTCAGGAGTGCCACATTCTCGTTGGGCACGCGCTTTGCGATGCGGTTGAGCATGCGCTTGCCGCGGCCCCCGCCGTGGTGGGAGCGCCCGCGACATTCAAGTAGGGATGGCCGATACTTTCCAGATTCCCCGAAGCGCCGGCGCCCGCGCATCCGATTATCCTGGAAATTAAATCTTCGGGATTCGCGCTCCCAAAAGCCCGGTTTTTAATTCCACTGCAGGATAGGCAAAACTTTTGAACATCATCGATCCACTTACCGATTCGCGTTGGGACGACCTGGTTGCCCGCCATCCGGGTGCTTCGGCGTTCCACCGGCGAGGGTGGCTCGAAGCGCTCCAACAAACCTACGGTTATAAGCCATTTGTGCTGACCTCGGCTTCCGCTGCGGAATCCCTGAGCGATGGAATCGTGGCCTGCCGCATCAGCAGTTGGTTGACGGGAACACGGATGGTGTCCCTGCCATTTGCCGACCATTGCGATCCGCTGTTCGGCAACCCTGGTGAAAAGCAAATGTTAGTGGACCGCCTGGTTGAGGAATGCACCCGGCAACATTGCAAATACCTGGAATTCCGGCCACTCGCTGCGCCGGCGGATCTTGGAAATGAATTCCAGCCCACGGAATCTTTTTACTTTCACGAACTCGATCTCGGCCCGAGTCTCGAGCAACTCTTCAAAAACCTGCACAAGGATTCCATCCAGCGGAAAATACGGCGCGCGGAAAAGGAACAGCTTTCTTACGAAGTGGGCCGCACCGCCGATTTTATCGAGACGTTCTACCACTTGCTGCTCATCACCCGGCGGCGCCATCAATTGCCGCCTCAACCGGTAAGCTGGTTCCGCAATCTGGCCAATAATATGGGCGACGCCCTGCAGATCCGGGTGGCCCGGAAAAACGGAGCTCCCATTGCCGCGTTGCTCACCTTGCGGCATCGCTCCAACATTATTTACAAATACGGATGCTCGGACGGGGCCTTTCACCAGATGGGTGGCATGCCGTTCCTTTTCTGGAAACTCATCGAGGAAGGCAAGACCACGGGAGCGGAATGCATCGATTTCGGGCGCTCCGAAATGGAAAATGAGGGCCTGGTGGCCTTCAAGGACAAGTTCGGCACGGTCAAGCGAACGCTGACTTATTTCCGGTATCCCAGGACGACCAAAGAAAAGGCGCGCGCCTGGGGAGATTCCCGATTGGCGCGACGTATGTTTACGCTTCTTCCGGACGGGGTCTTGTCCGCAGCCGGCAAAATACTTTACAGGCATATCGGCTAGGGGCGAGAAAGGAAGGGGACGCGTCGCGCCCGGTTGTCCGGCGAGCAGCGCGGCTTTTTGCCTAATCCGGCAAGCCAAGATTTCTCGGCCTATTCAAATCAATCCTCGCCGGCCTGCAATGATTTCGGTGAAATCCGGGAAGGAACCGCGTTATCGGCGAATGTTGATTGATTGTCTATCCCATCGCCCAGGAACAGATGACAACCAGCTCAGGCCCGAATATTCTAGTAGTCAAAGAAACGGCGAATTGGCCCGAGCCATTAGTCCACTGCGAGAGAGCAGTCGCGTGCCTGCTTTTTCGTGAGGGCAAGCCGCCAGGCGAATCGCCGAATCGAATGTTGGCGCGTGGTCGGGCCCATGCTGCGGTAATTTTCGAAACAAAATGTCATGACCTCCTCGTTCCTAGACTACTACCTGTGTCCGGAAGAGTTTGTCAGGTTTGGCGTTGCCGAGGCACTCGGGAAAACGCCGGAATTCTTCCGTTTCGGAAAAAAGATCACATGTTTCGGACGCAGCGCCGCGCAGCGGGGGCATATGCCGAACAGCGATCCTCCCGATGTTCTCCCCTACCTTCACGTGCGGGGCAACGAGATCATGCTGCCGTTCGACACCGACGAAATCCTGGAGAATCTTCGCAAAGAGAGATATGTCGGCGCCGCGGAGGGCTCCTCTCCCTTAAAGAAGCTGGCCAGAAAAGCGTATTACGCCGCGCGCCCTTTCCTTTCCGTGAAAGTTCGCAAGCATGTTCAGCGGTTTCACTTGCGGGAGCGAAAACAGATTGAGTTTCCCTCCTGGCCCATCGATAAGACGGTTGACAATTTGTGCGCGGAGCTGATGTCCTTTTCCGTCCGGGCAAACGAAAACCAGCGTGTCCCCTTTGTCTGGTTCTGGCCGAACGACTACCAGGGCTGCGTGCTGATGACCCATGACGTCGAACATGAGGAGGGCAGAGCATTTTGCGGCGAACTGATGGATATGGACGAACGCTACGGCATCCATAGTTCGTTCCAGGTGATCCCGGAGGAGCGCTACGACCTCTCGAACGCCTTTCTGGACAGCATCCGCGCCCGTGGTTTTGAACTGAACGTCCATGATTTGAACCACGATGGCCATCTGTTTGAAAATTACCGGCTGTTCCTGGAAAGAGCCAACAAAATCAATGCATACGGGAAAAAATGGAGTTCGGAAGGGTTTCGCGCGGGCGGAATGTACCGTAATGCCGAATGGAGCGAGGCCTTACAATTCACCTACGACATGTCTTTCCCCAGCGCCGCGCACCTGGAACCGCAAAGAGGCGGATGTTGCTCGGTCATGCCGTATTTTGTGGGCGGGCTGGTCGAGCTTCCACTGACCACCACGCAGGACTATTCCCTGTTCCACATTCTCGACGAGTATTCGATCGATCTTTGGAAAGAAGAAATGGACTTTATCGCTTCGAGCAACGGGCTGGCCTCGTTTATCGTGCATCCGGATTACGTGATCGAATCCCGGGCGAGGCACGTGTATGAAGACCTGCTGCAGTATCTTTCAAAACTGTGCAGGCAGACAAAACTCTGGCAGCCATTGCCGCGGGATGTGGCGCGCTGGTGGCGTGACAGAAGCCGGATGCGCATCGTGCGATCCGAGAACTCCTGGAAAGTGGTCGGCCCGGGTGCGGAGAGGGCGCGGCTGGCCTACGCGCAGATTGAGAATGGCCAGCTGTCTTACCACTTGGAGAACTCTTCCTGCTCGGAAGTGGTCAAGTAGCTGCCCCAAAGCGGCGCCCTGGCCTGTTCGTATGCATGTGGGCGTCAAATCGTTCAACAGTCCTTTGCGGCAGATGCTAGTCCAGGGAGATTAGGGTGGCTTAGGTGGAAGCCTTTTACAACAATGGGACAGTTCTTTTCCCTGATATGCGGATTTGGCCCCAAATTCCCCTGAACCCATACGCCCAACATTCTCAATCTCTGCCCTTAATATGCACAAAACAATATACTTAATGTAATACCCCTCCTACTTGGAGGATCTTGACTGAGCCCCGTACCTGGCAGGTGAATTGCCTGAAATTCTATGCGCCAGGTGTGTGTTTGGGACTCTAATGGCGGTAGCCTATCCGGTGCACTCGCATGCGCAAAAGCCGCCGGGCGCCTCGGCAGCAATCAGGCCGAATTCCAAGCAGACGAACATGCCCCGACAAGGTTTGGGATGCCCTGTTTCCGGCGTCCCCAAGTGGCAAGCAACAGGCAATCGCCGGTCCTGAAAACGGATTCGCTCATCCGCAAGTCCGCAAAAATAGGCTAGCTTCATACTTAAAATCATAACGTTACAAGCGAGCAGAAGGAGCGTAAATGACGACCGCGACAGTGCAATCGAACACCTCCAACCAGCCCTACCAGGAGGTCAGCAAGCGCTGCGAAGAGGCGCTGTTGAAGCATCTGCAATACTGCCGGGAGAACAACTGGGCGGGTTACGATCCTTATGATGCCCTGAACAGCGGCCTGTTTAAGTCTCTGCCCTTCCTGAACTACCGACTTCCCCGGCTGATTCTGACCCAGCTTTTGAAGCGCAGCCCCGTAAATTTCCGTGCGTTCATGTTTATGCCGAAAACGCAGAATCCGAAAGCCCTGGCCCTGTTCCTCTCGGCGTTCCTGAAGCTCTCCACAAAGCAACTGCCCGATCAGGATAGCCTTGTTGACTACATGATTGAACGCCTCATTGAACTTCGTTCCCCGGGTGAAAAATATTGGAACTGGGGATACAGTTTTCCCTGGCAGGGTCGCGGAGTATTGGTGCCCCGGGGGACGGCCAACCTGGTGTGCACTGCTTTTGTCGCCGGCGGGCTGCTCGATGCGTATGAGAAGCGCCAGGATACGCGCTGCCTGGACATGGCCGTGAACGCGGCCGATTACATCCTAAACGAACTTTACTGGGAGGAAGGCAACCAGTGCGGCTTTTGTTATCCCCTGCCATCGATTCGGGGCATGGTCCACAATGCCAATTTTCTAGCTGCCGCTCTCTTATGCCGAATTTACAGGCTTACTGGTGAGCAGAAATACCTGGGTCCCGCGCTCAAAGCCGCGCGCTACTCGGCCGCCAAGCAAGAGGCGGATGGCTCCTGGTTCTACGGGGAACATGCCACCCAAAAATTTATCGACAACTTCCACACCGGATATGATCTCTCCGGGTTGCAGTCGATTTCCCGGGATCTGGAGACGACGGAGTTCGACGAGCGCATTCGCCGAGGATTTGAGTTCTACCGATCCACCTTTTTCCAGAAGGACGGATCCGTGAAATACTTTCACGACCGAATTTATCCGCTCGATACGCACTGCATCTCCCAGGCCATCATCACGCTGGTGGATTTCAAAGATCTTGATCCCGGAAATATTCCCCTGGCGTGTTCCGTGTTCCGCTGGTGCATGGATCATATGTGGGACGATCGAGGTTTCTTTTACTACCGCATCCTGCGGTCTTGCACCATCCGCACCTCGTATATGAGATGGACTCAGGTCTGGATGTTTCTGGCGCTGGCCACGCTGCTGCGCGATTCGGGAATCAGCGCGCAGGACGCCGACCCCGGCGTGCTATCTCCCGTTGCGGTGGAACGACGCTGATGCTTCCTTCTTACGTGCTGATTACTCCGGCGCGGGACGAAGCGCAGTTCATCGAACTGACGATCAAGTCAGTAGTCTCGCAGACCGTCCGTCCGGTCAAATGGGTGATCGTCAGCGACGGCTCAACCGACGGTACGGATGAAATCGTAAAGAAATATGCCGCCGAGCACTCCTGGATCGAGTTGCTGCGCATGCCCGAACGCCGTGAACGGCATTTTGCCGGCAAGGCGCATGCCTTCAATGCCGGATACGCCAGACTCAAGGAGTTGCCATACGAAGTGATCGGCAGCCTGGACGGCGACCTCTCGTTTGACGAAAATTACTTTTCGTTTCTGCTGGGAAAATTGGTTGAGGATCCCGCTCTCGGACTGGTTGGGACGCCGTTCGCGAACAGCTTGAACAAGACCTACGACTTCGGCGTGGTCGGACTGGACCATGTCTCCGGCGCGTGCCAGCTGTTCCGGCGGGAATGCTTCGAGGAGATCGGCGGATACACTCCCGTAAAGCTCGGCGGCGTGGACTACATCGCCCTCATTACGGCGAGAATGAAAGGTTGGAAGACCAGGACCTTTACGGAGAAAGCGTGCCTGCATCATCGGGAAATGGGCACGGCGGAACATGGCAAGCTGCACGCGTCGTTCAGAATCGGTATAAAGGACTACGCCTTCGGGGGCCATCCGCTTTGGGAAATGTTCAGAGTGATTTACCACATGAAAGGGCGGCCGCTGGGCGGGCTTTTCCTGGGCGCGGGCTACGTTTGGGCCGCGGTGCGGCGCGTCGAGAGGCCCATCCCGAGTGAGATTGTGGCGTTCCGCAGACGTGAGCAGATGCAGCGGCTGAGCAGGATGGTCAGAGGAGGAGTGTCAAAAGTGTTTGGCGCGAGGTTGCAGCAAGCCGATTCGGCAAGCGTTGAGAATCCTCTCTTGGGGCGAAGCGAAGGAGTGCTGAAGGCGTCGCCGGCTAAGAACTTCCCCAAGTCATGAGGGACTCAGCCCCAATGCGAATCGCGGATCGGTTTGTCAGCTTCGCAGCCCTGGCGCTCTTGGTCATTCCGCCGTCTTGGAAAAACAGATGGATCGCGACGCAGGCGTAATTCCGATGCCACTCGACAACACTCCCGAACTGGTGACTTCCAAGCCGCGGGTCGATCCCGGTGGAGTTGGATTTTCGGCTGGCCCGAGCTCCAAAACGCAGACCGAGGGTGTTCTCATCATGAACGCCGACGACTGGGGCCGGGACCGCGAAACGACGGACCGCATTTTTGAATGTATTCTTCGTGGAACGGTATCTTCCGCAAGCGCGATGGTCTTCATGGAGGATTCCGAGCGCGCCGCGGCAGTGGCACGAGAGCGAAGAATCGACGCCGGCCTGCACCTCAACTTGACCACGCCTTTTTCAGCCGCGGGGTATCCTGCTTCGCTGGGTAAACGCCAGCAGGAGCTGGCCAAATATTTGAGGGGACGCCGGCTGGCTCAAGTTGTGTATCACCCGGGGCTCGTCCAATCGTTCAAGTATGTCGTGTCAGCCCAGCTCGAGGAATACTCCCGCCTCTATGGCTCGTTGCCGCGCCGCATCGACGGGCACCATCACATGCACCTGTCGGCCAACGTGCTGCTTGCCAATCTGCTGCCGGCGGGAACCATCGTCCGGCGAAATTTTTCATTCGAGCGGGGCGAGAAAAGTTTGTACAACCGCCTTTACCGGCGGATTGTCGACCGCAGGCTGGCCCGGCGCCATCGCCTCGCTGACTTCTTCTTCTCGTTGCCGCCGCTGGAACCTCCCAGCCGATTGCAGAAGATCTTTTCCCTGGCGCACCATTCCGTGGTGGAAGTAGAGACGCATCCCGTCAATCCGCAGGAGTACCGGTTTCTCACGGAGGGCGAGATCTTCCGATGGACCGGGGATTGTCCGATCGCGGCCGGATACTTTGTAAGTTCCGATGAAAACGCCGCGAATTGATTCCAAATTGTCCATGATTACGCCTGATATTTCGCCCTCGGCTCCGGATGCGATGAGCAGTCAAACAAAACATATTTGTGTGTGCATTTGCACGTACAAGCGCCCGCACTTTCTGCAGCGTTTGTTGACCGAGCTCGACGGCCAGGATACAGGCGGCCTGTTCACCTATTCTGTGGTGGTCGCCGATAACGATCAGTTGCAATCGGCGAAGGAAGTAGTGACGGGTTTCCAGGCGACGTCGGCCATTCGCGTTACGTACTGCGTGGAGCCCCGGCAGAATATCGCGCTGACGCGGAACAGGGCCATCGAAAATGCCCACGGCGATTTCGTGGCCTTCATCGACGATGACGAGTTTCCGACCAAGGCCTGGCTGTTGACCTTGTTCAACGCCTGGAAGCACTACGGCGTCGACGGCGTGCTGGGGCCCGTGAACCGGTACTTTGACGAAACGCCTCCGAAATGGATTCTGAAGGGTAACTTTTATTCGCGCGCTTCCTATCCCACCGGATTGGTGATCGATTGGCCCAAAGGGCGGACGGGAAACGTTCTCCTGAAACGCAGCATTTTCCCGGCGGATGAGCTTCCCTTTAACCCCGAATTTCGAAACGGCGAGGATCAGGAATTTTTCCGCCGCATGATCGAGCGCGGCTACAAATTTATCTGGTGCCATGAAGCGGTCGCTTATGAAGTGGTGCCTCCGGTGCGTTGGAAGCGCAGTTTCATGCTTCGCAGGGCCTTGCTGAACGGCTCCATGCAACCGAAAAGGGCCGCGTTCGGGATTCGAGACGTTCTAAAATCCCTCGTCGCGATCGCGGGTTATACGATTGCAATTCCATTCGTGTCGGTCCTGGGCCAGCACAGGCTCATGGATCTTCTCGTCCGGCTTTTTGATCACCTGGGAAAAGTGCTTGCATTCGCAGGTCTCAACCCGATCAAAGATGCTTATGTCACGGAATAAATTTCAGGTTGTGCGTTGGGCGGGGCGGAACGGCCGCGTCGAATGCGGCGGCCCCGGCAAAAGTGTTCGGGCTAAGGAGAGCAAGGTATGAACGTATGTGGCAGGGAAATCAGGGTGCACGGACGGCTCATACGGATCGCCCGTCTGGATGCGGAAAAATATCACTTTCTGGAGGATCCCCAGCCTCTGCTCGATGGCCTGCGGAAATGCGGAACGCGCGTTGACCTTTTCACATTCATGCAGAGGGTGCAAGAAACCGAGCCCAAATATAGTTACCCGATGGAGTGGGACAACTTTGCCGCCCTGCCGGTATCGACCTTCGACCACTGGTGGAACAAGCAGCTCGGCTTCAAGGCGCGAAATAAGGCCAAGCAAGCCGAGAAGAAGGGAGTCGTCATCCGGGAAGTTCCCTTTGATGACGCGCTCCTTCACGGAATCTGGAAGATCTACAACGAGTGCCCGGTCCGCCAGGGGAGGCCGTTCAGCCACTACGGCAAGAACCTCGAAACCGTGCGAAGAGAAGAGGCCACCTACCTCGACAGCAGCGTATTTATCGCGGCGTTTCTCGGCGACGAGATCATTGGCTTCATTAAAATGGTGAGTGATGAAACTCGATCTCAGGCCGGCCTGATGAACATCGTGTCCATGATCCAGCATCGGGACAAGGCGCCCACCAACGCGCTCGTCGCGCAAGCGGTGCGGTCCTGCGCCGACCGTGGGATCTCCCATCTCGTGTACGCGAACTTCGCCTACGGAAAAAAACAACCGGACAGCGTCGCGGACTTCAAAGAACGCAACGGTTTCCTGCAGATCAATGTGCCGCGCTATTTCGTTCCTTTGACTGCCATCGGCCGGGCCGCCCTGCGCTTGCGATTGCACCATCCGCTCGTGGAGCTGGTCCCGGAGCCATTGGTTGCCAAGCTCCGCGGATATCGCAACGCCTGGTACGGTCGCAAGTTTCAATCCGCGGCGGAAGCGTCCTAGGGGCAATAGGGACATGCCCGGAATCGTCGGTCTAATCAGCAAAAAACCGCGGGGTTGCGCC